>Ga0209181_10004934_pt1 | contig 19489 bp, 15 predicted proteins | sample MAT05_FD_187208 | JGI IMG/M metagenome (GOLD analysis project Ga0209181, IMG submission 187208) | Freshwater microbial communities from Lake Fryxell liftoff mats and glacier meltwater in Antarctica - MAT-05 (SPAdes) (version 2) | ecosystem: Environmental > Aquatic > Freshwater > Ice > Liftoff... | reverse complement strand
CGCCACTGCGCCGAACGCCTGGCCGACTACAAGGTGCCCGAGACCTGGCAGTGGTGCAGCGACCCGCTGCCGCGCAACGCCAACGGCAAGTTGATGAAGCGGCTGCTGCGCGACACTTTGGCCTGATGCTGCCGGTCACCCGGTCACCCGGTCACCCGGTCAGCGGTCCAGCCCGGCGGCGCGTTGGCACCAGGCGATCAGTTGCGCCGTCACCTCGGCGCGGTTGGTCTCGTTGAGCATCTCGTGCCGACCGCCGCCGTAGACATGCAGCGACACATCCTGCAGACCGGCCGCCTTGTAGCGGGCGGCCAGCGGCCAGAACCAGTCCAGATGCCGGTTGACCGGGTCCTGGTCGCCTGAAAACAAGTAGAGCGGCAGGGCCGACGGGATGCGTGCCAGCACCACCGGGTCGGCCAGCGGTGCACACGCCTCGACCATGGTCCGGCGCGACGCCATCGTCAGCGAGAAGCCGCACAGCGGGTCGGCGATGTAGGCATCGACCTGCGCCGCGTCGCGGCTCAGCCAGTCGAAGGCGGTGCGTGGGTCGGGCAGGCCAGTATTGGCGTCCTGCAGCGTCCAGCCGGTCGGGCGTTGCATCAGGTCCACCGCCGCCGATCCCGACAACACAGCGCCGGCCAGGCGGTGGCCGTGCGCCGGCAGGTAACACTGCAGCGCAAACGAGCCCATGCTGTGGCCCAGCAATACCAGCGGCAGGCCCGGGTGCTCGGCCTGCGCGTGTCCGCTGACCTGGGCCAGGTCATCCACCAGCCCGGCAAAGCCGCGGGCGCCCAAGTCACCCTGGTTACCCAGCGCCCGGGCGCGAGGACCATGACCGCGGTGGTGGTGGGCCAGCACCGCCCAGCCTTGCGCGGCCAGGGCCTCGGCCAGCGGCCGGTAGCGCAGCGCGTGCTCGCCCAGGCCGTGGGCAATCTGCAGCAGCGCACGCGGCGGGCTGTTGCTACGCCAGAAGTGGCCGTCGATCGGCTGGCCATCGTTGGCGGTCAGGCTGAAAGGGCGGGTCTGCAAGGCGGTGGTCATGGGCGGCGTTGGGCTGTGGGTGCGGTGATCGGGGGCAGGCGCACAGGTTCAGCCGGGACTGCGCTTGCTGCCCGCCAGCAGGCCGGCCGCCATCAGAAATACAACGCCGGTGGCCCGGTTGAACAGCTTGGCGCGGCCTGGCCGTTGCAGCCAGCCCTTGGCGCGTGCCGCCGTCAGCGCGTACACCGTCAGCCAGAATGCCTCAAAAAACACAAAGGTAGCGCCCAACACCAGAAACTGCGGCAGTTGGGGCGTGTTGGGGTTGATGAACTGCGGGAACAGTGCGCCAAAAAACAGCAGCGCCTTGGGGTTGCTGGCGCCCACCAAAAAACCCTGTGCCCACAGCCGGCGCCGGGACTTGCCGCGGCTGGTGCCGGACCCGGCGACCGAAATTTCACGGGCCGGAGACAAGAGCGCGCTCAGCCCGAGGTACGCCAGGTAGGCCACACCCAGCCATTTCAGCGCTGCGAACAGGGTTTCGGACGCCGCCAGCGCCGCCCCCAGACCCAGCGCTGACAGCGCCATGATGCCGACGATCGCCGTGGTGCTGCCCAGCGCAACCACCAATGCCTTGCGTGGACCCAGGTTGACCGAGGCCGACACGCACATCAAGACGCTGGGGCCCGGCGTGACCGTCAGGACCAGCACCGCCGCGACGTAGACAAGCCAAGTGGACAAGGACATGAAGATTCCCCTGGGGAAGACAACAATCTGGTGCGAGGGCTGATCGCAGAAACGCACACGGGTAACAAAACGCCAGCCTTCGCAGCGGCCTGTCAAGTGACGGCCCCCCGATTCTCGCCGGCCGTGGCCACAACAACCAAGGCCGACCCGACCATGGCCTCGGGGGACGGCGCCAGATCAGCCTGCTGATGCCGGCTGACCTGGCGCCATGCAACTATCGGGCGTTGGTGCGGCCCGACGTCAAAGCGCCGTGACGTACAGGAGTACAGGAGTACAGGAGTACAGGAGTACAGGAGTACAGGAATACAGGAATACAGGCGCAGGTGCGCAACGGGTTTGGCGAACCGTTGACGGTGCAGGCGCGGGGCATCGCCGCGGCGCTGTACTGCGCTCAGCGCTCGGCCAGCAGAGCGCCCAAGCTGTAGGCGTGCAGCCACAGACGCGCCATCCTCGAGGGCGCGGATGCTTGGCCACAGGCCGTCGACAACGGCACCGCCCTCAAGCCCGAGTTGCATGTTCCATCCGGTGCTGTCGCCAATCAAGGTTCATCAGCAATGAGGACACCGCCAGCCACACCCACATAACCAGGTAGTGTTCGCCCAAAGAGGTGCGGCTAAGCTTCGACGACGCATCACGCCGGATCTCGGACGAACGCGCAAGGCCTTTCCCGCTTGTTCGACTGGGTTGTCGTACGCTATCTTGCGGTCCTGGATGAAAGCACACGACGGAGACGGTCAGGTGGTACCTCGATCCTTTGATTTGCACCAGAAGTGCGCTGGCACTTGGCGTGTGCTGACCTGGCTGAAAGACGGCCCACGGCAATGAACGCCAACTCTTCCCGCGTCACCCTGCGGCAGCTTTGTCACCTGGGTTTGCCGGCGCCGCTGTTGCTGCCATCTTTGCTGCCGGTTCTGCGCGAGTTGGTGCCAGCCAGCCATGCCGGCTTCTTCTTTTGCGACGAGAGTGGCGGCATCGTCAACCTGTATGCAGAGCGCATGCTGCCGCCCAGCGCCATGGCCGCGTACCACGACGAGCACAGCGACCACCAGTTCCGCAGGCAGTATCTGGAGCGCGTCGCTGCCGCCAACCCCTTGCAGCGCCGCAGCGTCAGCGCTGACGAGCGCATGGGCGGCTACTACCGAGACGTGCTCGTCGCCTTGGGGATCGAGCATTTTCTCTATTGCATCGTGCGCCACAACGGCCATGTGTTGGGGCAGCTCAGCCTCTACCGCGGCGTCGACGAGTGCGCCTTCAGTCATGAAGACGAGCAGTCGATGAACAGTGTCCTGCACTACCTCGGCGACGGTCTTTCAGTGCCATCACCCGGCGTGCTGCACGGTCTGCAGGACGAGGCGGTCGAGGACGGCCTGGCTTTATTCGACACCCAGGGCCGGGAAATCTATGCCGATGCCAACTGGCCCCGGCTTGTACGCCTGGCCCACGGCAATGCCATCACGCCAGCGACGGCGCTGGCCGAGCGGGAAACCTTGCCTCGCTTTGTGGCGGCCATGCTCGCCGTCGCTATGAGCACGCCCCATGCCATCCACACGGTCCGCACCGGCTGGGGCCAGTTCGCATTCAGAAAGCACGCGATGACCTCGGCCTGTGGCGCTGAAGCGGTGGCCATTTCGGTATCGCGTTTGGCGGCCGAGCCTTTGCTGCTGACCAAAGGTGCTGGGGCGATGGACCTGTCGCCACAACAGCGAGAAGTTGCCGTGCTGATGGCCAAGGGCCACAGCAATACCGAGATCGCAAGGCACATGGGCATCAGCACCAATACCGCCAGCTACCACGCCAAACAAGTGTTTGGGCGACTGAACGTGCATGACCGCAGTGCGATTGCCAGGGTGCTGAGCACCGCTGCCGGAGCGTTTTCCCAGACCTAGCAAACATAACCGCCATGGCGGCGGCAGCAACACCGCAGTCCAAGCCATGCCGGCGCGCAAGCATCTGCGCTGCAGGTGGAGCCGCTCAAACAAGATGCAGCCCAGGAGGAACAGCCATGCGCAACGAGCTCAAGATCAACACCCCCAGCCTGGGCCAGGGCAGCGAACTGACGGTGCTGGCGCCGATCAAGCCCGGCTTTGTGCCATCGCTGGATTCGGTGACGTACAAGACACGTGCCAAATGGCTGTTGAAGACACTGCACAGCGGCCGGCGCGGACAGCACGAATACCAGCTGTTTCGGGCGCTGTCCGATGCAACCGAACGCGTGGGCGTCATCCACACGCTGCGCGTGGCGGTGGTCGAGCCTGAAGACAAGATCCTGCTGTCGGTCAATTTTGACGGCGCTTTTGAGGCCTATGTGCGGGTGATCTGGCAGAAGGCGTCGCGGCTGCTGGACCTGATCTTCTGCAACACGGTGGACTACCCCACCGGCTGGGACCACAGTTTTGCCGAGTGGAGCCAATGGCTGCGATCAGTCCAGCTCGAAGTGCCGTTTTTCTATGCGGCGCCCGACCGGACGATGCAGGACGGCCAGTTGCTGCGCATGCAGGAGCGTGCGTACCGTCGCAGCGACCTCGTGGACGATGCCGCGGTCGGCGCCCCGGGCGACGCGGCGCGCGCCGCCGATCTGCTGGTCACTCGGCTTGCGGTGCCCAGCGCGGAGCGCATTGCCTTGGACATCGTCATGAACTCATTCGACCCCACCAGCACGCCAGGCAAGCCTGAGGCTGCGAGCCTCACCGGCGTACATGCCAGCGTTCGGCAGGGGCTGCAGACGCTGGCGGGGCTGTACCGGCTGGCTGATATCTACCCGCCCGGCACCCGCGATGGTGTCGTCTTGCACCGTGCGGCACACGAACTGATGCCTGAGTTCATCCGCCTGCAGGTCGACTTTGCAAGGAACATCAATGTCGCCTCTGGCGGCCGCTTTGAAGAAGCGCTGGCCTGGCTGAAGAAGGATGTCGACCTGCCCGACACGCCGGTCACGCGCCGGCCACCAGGGCTGCCAGCTGACCGCACGCTTGCCTACGATGAGCAGATACAGGGCGGCATCCTCAGTTCCTACAAGCCGGTAACCCAGGGTTGCCTGTGCCTGCTGGCCTTCGACCATGCGGCTGCGGTGGTCAGCCTTCTTGATGGGCTGAAGGCCGCGGGTGGCATCACCACCGAAGCCGACACCGCCAACAAGCGCCCGGTGCCGGGTGAGCTGACGCGCAACCTGGCGTTCACAGGCGAAGGCCTGCGCGCCTGCGGTCTGGGCGATCAGCAGCTCGATGGCCTACCCCTCGAGTTTCGCCAGGGCATGGAGGGGCGCGCCGGCCTGCTCGGCGACGTGCGAGGCAACCACCCGCGGCGCTGGAAGCTGCCGCTGCTGAACTGGCCCGACGCGCTCGATCCCGCTTGGACCGCAAGAGAAGACTGTCCGCGCATCGCGATGGATGCGGTGCATGCGGTGTTGCAGGTTCGCCTGATCGACTCCGACCCGCCGCTCACCGCTGGCAGCGCGCCTATCGTGGCTTTTCTGCAAACGCTGTTCGATGGCCTGCGCGAGTCGGGCGTGCGCCCCCTTTCATTGCAGTGGATGGAACGTGATGGCGGCCTCGAGCCGGCTGACCACTTTGGCTTCATCGACGGGCAGTCGCAGCCGAATTTCGCCGAGCCCAAGACGGCGTGGCCGACTTACCCCAACCAGGTGCACCTCGGCGAGGCCTTGATCGGCCACCCCAATGCCGCCGACACCGATGCATCGCTGAACGCGGATCGCACTGGCGAGCGTGGCCGCTTGTTGTTCAACGGCAGCTTCATGACCATCCGCAAGCTGCGGCAGAATGTCGATGTGCTGAAGGAGGCTGTAGACCGGGTGACCCCGGGACTCGACGCCGATGTGGTGCTGGCCAAGATGATGGGTCGCTGGCCGGCACGGAGCGTCAAGCCCGGCTATCCCTTGCTGTCGACGCCACCCGGCGACCGCAATGATTTCGACTACAAGGACGATCCAAAGGCCCAGAACTGCCCGTTTGCCGCGCACATCCGCCGCGCCAATCCGCGGCAGGCACCGGTGCTGAAAACTGTGGAATCCACCACGGTGATCGACGTACCCGGTGCGCGGCCACCGCGGCTGGTGCGTCAAAGCATGCCTTACGGCAAGCGGCTGCCGGGCTGGCCCAGGCCCGACCCGGCGAATGGCGCAACTGCCCCAAGCCTCGACGTCGCCGACCGCGGGTTGGTGTTCATGGCCTACGGTTCCAGCATCGCCGAGCAGTTCGAGGTGGTGCAGCGTTGGCTTGCGGGCGGCAACAGCGCCGGTGGCTTTTCGGGCGAGTCCGATCCGTTCATGGGCGTGCCGGAATCGGGGCGCAAACGCTTCTTCCGCTTCGAAAACGACCAGGTGGTGCACCGCCTGTGGCTGGACGGCAACGATAAACTCGGCGACGAACCCCGGCCTATCGTGGAGCTGCAGTGGGGTGCCTACCTGTTGGTGCCCTCGCTCGATGGCCTGGATTACCTGCAGCAGCAAGCCCAGGCCGCAGCGGCCGGGCGCATGACCCTGCCCTGGACGGTGGCCAAGGGCTCCGCCGAGATCACCCGCCTGCGCGCGGTGGAAGCGGCCCAGGGCCGCGAAGCCGGGGCATTGGCCTGGAAAGCCGCGCTGGAAGACCCGGACGCGATGGACCACTACACCAGCGCCTCGGTCTGGGCTGCGATCCGGGCCCAGCACGGCGGGCTGCTGCGCATACCGTACGGCGTGCTGGTAGCCAGCCGCGGCCTGGTCGACGAGTTGCTGCTGGACCCGCGGCGCCGCTACACAGTGGCCGGCTACCAGCAGCGGCTTCAGCACAGTATTGGGCCGATCTTTTTAGGTCTGGACGATGACGCAGGCGGTGAATATCAACGGCAATCGGCGATCTACAACCGGGCGTTGCAGGCGATCAAGATGAATGCCGCTTTCAAGGCGTCGTGCGAGAGTGCCGATTTGAGGCTGAATGACTTCATCACAAAGGCCCGGGACAACGCCAAATTCCGGAATGACAAGCGTTGGGAGCTGAACCTCGATATTCGCGAGCTGATCGATGCGGTGCTGGCCGATCTGTCCGAGGCCTGGATGGGCATCAGCCAAGCCGGCAACCATTTCCAGCGCGGCAGTCTGCGCTGGTTTGGCGACACCGACCCCTCGAGCCGGCCGTTGTACCCGGGCTGGTTCACCTCGCCGTCACGCTGCACCTTCCAGCCGATGCCTGGTCCGATGGTCGAGCAACTCGCGCAACGGCACGGGCAGGGGCTGCGGCGGGCCATGACGGCATTTCTGAACCAGTTCGGGACGAAATTGGCAGCACCTGTGGCTCGGGCCCTGCTGGATCAGGCTCCGCCACCCTCGAACGATCTAGCAGCACGTACCTTGATCGGCGGGATGATGGGCTTTCTGCCCGCCACAGCCGGCAACATGCGCCGCGTCTTCGTCGAATGGATGGGCGATGGCAGTTTTTGGGTGCTTCGCGCGGCCTGCAGTGGCGAGGCTTTGGAGGAAGCGCTCGAGCTGGTCAAGTTGCCCATGCTCCGCACGATGCAGGCGCGGCCGGTGCCGGACCTGATCTGGCGCACTGCGGTGCAGCAGCATTTGCTCGGCGCGGGTGCCAACGCCGTGCGCGTCGAGGCCGGTGACATGCTGATCCTGGGTCTGGGGTCGGCCACGCACCAGGGCGCTGAAGCCGGCGGCGAACCCGATGTCTCGCCAGTGTTCGGGGGCCGACGCCAGGACGACCCGCCGTCACCCACCCACGCTTGCCCGGCCTACGCAGCGGCCATCGGCGCAATAGCCGGGCTGTTGTACTCGGTGCTGGCACGCCGCGAGGTGCTACGGCCGGGACCAGGCCCGAGTGTGCTGTCGTTCGAGGGCCCTATGGACTCGCCCATCCCAACCCCCCCCACCCGCACTTGGAGAATCTGATGACGTCCCCCACCCAAGGCGAACTTGCCACCGGCGACATTGACAACACCGGCACGACGCCTGCGACCGGCACAGGGTTTGCAGAAACACCGGCCGCCGCACCCTCGTTGGGCGTATTGCTGGGCGTCGGCGACTCCTGGATCAACAACACGATGATTGAAGGCACGTCAGACTTCAAGCGCGCGCTCCACTCGCTGGGCTACGACACATCGGAGCTTCGGTACGGCCGAGAGGGCATCACCTTGCGCGAACTGGCGGCGTTGCCCATCGATGTTGCAAGTCCAACCATCTACCGGGCACTGAAAAAAGCCATCGACGATGCCGGTGGCGACCCCTCCAAACTGCCCAAGGCGCTGTTGGTCAGCGTTTCAGGAAACGACATCCACGTGAAAGTCAACAACTACGGCCTGCCACCAAAGTCACCATTGGCCGTGATCGTGCAGCCTCAAGGTGTGCAGCCGATCATCGACGACGCGAAATTGACAAGCTTTGTCGTTGGGCGACTGCGGAACGACCTGATCCACCTGCTCGACAAGCTGCTGAAATTGATGCAAGACCTAGGGAGTCGGATTCCTATCGTTCTCCACGGCTATGACTATCCAATTCCGGACGGCGTCAACCCTGCGTCGTTGGATCCAGAAGACTCGTGGCTGAACAGCATCATCACTCTGCAACACGGCCACGCCTGTGACCCCGATGGCCGGGACATCATGACGGCCCTGATCGACAAGCTGAACGTGATGATGGCCGAACTGGCAACGACGACGTTCGCGGGCCGAGGCGTGATTCACGCCCGGTTGACCGGCACGCTGAAAGCAAATGACTACAGGCAGGACTGGCTGAATGAGTTGCACCCGACCGAGTCAGGCTACGGCGAGCTGGCAGAGGTCTTGCACAGGTTTATCCCCGCCTAAGCATGGCTCAGCCGCAGGCCATCCGGCATGCCTCAGCCCAGCGTGGTGCTGTGTTGCGCATGCCAGTCCATCCCCAGCGCGTGAAGCTGGGTGCGGGCCTGGGCAGCCACGGCTGCCGAGGCTGCTGCATCACCCTGGCAGGCCAGCATCTGTGCCTGGCACAGCAGGTTGAGCGCCTGCTCGCGGCGAGACCCACGCAGTGCGGCGCAGGCCTCTGCGCTCGCCAGGTAGTGTTGTGCGCGCGTGACATTGCCGGCGCGCGACATGGCCAGTGCCAGGCCGCGGCAGCCAGCGGCGCGGCCCAGAATCTCTCCCTGGCGGGCACGGCGGAACAGGCGCGCCGCATAACGCCGCGCCTGCGCCAAGCGGCCCAATTCGACGCAGGCTTCGACCAGCCAGCCGTAGCACATCGAAATGAAATATGGCACCTGGCGCTGTTCCAGCCAGTGAACCGCTTCGACCATCTGCTCGAACCCCTCCACCGCGCCCAGGCCCATCCAGCGGGCCTGGCCACCGGCCACGCGCGCCAGCGCCAGTGGCAGCAGCGCACGCGTGTTCTCGGCCATCTGCGCGCTGCGTTCTGCGGTTTCCAGCGCCTCTTGCCAACGGCCCTGCCACAGCAACACCATGTGCATCCAGTTCAGTACGGAATTGGCTACCGGGTGGGGGGTGGGGCCTATCAGTGCCTGGGCCTCTTCAAAAGCCGCGTGGGCAGCGGTGAACTCGCCGCGGTCGCCCAGCGCACCACCACGGCAAGCCAGCGTGAATGCCGAGCCCACCGCCAGGCTGCTGCCACTGCGCACATGGCCTTGCTTGGCGTTCAGCGCGCGGCCCAACAGCGCCAACGCCTCGTCATACTGGCTGGCCGCGCCCAACACCTGGCCCAGCGTGGCCTCTACTTGCGCGGCCAGTCGCCGGTCACCGATGACGCGGACGATGTGCAAAGCCTCGCGGCAATGCTCGGCGGCGCGGCGCAGGCGGCCATGGCCGAAGCACATGTAGCCCAGCCAATAGTGCGCCCGTGCGGTGACACCCTCGTCAGCGGCCTCCCGCGAACGCAGCAGTGCACGCTCGAAGATCGGCAAGGCATCGGGCATCGCCAACACGTCGAAAATGCAGGCCATCCCCAGCTTGTTGGTCAGCAGACACCAGCGGGCGGCTTCGGTGGGGCCGCGGTCGGGCAGCCGGTCAACGGCATCCATGGCCGCCAGGTAGTGGGCGCGGGCACGGTCGATCGCAAAGGCTGCCATGGCCCGGTCACCCGCCTGTTCGGCCAGTTGCGCAGCAGGGGCCCAGTGGCAGGCACCCCGTGCGTGATAGGCCCTCAGTTCAAGCGCATCGTCCCGCGCCGCCAGGTCGGCATCGTCGTGCAGCGCTGTGCCTATTCGCTGGTGCAGGGCGGTTCGCTCGCGCAGCCTGATCGAGTCGTAAACCGCGTCTCGCGTGATGCCGTGCTTGAAGCGCAGGACGCCGGCCCGCGTCTCCGGGTGCAAAAAATCGGCAGCCGCCAGCGCCTGCAGCTCATCGGCGGCGGGCGCGGCGCCCAGCGCGGCGGTCAGCAAAGAGAGTGGCACCTTGTTGCCCACCACCGAAGCTGCGCGCACCAAAGCCGCGTGCTGCGCCGGCAGGCGACCCAGGCGGGACACCACCAAGGTGGCCAGCCAGCCTTGGGCCGGGCCCTGGCGGTCCAGCGCATGCAGCAGGGGGTCGGTGCGATCAGCTGAGAACGAATGGCACAGTTCCTCGATGTACAGAGGTATGCCGCCCGCGTAGTCGTGTATCCGTGCCACCAGAAACGGCCCCGACCAGGGCAAGAGCTCTTGCACCACGGCCGCAGTCTCGGCGGCACTGAAGGGTTGCAGGGTCAGGTGCTGCGCACCCGCGATCCAGCCCTCGCCATCGTCGCGTGCGCGGCTGACCACAATGGCGCTGACACCCCCCTGCCCACCCGACGCTGCGCCGCCTGAGGATTGGCCGAGCACCGATTGCAGCAGCTTGCGGCTGGCGTCGTCAGCCCATTGCCAGTCGTCGATGATCAGCACGAGCCGCGTGCCCGCTGCTGCCGACGCCAACAGGGGCGGCATCCTATCGGCCAGGCCGTCGGCCGGCAATTGCCGCAAGGCCTGCAACGCCGCGCCCGACGGAACGTCGGCAGCGAACCGCGCGCCGCCATCGTCGCGCATCGACGCCAGCATCTGCATGAAGGGCTGTAGCGGCTGCGCGCCCAGGTAGTTGTCGCAGGCACCGCGCAGCACGGTGCAGTCCGCCAATGCGGCGTGCTGAAGCAGTTGTTCAATGAACCGCGTCTTGCCCAGCCCGGCGTTGCCCTGGATCACGATGCAGCGATGCGACGCCATGGTTTGGACAAATTCGGCCACGACTGCCAGCGCCTCAGCCCGACCAACAAAGGCGGTCAGCGCACCAGCAGCAAGCGCGGTCGGCAGCGGGCCGAGGCCGGTCACCAAGCGAAGCTGCCGCGCCAGCGCGGGGTCGCCAATCGCAAGCTGATGTGGCGCCGGCTCCTCCAGCCTGAAATGGTGTGTGCGTGGCCCCAGTGCGGCCAGGCTCGCCAGGATCTGACCTGGCCCTGCCAGTTCGGAAAGCCTGGCGGCCATGTTGGTGGCATCGCCAGCGAGGTCAAACAAGCCCAGTTCGATGTCGCCCTTACCTACCAGCAAGGTTCCGGCGTGGATGCCCGAGTGCAGTCGCATCGGCATTAGGCGGGCCGGTACCCCGTCGACCCGCAACTCGCTGCAGCGCTTGTGCAATTCCAGCGCTACATCGACGGCCAGCCGCCCATCGTCCTCACTGCTGCCATCAAGCCCGAACACGATCAATGCGCCATCACCCTGCGCCATTACCACCCGGCCTCTATGACGAGCCGCCACTTCGTGCCACAACTCCCGCAACACCATCAAAAACGCGCGATACAACTCCGCCTCCAGTGCGCGACCAAGCGCGCTGGATCCGACCAAGTCAGTGAACAGCAGCGTCAATCGGCGGCGCTCACCATGCGCATCGACGTCGCGATCAGTAGGCTGGTGGTTCATTGCGAAGGGAACAAGCCAGTGGGACAAAGACAGCGCATACGGATACCCATCCCCACAGAGGTTGCCGGCGCGCTCCTGCCTGCCCGACCCGGCAAGCCGCTGCTCCGCTGCATCGCCAATGTCAACGCGCCACCTGCACCGTACCGATCACCGCGGCCGTCTGCTCTGGCCAGTTGTCGTCTTGGAGCGAGCGACGCCACAAGAACGGCCACAGCACCCGAACGGGTGGCAGCCAAGCTCTCTCCCACCTGGCTGCGTAGTACCGCCATCAGCACGATCGGGCGACCATACGCCCCATCAAGTGCGGCCTGTTCGAACTGCACGGACCCAAGCCCCACCGATTCACTCCTCAGGGAGTCGAGCATGTACCGACGAATGCTCTGACCAGTCAATTGCCTAGTCCTCCGCCATTTGGCCGACTGGGCACCACATCCCTTCCCAGGACACCGCTTGCCAACAGTTTGTCAGATTCCTGGCGGCGCCAGTCCATCCGCACCCAAGAGGTACACCCATGTTTCAAGACAAATTTCGCTCTGGCAGCCCCGGCAATCCGGTGGCCAACCCGCAGCATATGCCGGTGCCGGCCGCCGATTGGCAGGGCCCCGACCGACGCTGCTCAACCGACGGTAACAGGGACTGGCGCTTTCAGTTGCTCGACGAGATCGACTATGGCATCTTCGTGCTGAGCGCTCAAAGCAAACTGCTGTACGCCAACAACGCTGCGCTGACTCATTTGCATTCAGGAAAGCTGCTGCGCATCGAACAGCGCGAACTGGTGCTGCCGGGCCTGCGCGACACCCACATACTGGGTGCGGCGATCCGTGCGGCCTCGTCTCAAGGTTTGCGCAAAATGGTGCTGGTGGGCACAGTGCCCGACCGGCTGGCGCTGGCCGTGGTGCCCGGGCCACGCGGCTTGGATGCCGAAGTGCACACCGCCAATCGGGTGCTGGTCATGCTGCCACGTCGCCAGCTCTGTCAGCCCTTGTCTACCTACGGCTTTGCGCGCGACCACGGGTTGAGCGCCGCCGAGAGCCAAGTGTTGCACCTGCTTTGCGACGGCCTGCAGCCAACCGAGATTGCCGAAGTGCATGGCGTGGCGATCACCACCGTGCGCACACAGATTGCCAATATCCGGTTCAAGACTGATGCACCCACCGTCGCCGAGTTGATCCAGCGCATCGCTCGGCTGCCGCCGATCTGCAGCGCGCTGCAAGCGGACATGCGGGGACTCGCAGTCGCTGCGTTCACACATGAACTCGCATTCTGAATGCGAGTTCGTCCACTGTTTCCCTTCTGAGATTCGCCGTGAAAAACCGCCTCTGCCTCGGTCGTTTTGAATGAGTCCCGACCGAGCGTCGGATGCCATGCGCCAGCGGCCACCCGGTCGCACTGGCCGCCCTGGCCTTCAACCTGCTGAACGTGCTGATCGACCACCATGACTGGGAAGTGGGCCGGGGCGAATTGCTGTACCCACTGCGGCGCGGCAGGATCGAACAACTTGTCGGTACAAGTCTCGTCATGGCGCAAGGTGCTTGGCGAGACAGCGTTCACTACCGTGGCGGGCTGTGGCTACAAGTGGGCGACCACAGTGGACGCCCGCGAAGGCAAGGAAGCGCCTGCAGACACCGCCGAAATCAGTCGAAAGCAGGGAGTTCAATCCCTGCTCCAAGTCACAGTACGGCGTGCCGACCGGCGGCCGCGTATTGGCGTTGAACTGATTGACCGCACCGTAGATGAGGCGACTTTGGCTCGACACCACGATCGACACTGCGCCGAGTGGTTCGAGGTGCAGGACGAAATCTCGGCAAAGATCGCTGGCACTTCCATCGAGCCAGCATGTCTCAAGCGCGAAGAGCGGCGCGCATGGGCCGGCACGCAGCGCGGTCTGATGCCAAAGAGTTGGTATATCCCGACCGACGACAACCCGGCAGCAAGTTTGCCATCGGCAGGCAGTCGAGCAGAACGCATCGCCTCGTTTTCTGGCATCCGTCGGCGATCTCGAACTGGCGCAGGCCGCAAGCGACGGCGCTCATCAGGCTCGATGAATGTTGGCGCTCAGGCGGCCTAGGCGGCCCGGGCGAAATGAACCTCGGCAAGATTTAGGCGCCGGCCCCGCAACTGAAGTACGGCGACGTGCCTGGGCATCGACAGACGGCTCATCGCTGGCCTGCTGGAAGCGAAACCCCAGAAGTTCCCCGCAGCGCAGCAGCTGCCAAGCCCAACCGACTGTTCCAAAGAGCCCATGATGAACCCCCATCCAGTTCCGTTCCGGCCCATCGGCCATCGTGATCGTGCAATGGCCGCGCTGGCCGCCTTGACGGCGACCACAGCATTGTGAGTGCACTGGTGCTCAGCTTCGATTCTGCACCGCCGGACATGTTGCTGACGCCATCGCCCGCACTGATGGCCCAGGCGGCGCAATGTGGCCTGCAGGCCTCGCGGGCAGCGCAGTTGAAATGTAAGCAGCAGCTCATCGCCGCTTGGCGCGCACCTGAAAAGCAAGGCCTGCAAATGGCCCGCAGCTGAAAGCGCAGCGGCCATTTCGATCTCCACCCCCACCGCCCCCCAAGGAGACGTCATGTGCCCCTATCCACACCCATGCGCGGACTCTGTCGCTAATGCCCGCCGTCGTGCCTACCACCTGTGGCAGTAGCATCGATAGCGACTCCCCGCCCGCCTCGCTGTCCTACTTGGTCGGCACGGTCGCCTATGGCGCGCCGATGGCACAGGCATCGTTCACCGTCGTCGACGCGGCCGGCCATGCCGTGACGGCCCGAGGAGTTCGCCAATGCGGCCAATCTAGCTGGTCTCGATACAACCAAACAGATCAAAGCCGATGCGACCCGCAAGGCCATCCTCCAGGACATAGCCAGCCAACGGGCCATTGCCGACTTCGACCCGCAGCGCTCGACATTCAATGCCGCCCGCGGAAGGACGCGATCCCGTTTGAGGTCATCGACTAGGTCCGGCTGGTGATCCCCCTCGCGTTTCCGGCGATTTCACCTTGACAGCCGGGGCGGATGTAGCGGGGACAGTCGCGCCACCTCGGATTGCCACCGGGCGCCGGGCTTGCACAACATAAACTGCAGCCATGACCCGCGCCGACGCCATGGGCGTGTTGCTCGCCTTCATCGCCCGACTGATCACCGGCGCCCAAGGCCACTGGAAGGGCTGCCCGCCCAAGGCCGAGCAGCGCATCTACTTTGCCAATCACCAGAGCCACCTCGACTGGGTGCTGATCTGGGCCGCGCTGCCCCGCGAGTTGCGTGCCACCACCCGGCCGATCGCCGCACGCGACTACTGGACCGCCGGGCGCTTCAAGCACTGGATCACGCGCGAGGTGTTCAACGCGGTCTACGTCAGCCGCGCCCGCACCGCAGACCAGGACCCGCTGGAGCCGCTGATCGACGCGCTGAACAACGGGGATTCGCTGGTGATCTTTCCGGAGGGCACACGCAGCAACAAGGGTGCGCCACAGGCCTTCAAGAGCGGGCTCTACCACCTGGCCCAGCAGTTTCCGCAGGTGCAGCTGATCCCGGCCTGGATCGACAACGTGCAGCGTGTGATGCCCAAGGGTGAGGTGGTGCCGGTGCCCATCCTGTGCACGGTGACCTTTGGCGCGCCCGTCTCACTGACCGAAGGCGAGGACAAGCGCCAGTTTCTGGCGCGCGCCCGCAACGCGGTGGTCGCCCTGCAGCCCGGCGCCACCCCCGAGGTGGCCGCCGCATGATCCTCTGGCTGCAAAGCTTGGGCGCCGACCAGCAGGTTCAACTGCTGTTCGTCACCCTGTTCGGCCTGCTGTTGCTGGTCAGTGCAGGCGCGGCGCTGCATGCGCTGCGCGAACGCAACAGCCTGCAAGAGGACACGCACCAGCGCTTCAAGCGTGAGCTTCGCGCCACCTGGATGGGCGCGGTAGTGTTCTGGGCGGCCTGGATCTCAGGGCCGGGCGGCGCCACGCTGCTGTTCGGGGTGATCTCGTTTCTGGCGCTGCGCGAGTACATCACCCTGCTCAAGACCCGGCGGGGTGACCACCGCAGCCTGTTGTTGGCGTTTTTCGCGGTGCTGCCGTTGCAGTACCTGCTGCTGGCCAACCGCAACTTCGATCTGTTCTCCGTCTTCATCCCGGTCTATGTCTTCCTGGCCATCCCGGTGGTCAGCGCCCTGGCCGGCGACCCCGAACGGTTCCTGGAGCGCAACGCCAAGATCCAGTGGGGCATCATGGTCTGCGTCTACGGTTTGTCGCATGCGCCGGCACTGGTGCTGCTGGACTTCCCGCAACACACGGGCCGTGGCGCCTTTTTGCTGTTTTTCCTGGTGATGGTGGTGACTGTTGCCAAGATTGCCCAGACGGTGGCCAGCCGGCGCTTGCGGCGGCGCCCGGTGGCGCGCCATATCGACCGCTCGTTTTCGTACCGGGCCTGGGCGCTGGGCACGGTGGCCGCCACCCTGCTGGGCGCGGCGCTGTTCTGGATCACGCCGTTCAAGGCCGGGCAGGCGCTGGCGATGGCGGCGATCGCGGCCGCAGCCGGCACGCTGGGCGAGTTTGTGATGAGCGCGCTCAAAAAAGATGCGGGTGTGCGTTTTTGGGGCAACACCAGCTCGGTCACCGGCGCGGTCGGCCTGCTCGACCGGGTGGCGCCGCTGTGTTTTGCGGCGCCGGTGTTTTTCCACTCGGTGCGCTGGTACTTCCAGCTGAAACCCTGAGTTGAGCCCTGAGTAAAAGCCCAGATGCGCATCCTGGGGATAGATCCTGGCCTGCAAAGAACCGGGTTCGGTGTGATCGACATCGAAGGCTCGACCTTGCACTACGTCGCCAGCGGCACCATCAGCACGCTGGAGCTGGAGCGTGGCAACCTGCCGGGCCGCATCAAGCTGATCTACGAGGGCGTGGCCGAGGTCAAGCGCCGCTACCAGCCGCAGGCGGCGTCGGTCGAGATCGTGTTTGTCAACGTCAACCCGCAAAGCACCCTGCTGCTGGGCCAGGCCCGCGGCGCGGCGCTGGCCGCACTGGTCAGCGACGACCTGCCTGTGGCCGAATACACCGCGCTGCAGATGAAAAAAGCGGTGGTCGGCCACGGCCTGGCCAGCAAGGGACAGATCCAGGAGATGGTGATGCGCCTGCTCAAGCTGCCCGGCCCGCCCGGCAAGGACGCCGCCGACGCACTGGGCCTGGCCATCACCCATGCCCATGCGGGCCGCAGCTTCGAGGCCCTGGCCGGCGCCAATACACCGCGCAGCCATGCCCGCTTCAAGGCTGGCCGCACCTATTGAGGCGCCTGGTCCCGGGCGCCCGAACGCAGGTACGTCGCCAACATCGCAGCCGTCCAACACCACCCCGAGGATCCAACTTTGAGCCACCCCGTGCACACCCAATGGATCAGCCTGCCCACCGCCGGTGGCGCCATGGACGCCTACCTCGCCTTGCCACCGGGGGGCAGCGGCCCGGGGCTGTTGCTGCTGCAGGAGATCTTCGGTGTCAACCCGCACATCCGCATGCTCGCCGAGCAGTACGCGCTGGCCGGGTTCGTGGTGCTGGCCCCCGATGTGTTCTGGCGCCAGGCACCGCGCATCGAGCTGGGCTACGACGCTGTCGACCGCCAGCGCGGCGTGTCCCTGGCCAGCGCCCTGCACGCGCCCGAGGTACGGGCCGACCTGCAGGCAGCGGTGGCCGCCTTGCGGGCGCGGCCCGAGGTGGGCGGCGCTGCGGCTGATGGGGTCAAGGCCGGCGCCAAGGTCGTCGCCAAGGTCGGGGTCATCGGCTACTGCATGGGCGGCCGGCTGGCCTATACCGCCGCCGCATTGACCGGCGTGGACGCCGCGGTGTCCTACTACGGCGGCGGTATCGCCGGGCAGCTCGCGCTGGCCGCCCAGGTGCGCTGCCCCATGCAGTTTCACTTTGCCGGCAGCGACAACCACATCCCGCCCGAAGCGGTGGCCGCCGTGCGCGAGGCCTTTGCCGGCAAGCCCGCCGAGATCTTCGAGTACCCGGGCTCGGCCCACGGCTTCAACTGCTGGGCGCGTGCCAGCTACCACGCGCCGAGCTCAGCCCTGGCGCTGGGGCGCAGCTTGACGTTCCTGGCGCAGCAGTTGTTCTGACGCGATGGCGGCGGTGCAACCGACCGGCCGGTCGGTGCTCACCACAGCGCCCGGATGCCCTCGAACACCCGAGTGAAGATCACGATGTTGAAGGTGCCCAGCAGCACCACCACCACCCAGCGGTAGAGCGCCTTGGCACGCACCAGCGGCACCGCCTCGCCAGTGGACAGGTGCAGGGCAAAGAAAAACGCCGACGGCACCGCCAGCAACACCGCCAGCACGCCCGAAATCCACAACATTGCCTTCATAGGGGCACGAGGCTACAGCAACACGGCCAGGCGCTCGAGAATCAGCACGCCAAAAAATGCCGCTGCGGCGATCAATGCCCACTTCAGCACCAACACCCCGCGGCGCCGCCAAGCCGCGTCGCCGGTGCCCACGCTCATCGCAAAGCACAGCACGCTGGCCAGCAGCAACAGGCCAAAAACCAGGCGGAAGATCAGCATGGTGCCAGGCCGCCGCCGGGCCGCCCCAAGGCGGCCGCGCCCCCTCGGGGGGCCGACACCGCAGGTGTCTTGGGGGCCAAAGTCCTGATCACCAGGCCGGCGCCAGGTCGGCAAAGCCGGCCGGGGCCCGCGAGGCGTCCTCGAAGGTGACCATCTCCCAGGCCGTCGGCCGCGACAACAACTCTCGCAGCAGCAGGTTGTTCAGCGCGTGCCCGCTCTTGAAGCCGGCGTAGCTCGCCAGCATCGGGTGGCCGGCGTTGTACAGGTCGCCGATCGCGTCCAGGATCTTGTGCTTGGCAAATTCGTCGTCGTAGCGCAGCCCGCCGGCGTTCAGCACCCGCGAGTCATCGACCACGATCGCGTTGTCCATGCTGCCACCCAGCGTCAGGCCACGCGAGCGCATCGCCTCGACATCCTTGGAGAAACCAAAGGTGCGTGCCCGGGCGATGTCGCGCTTGTAGCGGCCCGATCCCATGTCGAAGGTGACCCGCTGGCCGGTGGCGTCCACCGCCGGGTGGTCGAAGTCGATCTCGAAGCTCAGCTTGAAACCGTGGTACGGCTCCAGCCGGGCCCACATCAGGCGGCGGCCCTCGCCCTGGCGCACCTCCACCGTCTCCAGCACCCGCAAGAAGCGTTTGGGGGCGTCCTGCAGCACGATGCCCGCGCTTTGCAGCAGGAACACAAAGCTGGCGGCCGAGCCATCGAGGATGGGCACCTCGTCGGCAGTGATGTCGACGATCAGGTTGTCGATGCCCAGCCCACAGCAGGCCGACATGAAATGCTCGATCGTCTGCACCTTGGGCGCGCCCGGATCACCCCCCACCGAGATGGTGGATGCCATGCGGGTGTCGCTGACCGAATCGAAGCGCACCGGAATGTCCACCGGCACCGCCAGGTCGACGCGACGGAACACGATGCCGGTATCGGGCGGCGCCGGCCGCAAGGTCAGCTCGACCTTCTGGCCGCTGTGCATGCCCACGCCGACAGCGCGGGTGAGCGACTTGAGACTGCGTTGCTGGAGCATGGCATTGATTGTCCCGCAGATTGCTGCGGTCTTGCCCGGCGTCCGCGCAGCCGGTGCAGGGCGTCCAGCAATTTGCCGCGGCATGCTGTCGCGCGTTGCGCTGCACGCCGCACGTGCTGCAGTTGCGGTAGTCGCTCAGGTCTTCGCGCCCCGGAGTGTGCCTGCCATACCGTTCAACACAGGGTTGCGGCGGCCGAAGCGGCTGTGGCCGAGCGCAGAGGCAATTGCTGAATCTTCTGACCACGCGGACAACCCGATCCCTGATCGGATAAGGCAGACTGGCCCCAGACACCGTACTGAATTTTCTCGCCGATGCAAAACGACCCGCTTTGGAGTCTTTTCCT
>Ga0209181_10004927_pt1 | contig 19525 bp, 11 predicted proteins | sample MAT05_FD_187208 | JGI IMG/M metagenome (GOLD analysis project Ga0209181, IMG submission 187208) | Freshwater microbial communities from Lake Fryxell liftoff mats and glacier meltwater in Antarctica - MAT-05 (SPAdes) (version 2) | ecosystem: Environmental > Aquatic > Freshwater > Ice > Liftoff... | reverse complement strand
TTTTCATAGCAGGTGTTTTGCATTTACAAAGTCATTCAACTACAAAATGTCTATTGATTTATAACTCGTAAAATATACTCTTCCTATATTCGTACACCCTTTTGTTATTAGACCGCTATCAAATTCAAGTAGCTCGATATGAAAATCAACTGGTAAAACGGGTATATTTGTTGTATCATATTCAACAAATAGTTGAATATGCAATGTATCTTCAGGCAACAAGCTTAAACCAACAATGTATGCATGCCTTTGTAATTTACCGGAAGAGTTGATTTTAATGGAATCGGTAAATACTATTGTATCAAAGGCACGAATACATAAATTTAAAATTGAGTAGCCAACAATTGCTGTGTCCTCGTAACTCAAAAGTTTGATAGCTAAACTGTTAGAATCTCCTTCGGCTATATAAGTTTGTGAAAAGGCTATGTTTGCAACAACAAATGCCATAATTATACTAAAGACATATTTCATGATTTAGCTGTTATTTTTCAACGTGACATTGTGTGAGTTCCCAATTATACCCTTCTTAGATATAAAACTTTACTATCCCAATATCGCGGCCCCACCCAATATCCGACAATATTTTTTCAAGGGGAAGTGTTGCGGAATCGACAGGATGTCTGGTATGCAAAAGACCACTTTTTACAGATCCTATTGCGTTTATTGGTGTAGTATTTTCTAATTTCCATTCGACGTTTTGAGATTTTTGGTAATTTATTCTCCAATGCATTGTATACCCAAGGGAGGAATTCGCATAATTCAATAACCAAGGTTTTCCCACGTACTGTGCTATCCATTGTTCCGTAAAATCTGCTTATGGTTGATACTTTCGAAAATATTTATGATTAGAATGTAGTAATTTTATAAAGTACCCCTTGGTGCATAAATCCATACCTTCAACTTCGGCAGGATTACATAGTCCGTTTTATTTAACTTGCCAGGTTACAACTTTCCAATTGTCTGTTACATTAGAAACACCGTGAAGCATCTAAAGCCACCAGGTTCCTTTTTTAAAATTCCAGTAACGCTGAAACTCGATATCCGGTTCATTTACAAATGCACAAGTTTTTGTTTTACAGTTATCAATGCAGCCTATTATTTGGGTAAATAAGCAGCATCAAAAAATAATTAATATGTTATGAATTAGGTATTTCAAATTATATTTAAATTATCAATATTTATGCAGGGCAGAAACGAAATTGAAAAAATGAGGGTTTTCAAATTTTTTTCATATCGATTGTATTGCTTAAGCAAAATACTGTTGTAACAATCTCAATCAAAATAAATATAGTTACTGTTAGTAGAATCTAGCTATATTCTATCAAGTTATATAAATTTATATAAATTTATCAACCCATTTTGAAAGAAGGCCTAAATTAAATCAACACTCAATATTTGAACTAAAATTAGGGGATTCACCCAATATCCTTGTACTTTTGTAACAATGCAATTGCGATCGGAAAACCTGGTGAAACAATATGGTGCCAAAAAAGTGGTAAATGATGTTACGGTGCAGGTAGAACAAGGCGAGATTGTGGGACTACTGGGTCCAAATGGCGCTGGGAAAACAACCTCTTTTTACATGTTTGTGGGCTTGGTGCGGCCGGATCAGGGGAAAATATTTTTAAACGACATAGATATTACCAAACAACCCATGTACCGCCGCGCCCAAATGGGAATTGGGTACCTGCCGCAAGAAGCCTCTGTTTTTAGAGAACTTACAGTGGAAGACAACATTTTAGCCATTTTGCAAACCACCAAATTGAGCAAAACGGAACAAAAAGAAAAACTTGAATTTCTATTGGAAGAATTTGGTTTGAACCGCGTGCGCACCAATCCGGGCAAGGTACTTAGTGGTGGAGAAAGGCGCAGAACCGAGATAGCCCGTGCATTGGCTACCGATCCAAAATTTATTTTGTTAGATGAACCCTTTGCCGGTGTGGATCCCATTGCGGTAGAAGATATTCAACACATTATTGCCAAACTGAAAGAGAAAAACATTGGCATTCTTATTACAGACCACAACGTGCAGGAAACACTTAGCATTACCGATAGGGCATATTTGTTGTTTGAAGGCAAACTGCTTAAACAAGGCACTGCTGAGGAATTGGCTGCAGACGAACTGGTGCGAAAAGTATACCTGGGCAAAAACTTTGTACTCCGCAGAAAAGTACCCAAGCTAGACAACGCTTAAAGGTGCTTTTCATCGTATCTGAAAATACCGACGTTTATTATAACCTCGCTGCCGAGGAATATATGTTGCACAATTTTACAGAAGATGTGCTGATGCTTTGGCGCAGTAAAAGTGCCGTGGTATGTGGCAAACACCAAAATTTATGCGCAGAAATGAACTTTGGTTTTTGCAAAGAAAATGGCATACAACCCGCGCGCAGACTTAGCGGAGGCGGCACTGTTTACCACGATTTGGGGAACATCAATTTCACGTTTATTCACCATTTGCCCGAAGGATTGGACAAAGCCATCAACTTTCGGCGGTTTTTAGATCCAGTGCGCACAGCCTTGCTGTCTATAGGTGTAAACGCAGAATACAGCCAGCGCAATGATTTGTTGTTGAACGGCAAAAAAATCAGCGGCAATGCAGAACATGTGTTTCAAAAAAAGAAAAGGGTATTGCACCACGGCACATTGCTCTTCGATTCGGATTTAAGCAGCCTCAAACAGGCTTTACACGCCGAAGGAGTGTATACAGACAAGGCTGTAAAAAGTGTGCGCAGCGAAGTTGTCAATATAAAAACGGTTTTGCCCAATCTAACAAGCAAAGATTTCTTAGATAAGCTATGCCAGTACTGGGATACAGACCAACATACCATCAGGTATGTATTTTGTGGAAAGGATGTGGAAAGCATTGAAAATCTAAGGGATAGCAAATTTTCTAAAATCGACTGGGTGGTGCATTATTCTCCGAAATATGAGGTGGTAAAAAAAGTAGAACTGCAAAATTCCACGCTTTTGTTAAAAGGAAACATAGCAAATGGAATGGTAGAGCAATTGGTTTTAGAAGATGTAAATGATGGGCCTTATTATCCTGAATTATGTAGCAAATTTATAGGATTAAAACTGGATGAATCCTTGTCTTTATTATTTGCAAAAGAATTATCTAATTTAATTAATATTGAAATAAATCCATTCATTTTATTTTAACAAATGAACAAAAAAGAGAAGGCCAAATTCATTGCCATTATATTGGAAGAATTTTTTCCGGAAACGCCCATTCCGTTGCAACATTATAGCGATTATACTTTGTTGGTTGCGGTGCTTTTGTCAGCGCAATGCACAGACGAAAGGGTGAACCAAATTACACCGTTTTTATTTGCAAAAGCAGACAATCCAACAGACATGATAAAATTGTCTGTGGAAGAAATTCGAGAAATTATAAAACCCTGCGGATTGTCGCCAGCAAAGAGCAAAGCCATTTTTGGATTGTCTGAAATATTGTTAAATAAACACAAAGGAAAAGTACCTGCAACTTTTGAAGAATTGGAAGAATTACCGGGTGTGGGTCATAAAACTGCCAGCGTGGTAATGAGTCAGGCACATGGTTTTCCAGCATTTCCTGTAGATACGCATATCCACCGTTTGGCAGTACGGTGGGGATTAACCAATGGCAAAAATGTAGAGCAAACAGAGGCAGATTTAAAGAAATTATTTGCAGAAAAAACTTGGAATAAATTGCATTTGCAGATCATTTTTTTCGGCAGAAAATATTGTCCTGCACGCGGACATAAGCCCGAGGAATGTCCTATTTGCAGCGTGGTTGGGTGTAAGGAATATAAGAGGAAATGATTTATATTTCACCAGGGTCCACCTTGTGAACTCTGTTGAATGCGTCTTGCGTAGGATCATTTATAAAAAACCCATTCACATCAACCCAAAACCCATTCACGCGAGTCTCCGGAACGGAACTCTGGTGATGGAATTCCAATACCTCTGCGTTCTTTGCGCCTTTGCGTGCTATTTATTTTGCCACTAAGCCATCAAACGGAGGTAATAACTAACCCTCGTTACAATCTAGTTCACATAGAAAACAACCCATTCACGTGAGTCTCCGGAACGGGACTCTGGTGATGGAATGTGTATATATCTTTTTTACATGATTTTTTTCACCACATCGTCATTGGTGATACCTTCTGCTTCCGCTTTGTAATTGCGCACCAAACGGTGACGCAGCACATTGGCGGCAACGGCTTGCACATCATCGATATCCGGTGAAAATTTACCCCTAGAAAGTGCGTGGTATTTGGCACCCAAAACCAAGAATTGACCCGCGCGAGGCCCTGCACCGTAACTTACAAAATCATTTACAAATGCATGCGCTGCTGGAGTTCCAGGGCGGGTTTTTTGCACCAACGAAACGATGTATTCATACACATTATCCGTAATTGGCACACGACGCACCAATTGCTGATATTCGCGAATCTCTGGCGCAGTTAACACCCTTTCTGGGGTTTGTTCTTTGGCACCTGTGGTAGATTTCAATATCTGAATTTCATCTGCATATGTCGGATAATCCAACGTAATATTTAGCATAAAACGATCCAATTGTGCCTCTGGCAGTGGATACGTTCCTTCTTGTTCAATGGGGTTTTGCGTGGCCAAAACAAAAAAGGGTTCTGGCAAACTGTGTTGCACTCCTGCTGTTGTGACGCTGCGTTCTTGCATGGCTTCTAGAAGCGCGGCTTGTGTTTTGGGAGGCGTTCTATTGATTTCATCAGCCAGCACAATATTAGCAAAAATGGGGCCTTTGATGAATCTAAATTTGCGTTCTTCATCCAAAATTTCGTTGCCCGTAATATCACCCGGCATTAAATCTGGTGTGAATTGGATGCGGCTAAAACTCAAATCCAGCGTTTGTGCAACTGTGCGCACCAACAACGTTTTTGCCAAGCCTGGAACACCCACTAGCAATGCGTGTCCGTTACAAAAGATGGCATTCAACACAGAATCTACAACCACATCTTGGCCAATGATTACACGGCCTATTTCTTGCTTTAATTTTTTTACCGATACGCCAAAGCGTTCAGCCAATTCTTTTTCATCCATCAGTTTTGATTTTCCCAAATAAATAAATCAGGACAATTTACAAAATCATGCGTAAATCTTATGTATGTATTTTGTCTTGTCTTTTTTACCCAATCTTCAATAACAGTTTGCTTTTTCAATGCTTCTGCTTCAATTTGAATGCGACCGTAATCTTGAATTAAATTTGCTTGATGGGGTTCAATAAATTTTCGCAAATAAAACATGCGATACACTTGTCTACCATCGGGTGTTTTTACCAAAGCAGGTCTAGAATAGGTGCCAGGTTGCATTTTCTCAACGGCAATTTTTAAATCGGGTGACATGGCTTCAAACAATATTTTCTGACTACCGGTTGTTTCGTCTTTTAAAAAGCCACAATTTCCTTTGTCGCCATAAGCTTTGGGTAAATATTTTTTAACGGCGTCGCACCAGTCCATTGTGCCATTGTTTAATGCAGAATAAATGGAATCGGCACGGCGCGAAGCTGCAATAAAATCTGCAGACGTATTCTGTGCGCGAATTAAAATATGGCGCGCCAAAATTTTATCACCCTTGCGTTTTATCATTTTGATGATGTGGAAACCAAAAGAACTTTCAAAAACTTCACTAATGCTATCGGGTTTTAGTTTAAACGCCGTTCTTTCAAAATCTGGAACCATGTCTCCACGTCCAAATTCTGGCAGCAAACCACCTTGTTCTCCGCTGCCCGGATCTTCCGAATAGGCGGTTGCTAATTTTTCAAAACTTTCACCCGCAACAATTCTTTTCCGAATGGCTTCTAACTGCAATTTGGCATAATCTTTGGCCGCTTGTGAAATCGGTGCTTCAATGATCAATTGTGCAACTTCTACTTCAGCCGGAATGATAGGTACACTGTCTTTGGGTATTGTATCAAAAAACTGTTTAATTTCCCTAGGACTGATTTTAACGTTGGCAGTAATCTTACTTTCCATTTCTTGAATCAACAATTGTTGCTTCATTTTGGGCCGTATTTCTTCGCGATATTCGGCCAAAGTTTTTCCAATGTATTTTTCCAATTCTGCTTCGCTACCAGCTTGTTGAATATACGCCCTCAATCGGTTTTCAATCTCTGCGTCTATCCTTTCATCCGTAAGTGGCAAACTATCCAATTCCGCCTGATTTAGCATCAGTTTTTTAACCACTTGTTTCCTCAACAGCGCACAAAAAACGGCTTGCGTATCTGTTACAGTGCCAGATTGAAGAATTTGTGTTTTTTCTAATTCCAACTCACTTCTTAAAATAATTTTATCGCCAATGATAGCAATAATACCATCCACATGTTGGGCTTTAATTAAAGGTTGCGCAACCAGCAATTTGCCCGAAGCTAGAAACAATAGAAATATAAAAACAATCTTTTTCAACAAGGATAATACTTAAAATACAGGATATAGTTACAATTACTGGTTTACCAATTTTGTTTTTAATGCTTGGAATGCTGCTTCGTTTGTTACCACTTTGTATTTAGCCCGCAGAGATTCAATCCATTGCTTCTCCAAATAGTCTTGGTATTTGGCAGCAACTGGACCTCTGGTTTCATCGAGCTGTTTTGCCATACTTGGAATAAATTGATTGACTTTAATTACAACCCAGTCATTTCCTATATGATTTAGCTTTACAATTTTATTTGCTTTTCTGTATTTCGGATCTGAAAAAAGCAATTCCAGTACTTTTTTATCTGGAAATAAAAACGAATCCGTAAGTTCATACTTGCCTACTCTATAATCCAAATTCAATTGGCTGGTAACGTTTTGGAATTTTTTAATCGAATCTGGATTCGTTTTTTTCTTCAACATCTTTGCCGTGGACTTCATAATACTTTCGTTGGCACACAAATACACCTGGCAGTCGAATCTGTCTTTCCACATATATTCTTTGCTATGTTCTTTGTAAAAAGCTGCCAAACCAATACTGTCGCTGTTTGCCTTATCCCATACAACAATTTGCATTCTATTGAACATTAAAATACCTTCTCTGTATTCTTGATAAAGGAATTTAAACTCCATATTTTTTTCTTCCAAATGGCGATCTTGATATTCAACGCATTCTGCACCCACCCACTCTTTGTAGAGATTGTTTGTGATTTCTGTATTGGACCCTGTAGCTGGTTTAATGGCCGATTCCACAAAATCTGCAAATTCACCCAAATCGTGTTTTTCACCGGCCAGCGCAAACATATCCATATCTTGTTGCAATGGTGCACCTATTTTGACCATTTTGCCAGATTTAGCGTCTTTGGGTGTGGGAACATTTTTTGGCAAATTTGAACGTTTAAATTGTCCTTTATGAAAATTAGAATCTAAACACGCCACAAATAGCTTAAGTGCAAGTGGATTTTCTATAAAACCATTTTCAGATTTCACCTTGGCAATCAAAGCATCCAACGATTTTTGGGAACGAATATCGCCCTGTACCTGATTTTTAATGATGGAACGCAATTGTGCAAATGTGCCAACGGGTTTCAAATCCAATCGTTGCACAATATGCCAACCAATCGCTGTGCGAAATGGTTTTGACAATTCTCCATTGTTCTGCAATTCAAAAACTTTATCAGCCCATTGTTGGAATTCTAAATCTGCTACTTTTTGCGTGGCACTTAAATAATCAACCTCACCGCCACTGGCTTTCGATTGAAAATCTTCGCTGTAGCTTCTTGCCAAAGCATCTAAAGTGGTTCCACCTGCAAGTAACTTTGCATACATTTCATCTATTTTGGCTTTTACCGCATCATCGGTTGCTTCTGGTTTATGGCCCACCCGCAACAACAAACGGCGCACTTTCATTTCGCCCCTATTTTTACGTTTGTCGGTTACCTTTAAAATGTGATACCCAAATTGGGTGCGAAATACTTTACTCACTTCTCCAATATTGGTATTGTATGCTACGCTTTCAAAAGGATATACCAGTTGAAATACGGTAAAATAACCCAAATCACCCCCATTTTCTTTGGTTCCCGGATCGTCGCTACTGGTTTTAGCCAATTCCCCAAACTGGGTAGGATCCTTCTTCAATTGTTCTGCGATACCCATTATTTTTTTATAGGCATCCAGCGTATCAGCAGGTGTTGCATCCTCTTTCAAATAGACCAACAAATGCGAAACGCGCACGTCGTATTTCCAACGTTCGTAAGCTTCAGCCATTAAGGATTCTGTAACCTCCTTATCGTACAAATAATTGCGTGCCAAATCTTGCCTGTAACCATCGAGTTCCGACTTGTAGGTAGAAACTGTATCCAAGCCTGCATCCTTTGCATCTTGGTATTTTAATTTAAAATCGATGTACAATTTCAAATACTCATCCAATAATTTGGCAGTGATGCTGTCTGAGGATCTTGGCAAACTCTTAATGAACTGTCTTTCAAATTCGTCTACAGATACATCGTGGTTTGCAACCGAAAAAACAACGGATGGATTCAATTGCGCGCTGCTACTTAATGCGAGTAAACCTGTGATTAAGAGAAAGGTTGGCTTTAAAAACAATGATTTCATATTTTCTGACAAGGCGCAAAAATACAAATATTGAGCCGAAAATTTTAGTCAGGGTTTTGTAATAACGGCAGAGGATGCCTTTTTTACTTCCAAATCTACCAAAACAGCACCGATGGAACCATTGATAGGTGCAATAACCCAATCTGCAAATGGCACCATGGATACTGCATTGTAGGCAAGGCCTAAGCCAAATACTGTTCCCATATTGTTGCGCATATGCAGTATGCTTTCAGCGATGCTCAGTTTTCTCCTTTCCGAAATGTAATCAAACATACTGAACCCCATAAAATAACAGTTTACAACAAACAAAACCACAGTAACCAAGGGTGCCAGCAAGGGTATTGAAAAAGAAATGACAAATCCCAAGCCTATAAAAAACAACTCAATGATTAGGTTTCTCAATGAGATTGCTACACCCCGAAGTGCATCTTTTAGAAGTTGTAGCAAATTAAATGGATATATTTTGCCACTTTTTATTTCTTCCGTTCTTTCCGACAAATAAGCCAGCAAGGGCGACATTACAATAAGTATTACATATTTCATCACCCTTCCTAAAAGGTACCATATCATTATTTTCATGGCTATGGAAATTGCAATACTTATACCTGCGGTAAACAAATGACCAACTTTTGCCCAGAATGTTTCCGGTTGGGCACCCATCTTCAATCCAAAAAATTGATTGAACAAATCTGTTACCCAGGGTGAAAGAAAAGATGCCAAAGAAAATGCAAAGCCAATCACCAAGACCAAATACAATAAAATGGGAACCAAATACCACCCCACCAATCTGTTGGAAAAAACAAAACCGAAAGCGGTAAAAAAAGATTTAAACCCTTTTACAATGTTTTTCATAGGTGCAAATTACCCAGTTTTCAAAAACAATTCAACTAGTCTTGCAAATCTTTCCAGATTCTGTCCTTGAGCTCAGCAAGGCCTTTTTCTGCAACCGAGGAAAAGAAAATAATCTCCATATCCGCAGGAAATTCTGCCCTAATAGAATTTTCAAGTTCTTGGTCTAGCATGTCAGTTTTACTGATAGAAATAATGCGTCTTTTTACCAGCAATTCAGGATTAAACTGCTCTAATTCATTCAACAATATTTTATATTCTGCAAAATGGTCTTTGCTGTCTGAGGGAATGAGAAAAAGCAACAAAGAATTTCTTTCGATATGTTTTAAAAACCGAATACCGAGTCCACGTCCCTCATGTGCGCCTTCAATAATTCCTGGAATGTCCGCCATCACAAAACTGCGGTGGTCGCGGTAAGGAACTACGCCCAAATTAGGAACCAAAGTTGTAAAAGCATAATTGGCAATTTCAGGCTTGGCAGCACTCACGACACTAAGCAAAGTGCTTTTTCCTGCATTGGGGAAACCCACCAATCCCACATCGGCTAGTATTTTCAATTCAAGAATAATCCATTTTTCAATATACGGTTCGCCAGGCTGTGCGTAATCTGGTGCTTGGTTGGTTGGTGTTGCAAAATGGGAATTTCCCAATCCGCCGCGTCCACCCGGAATCAACACTTTCTTTTCACCGTCTTCGGTAATTTCAAACATATATTCACCCGTTTCAGCATCGCGGGCAACTGTACCTAAGGGAACTTGCAAAATTTGACTTTCGCCCATGCGGCCCGAGCTATTGCTTTCGCTGCCACCAACACCATCTTCAGCAAAAATGTGTTTGCGGTATTTTAAGTGCAATAAAGTCCAAGTTTGGGTATTTCCACAAAGCACTATATCGCCTCCTTTGCCACCATCTCCGCCATCAGGGCCGCCACGTGGACTAATTTTGGTGCGGTTAAAATGCCTGCTTCCGGCCCCACCTTTGCCACTGCGACAACATATTTTTACATAATCAATAAAATTCGAATCCGCCATTTAGAGGTGCAAAGGTCGGTAAAAAGAGGATACTTCTGTATTTTCGCGGTTTATTTAACCGATTGTGAAATACGAATTTAACGAAATTGAGAGGAAATGGCAGAAAAAATGGGCTGATACCAGCCTGTATAAGGTGGAAAACGATCCATCAAAACCCAAGTTTTATGCATTGGACATGTTTCCATATCCCAGCGGCGCAGGCCTGCATGTTGGACATCCATTGGGATATATTGCAAGTGATATTGTTAGCAGATACAAAAGATTAACAGGCCATAATGTTTTACACCCAATGGGTTATGATGCATTTGGCTTGCCAGCAGAGCAATATGCAATTCAAACAGGGCAGCACCCTGCAGTTACTACCGAAAACAACATTGCCACCTTTCGTCGCCAATTGGATATTATGGGTTTTAGCTACGATTGGAGCCGGGAAGTGCGCACCAGCGATCCTAGTTATTATAAATGGACACAGTGGATTTTTGGATTGTTTTTTACACATTGGTACGATAAAAATGCCAACAAAGCCAGGCCACTTTCTGAATTAATTTTGCACTTTGAAACCCAAGGGAACACAAACATAAATGCGGCTTGTACTGTCGAATTGCAATTGGATCCTCAAGATTGGGAAAATTATAATTCCAGCGAAAAAAATGAAATATTAAACAATTATCGACTTGCTTTTGTAAACGAAACAACGGTAAACTGGTGCGAAGAAATGGGAACAGTTTTAGCCAACGAAGAGGTAGTAAATGGAGTAAGTGAACGCGGCGGTTACCCTGTGATTCGCAAAAAAATGAAACAATGGGCGCTGCGCATAACAGCCTATGCAGACAGATTGATAGACGGATTAAATACAATAGACTGGAGTGATAGTATCAAAGAAATACAAAGAAATTGGATAGGCCGAAGTGACGGGGCTGAAATACAGTTTAAACTCTCACCTTCCGCATTTATTGAGAATGTATTTGAAGATGATGAAACATCATCAGAATTAAACGAAAACGTTCCCCCTCACCATTCATGGATAGAGGTCGGGGGTGAGGAAAAAAACTTGAATACAACAAAAATCCCCAGTTTTATCGAAATATTTACCACACGACCTGATACGATTTTTGGAGCTACATTCATGGTGCTGGCTCCCGAATATGAGGGTCTTTCTGAATTGTGCAGCGAAACCCAAAAAGAAAGTGTAACGGAATATGCAAAGGCGGCAAAAAACCGCAGCGAAATTGACCGCATGGCAGACACCAAAAAAACAGGTGTTTTTACGGGTTCGTTTTGCATCAATCCGTTTACAAAAAAACCCATACCTGTGTGGGTGAGTGACTACGTGCTAGCAGGGTATGGAACTGGCGCCATTATGGCCGTGCCCGCCCACGACGAACGCGATTTCGAATTTGCCAAGGCATTTGATTTACCCATCATTCCTGTAATTAAACCCGAAAATGCAGCAATTATTGAACCTCTAACTGAGGCATTTTCTGCCAAAGAGGGTGTTTGTTTTAATAGCGATTTTTTAAATGGATTAACCGTTAAATTAGCAGTAAAACGCGCCATAGAAGAAGTAGAAAAATTGGGCATTGGCAGTAAAAAAATAAATTACAAATTGCGCGAAGCGGGTTTTGGTAGACAACGTTATTGGGGAGAACCCTTTCCTATTATTTATGATGAAAATGGAGTTCCATTTTTGGATGAAAATTTACCCGTGGAACTGCCCAAGGTGGAAAGCTACAAACCCACAGGCACTGGAGAAAGTCCGCTGGCAGCAGTGATTGAATGGGTGAATGTAGATTTAGATGAGGTGGAACTTTCTCCCTCGCCATTCATGGATGGAGGGGAAAGCCTGCCTGGCTCGCAGCAGGTGCGGAGTGAGGAAAAAAACGTCCCAATTAACAAAAAAGATTCAGGAAAACCAGGCCGTCGCGAAACAGACACCATGCCAGGCTGGGCAGGCAGCAGCTGGTATTTTCTCCGTTATATGGACCCTAACAATTCCAATGCATTTGCCAGCAAAGAAGCGTTGGATTATTGGAAACAAGTGGACCTTTATGTAGGCGGTAGCGAGCACGCCACAGGGCATTTGTTATACAGCCGATTTTGGACCAAATTTTTATTTGATTTGGGCTATTTAAATTTTGATGAACCATTTAAAAAATTGGTAAATCAGGGGATGATTGGCGGCGAAGATGGACAAAAAATGAGCAAACGTTGGGGCAATGTTGTTAACCCCGATGATGTTTGCATTCAATACGGTGCAGACGCCCTCCGCCTCTACGAAATGTTTCTTGGTCCGCTTACCGACAGCAAGCCATGGAATACAAATGGCATTGAAGGTGTGAGTCGTTTTTTGGGAAAATTTTGGCGTTTGTTTTATGAAAATGAAGTATGGTCTGTAAATGACGAAAAAGCCATGCCAGAAGAATTAAAAATACTGCACAAAACGATTAAAAAAGTTACGCAAGATATTGAAAACATGAGTTTCAATACAAGCGTATCTGCCTTTATGGTCGCAGTAAATGAACTCGGCCAATTAAAATGCCATAAACGCGAAATACTAGAACCACTTTTAATTTTATTGGCACCTTTTGCACCCCATATTACAGAAGAATTGTGGGACAAATTAGGAAGTTCACCCAACTCAAACGAAAACTTCTCCCCTCGCCATTCATGGAGTGGGGTCGGGGTTGAGGAAAAAACCTCCATTCATCTCGTAACATGGCCCTTATTTGATGAAAAATACCTCATCGAAAATTCATTCTCTTACCCCATTTCTATTAACGGCAAAACCCGCACCCAAATAGAATTTGCTTTAGATATGGAAACAGTAGATATTGAAAAAGCCGTGCTTGCCGACGAAACCGTTGTCAAATGGATGGAAGGCAAACCCTTGAAGAAAATGATTGTTGTAAAAGGTAGGATAGTAAATGTGGTTGTGTAAAACAACAAATTAATAAAGCCTTCAATCATATAAAAAAAGGGAGCAAATTGCTCCCTTTTTTTATATGGTAATTTGTTTGTTTACTTATTTATTCTTATGAGTTTTTCAGTAAACAAATTGTATCCGTTGCCAGAGATTAAAATGGTATAAATCCCTTCGGAAAGTTGTTCTGTTTGGAGTTGAATATTCTGATTTCCATTCAACATCCCCAATTCTTTTTCTACAACAACACGCCCTGTTAAGTCTAATAATTTAATTGTTACTTTCACAGGAGAAATGAGTTCAATTCCCACTTGAAGTCTGTTGTTAAATGGATTCGGATTTACAAATGCACTGCCATTCTTAACGAAAGACTTAGCACCTACACCATAGAATGTTTGACCGATTCCGTATTGTCCAAAGTTGGTTACTTTATTCCTAACGACAAATCCGCTTGCTACTGTGCCAGCAACGTATTGGCTGCCAGTTCTAGGCAATTTCCATTCCGCGGCATCTATACTCGGCAATGGGCGGCGAAGGATAGAGAAACTATTGTCAAACATACCTGTCACAAAGGATGTTTGATTATGATACCAGAGTTTTAAATCAAAATTACCAGATTGAATAGAATCGTCTCCTTCTAAATACCATACACCGCCAGTATTCACTTTAAAGTAATCCGTTCCATTTTCGGTAACCTTCAACCCTGCATCGATTCCAACCTTAGATCCAACGTATGCTAGCAAACTTGTTGTTCCAGCAATATTGTGGTTATGCAATTCTAAGTTGTACGATGCGCTACCTGTGCCAACTGGAAAATGGTATACGCTGTCTACGGACTGAATATTTCTACGAAGATTTCCTGCAATCCAGCCCAGTGTATAGTTGGGATTGGAAATATCAGCAACAACGGCTGAAGCTGCGTTGTTAGAAACAACGACGGCTTTTGAACCGGTTAAAATATTTCCTTGCACAAGGCGCATAGTTCCATTCACAACAACATCTCCATTAAGGATAAATTGGCCCGTTGTATTTAATTCAAGGTTTTGCGTGGAAATTGCATCACCTGTTGCGTTTCCAATGGCTTTCAATTTTATTGTACCTACGGAAGACATTGTACCTTGATTCGAGTAACTGCCATACAATTCTAAGCCGCCATTCGCAGCAATTGTTAGCAATGCACCCGCATTTATGGTTAAATTTCTACAAAGTCCTGTTGTATAAATCGCTGGTTGAAATTTGGTACCGTTAGGAATGGTGACATCGGTTGCTGCGTTTGGTATTCCATTGCACCAATTATCAGCATCATGCCAACTCGTAGATTTAATACCTACCCATGTTCCAGCGCCGTATGGCAAAACCGTTATTCGCTGAGTAAGACTGCCACTCACAAAACAGCTATTCTCCGACCTTACAAAAACATCGATAGAAGTCGAAGTGCTGATAATAATAGAGTCACCAGTACCTATAAAAGTTGTTGTTACACCATTGGTGGTATACCACTTCCAATCTTCACCAGGTTTAAGTTTTGGCCCCTTCACATAAAGGATTGTGGAGGTTCCTGCACAAACTTCGTTATACGTTGATGTTAAACTGAAAGGCACAGGTGGGGTAGGAATTACATTTATTCTCACAGACCTGCATACTGTATTTTGGCAATATCCTTGAGCCCTTACAAAATAATCTGTGGTGTCGTCAGGCATAACAATAAGAGTGTTGCCTGTTCCCATAATATCTCCACCACATCCATTGCTATACCATACCCAGTTTGCACCCGTTCCTAGATATCCACCAACAACTTGCAATGTGGCAGATTGACCTTTGCAAATCGTTTTAGAAGTAGCTGAAATACTAGCAGGAGCCACTGAATTTTCATTCACTTGTACAGAAACGATAGCACATTTGGTTGTATTGCATCCACCTTCAGCTCTAACGTAATAAGTAAACAGGCCAGAAAACGGCGGAGAAACGGTAAGTGTTATGCCAGTGCCAACAAGAGTGCCTCCGCAAGATCCAGTATACCATTTCCAGTTGGCTTTATAACCAGTATTACCATCCTCAACCCTCAATGTGGTCGATTGTCCAACACAAATAGTCTTGAATGTCGCAGAAATTAAAGATGGCGTTGAACTTGTATCCACAATAACTATGCGTTTTGAAATGCACGCTGTAACGTTGCAACCTCCGCTTCCTCTGAGATAGAAGTAATGCGTGCCAAGAGATATTTCACCAGAACTTGCAATTATCGAGTCTCCAGTTCCAGCAGGTGCTGAACTGCTTCCTCCGCATGGAGCTCCGTCCCGATGCCATAGCCAAGCTGCACCAGCACTTAGACTTCCACCAACCCTTTTGAACACAATCTTTTGAATACCCAAACAAACGGTATCAGGACCCGTAATAAATGCAGCAGGCTTGCTTGTATCTTTTATATTAAAACTAACTTTAGAACAAAGAGTAGTATTACATCCTCCTTCTGCCCTTACATAATAATCAAAGGTTCCAGCGGATTTAGGTGTAACATTTATGCTTCGGCCACTGCCCACCAATGTGCCACCACAACTTCCACTGTACCAATTCCATTTGCCTTTATAGCCTAGAACTCCATCATAAAATTGAAGTGTAACCGTTTTACCCAAACATACATCTGGATTGGGACCGAAATTAGTAGGTCTGATACTTGTATCTACAATAACAATCTTTTTACCTATGCATGATGTTGCGTTGCAACCTCCAACCGTAGACAAATAATAATTGTAAACTCCTGGAATGGACGCCATACCTAGCTTTAAACTATCTCCATATCCAACAGGAGCTGTACCCGTGCCACCGCATCCGCCTAAAAACCAGGTCCAAGATGCTCCAAAACCTGCACTACCACCATTGCGTTTCATGGTTATAACTTTTCCTCGGCATACTGTATCTGGTGCAATTATTGAAATTGCAGGCTTACTAGTGTCATTCACAGTTAGAATAACGCTTCTACAAATGGTATTGTTACAAGTTCCCTCAGCGCGAATAAAATATGAATATGTCCCCGGGCTTGCAGGACTAACAGTAAGGCTTGTTCCAGAGGAAATGAATGTTCCACCGCAACTTCCACTATACCATTTCCAACTTGCACCAAAACCTAAACTACCCCCATTTATAGTAAGGGTAGAACTTTTTCCTAAGCAAAAATTTGTAGCTCCGCTAATTGAAACTGGAGCAATAGATGTATCTCGAATAGTCACAGTGGTGCTTGCACAGAGTGTACTGTTGCAACTTCCTTCCGCGCGTACAAAATAACTGGTTGTGCCCGATGCTGTTGCAGCTAAAGCAAGACTGGCACCGCTACCTATAGAAGTGCCGCCGCATGCATTTTTATACCACTTCCATACTGCTCCCGTTCCCAGACTGCCACCAGAAACTGACAATGTGGTAGTTTGTCCTACACACAACGTAGTGGTTCCAAGAACCGATGATGCAGGTTTTGAAGAGTCTTGCACGGTCAATGTAACTGACCGGCAAATGGTATTGTTACAAGCACCTTCGGCTCTTAAATAATAAACATAGGTTCCAGCGGTTGTTGGTGAAACTGTAATTGAATTTGCGGTTGCCAACAAACCAGTTCCACAGCCACTTGTATACCATTTCCAACTTGCGCCGGTACCTAAGCTGCCTCCACTAATTCCAAAAGTGGTGAATTTACCCAAACAAATGTTGTTTGTGCCAGTAATAGTTGTTGCAGGTCTGCTCGTATCTCGGATTGTAACCACTAAACTTTGACAAATGGTATTGTTACATGTTCCTTCTGCCCGCAGGAAGTAGGTAACAGTGGATGCAGATGCTGTATTTAAACTCAAGCTAGTACCTGAACCTGCTGGTGTTCCACCGCATGAACCGGTAAACCATTTCCAACTTGCGCCTGTACCCAAAGATCCACCTGAAACTGACAAGGATGCTGTTTGTCCAACACACAAAGTGGATGTACCGGATATAGAAGTTGCAGGTTTAGATGAATCTCTTACTGTTAATGTAACGGTTCTGCAAATGGTATTGTTACAAGCACCTTCAGCCCTTAAAAAATATGTATAAGTTCCAGCGGTTGTTGGCGAAACTGTAATTGAATTTGCGGTTGCCAACAAACCAGTTCCACAGCTACTTGTATACCATTTCCAACTTGCGCTTGTGCCTAAGCTACCTCCGCTAATTCCAAAAGTAGTGGATTGGCCCAAACATATAGTGCTTGTACCTGTGATAGAACTTGCTGGTGCACTGGTGTCACGTGTGGTAACTAACAAACTCCTACAAATGGTATTATTACATGTTCCTTCTGCCCGCAAGTAGTAGGTAACAGTGGATGCAGATGCTGTATTTAAACTCAAGCTGGTACCTGAACCTGCTGGTGTTCCACCGCATGAACTTGTATACCATTTCCAACTTGCACTTGTGCCCAAAGTACCACCTGAAACAGACAAGGATGCTGTTTGTCCTACGCACAAGGTTCCGCTTCCACTAATGCTAGTTGCTGGAACAGATGAATCTCTAACCGTAACTGTTTGAGATGCACAAGTCGTATTTCCACATGCATCCTCAGCCCTTAAAAAATATGTTGTAGTTCCGGTTGGATTAACCGTTAATGTAGTTCCAGTTCCTAAGCTCGTGCCGCCGCAAGTTCCGGAATACCACTTCCAGCTACCTCCTGTGCCCAGCGAGCCACCAGTAAGACCTAAATTAACCGAAGTTCGTATGCATATATTGGTTTGACTGGCAGTAACTGAGGTAGCTGGACTGCTTGTTGTTCTAAGTTTTATAAATTTAGAAATACAAGCTGAATTGCCACAATCTCCTTCTGCTCTTACAAAATAGGTATTTGAACCAGAAATATTAAAAGTAATAGTCGTGCCTGTGCCAACATAGGTGCCACCGCAACTTCCGCTATACCAATTCCATTTCGCCCCTCTACCTAGGGTTCCACCGGTGATACTTAAAGTTGTAGAAACTCCCAAACATCCGCTGTCGTTGGTCGCAGTAATTGCAGTGGGTGCAACACTCGTATCCTTTATATTTATTACTTTAGAGATGCATGTTGTTGTATTGCAAGTGCCCTCCGCACGCAAGAAATAAGTCGTTTGCGCTGCTGGCGTAATGGTTATTGAAGCGCCGGAACCCAACAAGCCGGCACCGCAGCTGGTGGTATACCATCTCCAATCGGCGCCCGTTCCAAGGTTTCCTCCAGTTGCGGTCAAAGTACCGTTGCTGTTTCTGCAAATTGAGTCTTTGCTTGCAGAAATACTTGATGCTGCCTTGCTGCTATCACGGACCGTCAAAACAAAACTTCTACAAATTGTATTGTTGCAAGCACCTTCGGCCCTAGCAAAATAACTATAAGTACCTGCTGTGTTTGGTGTCGCCGCAAAGCTATTGCCTGTCCCAATGGAACTGCCACTCGCACAGCCGCCAAGATACCATTTCCAACTTGCCCCATTGCCCAATGTGCCTCCACTAATATTCATTGTGGAACTGCCTCCAAGGCATATTATGCTTGTTCCTGTTATACTTGTTGCGGGCAGTGAACTATCTCTTACTGTAATGGTTGTATTTACACAAACACTGTTGTTACAAGTGCCTTCCGCACGGACAAAATAATTAAACGTACCAGAACTGGTTGGTGAAACTGTAATACTAGTTCCACTTCCAATTGAACTGCCGCTTGCACAACCGCCTAAATACCATTTCCAATTTGCACCTGTTCCCAAACTTCCACCACTTACTGTCAATGTGCTGCTTTGGCCTTGGCAAATTGTAGATGCAGAAACATTGATACTGGATGCAGGTTTGCTGCTGTCTCGCACTGTAATTACAAATGATTTACAAACAGTGTTATTACAAGTACCCTCTGCCCTTGCATAATATGTGTAAGTACCTGCTGCAGTAGGCGAAGCAATAAAGCTTGCCCCTGTTGCTAAAGAACTGCCACTCGCACAGCCGCCAAGATACCATTTCCAACTTGCCCCATTGCCCAACGTGCCTCCACTAATATTCATTGTGGAGGAACCTCCAAGGCATATTATGGTTGTTCCTGTTATACTTGTTGCGGGCAGTGAACTATCTCTTACTGTAATGGTTGTATTTACACAAACACTGTTGTTACAAGTGCCTTCCGCACGGACAAAATAATTAAACGTACCAGAACTGGTTGG
>Ga0209181_10004926_pt1 | contig 19530 bp, 23 predicted proteins | sample MAT05_FD_187208 | JGI IMG/M metagenome (GOLD analysis project Ga0209181, IMG submission 187208) | Freshwater microbial communities from Lake Fryxell liftoff mats and glacier meltwater in Antarctica - MAT-05 (SPAdes) (version 2) | ecosystem: Environmental > Aquatic > Freshwater > Ice > Liftoff... | reverse complement strand
CGGTCAGCGCGACTTTGGGGGGCCTGACACCTCATTGCGCACCCGCGTGAGGGTCTCGACCATGGTCCGCACTTCAGCAGGCCCGAGCCCGCCGTGCGACGCCAGGTAGTCAGCGACATTGCGCGCGCTCGACACGCCGACCAAGACACCGTTCTTGACGACCAATGACTTGCGTACAAAGTCGGCCGCGCTTGCATGACAGCGTGCACATTTCTCGCCGTACAGTGGAGACGTTGCGACTTGCGCGATCAGCATCGCACTTACGGGCGCTACAAGAGCGTCGGCCAGGTAATGATTGCGCAGGAAGACGTCGAGGTCGTTTTGGTGATGCGCGCCAAGCAAGTGACCATTTTCGACGCGCAGGAAGCGGCGTGCAAATGCGCCTGCATGGCCGTGACATTCCTTGCAGCGTTGATCCCAATAGTCGTGAAGATCGACGCCGGCTACGGCAGCCTGTGACAGCCGCGCAAACGCGATAAGAATCAGCCAGACACCAAGCCTTCTCATTTCACCGCCTTCCAGTTCGATGTTGCCGTGGCAAACAACGACCTGTTTGACGGATGTCAAGGCTGCAGTGCGCGACCATCAGGCGCAAGCGGCGGTCGCCACCAGAGTTCTGACCGAAGCCGTCGCCGCTTCAACCCAAGGTATTGGATGGCCTCAAAGCGCTTCGATAACGCGTTTCAAGCGCTTGTGCACCTCGGTGGCCACCCCGCCCAGGGTCGAATTCTCGACCGCCTTCATCGATTCGATCGGATCGATGGCCGATACCTCGACACGGCCCGGCGCGTGTTCCTGCACGATCACATTGCACGGCAGCATGGTGCCGATCTTGTCTTCGGCCAGGAGCGCCTGGTGAGCGAAGCCGGGATTGCATGCGCCCAGGATGCGATAGGGCCGAAAGTCGACATCGATCTTTGCCTTCAGGGTTTTCTGCACGTCGATTTCGGTGAGCACCCCGAAGCCTTCCTTCTTGAGGGCTTCGGTCACCCGGCTCACCGCGGTGTCCATCGATGAATCAAGGGTCTTGCTGAAGTGATAGGTCATGTGAATCGGTCTTTCAAGGTATTGAGCATGGTCAGGCATGCGCCCGGCCGAGGCGGGCGGGGTTCAGGGTTTTTTCAACGGGCAGGTAGTGAGCCCCAGCAAGGTGTAGGCCGGGCAGAAACTGAACAGCGCGGTGAGTAGTGGCACCACGCCGATGTAGCCCCAGGTGCCGACAGTACCGGTGGCGGCCAGACCGATCAGGGCCAGGCCCGCGCCCACACGCACCACACGGTCGATGGTTCCAACATTTACTTTCATAATCTTTCTCCAGACGGGGTTGAGGAAGGCAATGCAACTGCTTCAGGCCACGCCGTCTTCGCCGATGACGATTCGGGTATCGCTCAGATAGCGGTACGGCGGCACTTCAAGGTTGGACGGGGCCGGTTTGTTCTTGAACACGCGCCCCGCGAAATCGAAGGTGGAGCCATGGCAGGGGCAGAAGAATCCGCCCTTCCAGTCGGCGCCGAGACCGGCTGATCCGGCTGCGCCGGCTTCGGTCTTCACTGGCGAGCAACCCAGATGGGTGCAGATGCCGACAGCCACGAACACCTCGGGACGGATTGAGCGCCCGGCATTGCGCGCATAACCAGGTTGCTGGTCGGCTTGCGAATCGGGGTCGGCCAATTCACCCCGATGGCCTTCCAGCGCCGCCAGCGTGGCGACGTCGCGGCCAAAAATCCACACCGGCTTGCCACGCCATTCGACCACCCGTAATTCTTCCGGGGCCAGCCCTGCGATATCGACTTCCACCGGCCCGCCGGCGGCGTGCGCGCGCTCCGAAGGCGACATCGACGCCACCAACGGGATCGCCGTGGCCAGCACACCGCCGGCGCACAAGCCGCAGGTAGCGAGTATCAAATTGCGCTTTTCGGTATCCGCACTTGTTGCGGATGATGTGGTCGTCAACACGGCTTGCATACAAACTCCTTTGTGCATTGGCGCGGAATGCCCGCCCTCGATCGGGCGGGACAAACCGGAATTTCAACTCATGCGCACCACAATTTCGGCGTGCGCGCACATAACCATTGCCCTCATTTCTCCAGCCGCTCGATGCCGAGCATCTTAAGCACGTACTTTTCATAGATCGGTTCGGAGGTGCCGTTTTTCATCTTGTACATGAAGTACTTTTCGAACGCGATCTTGGCCAGGTGCACCCACTTGCCCTTCTTGAACCAGTTCACGTTGCGCGGCGGGATCTGCGGCAAGGCGACGAAGGCGGCGCCGGTGTCGCCCATGTCGGCCAGGCAGATCGCGTTCCAGCTGCCTTTGGCCTTGGCCGCATGGCCCGCCAGTTCGGCGGCGATGTTGTGCACGATGGCCGTGACCATGGTCTCGATCATGTAGCCGGTCTTGGGCGCCCCGGTGGCCACCGGCGTGGCCTCCACCGGCGGAATCGCGATGCACACGCCGGCCGAAAAGATGTTGCGGTACTTCTTGCTGCGTTGATGCTCGTCGACCAGCACGAAGCCGCGCGGGTTGCACAGACCTTCGACCGCAGCCACCGCATCGACGCCCTTGAACGCCGGCAGCATCATGCTGAACTTGAACGGCAACTCGTGCTCTTTCTTCACCTGACCCTGGTCGTCGAGCTCGGTGACGAACATCTTGCCGGCCTCGACCTTGGTCACCTTTGCATTGGTGATCCACTTGATGTCGTTGCTGCGGAACTCGCTTTCCAGCATCGACTTCGAGTCGCCCACGCCACCTAAGCCCATGTGCCCGACGTAGGGCTCGCTGGTGACATAGGTGATCGGTACCTTGTTGCGCAGCTTGCGGCGCTTCAGGTCGGTATTGAAGATGAAGGAGAACTCGTACGCCGGGCCGAAGCACGAGGCGCCCGGCATGGCGCCGATGATCGCCGGCCCCGGCTGCTTGAGAAATTCCTGGTATTCCGCCCAGGTCTTTTCGGCATGATCGACAGTGCAGATCGAATGGGTATGGCCGGCGGGGCCGGCGCCCGGCACCTCGTCGAACGAAAGCTTGGGACCGGTGGTGATCACCAGGTAGTCATAGGCCAGGCGGGTGCCGTCCAGCAACTCCAATGCATTGCCGTAGGCATCGATGCGGGTGACGCGCTGGGCCACGAAATCGATGTCCTTTTTCGCCAGGTGCGGGCGGATCGGAAAGGTGATCGCATCGCGCTCGCGCCAGCCCACCGCGAGCCACGGGTTGGACGGCACGAACTGGAAATAGTCCACCGCGTTGACCACGGTGATGCGGTGCGCGCGATCGACTTCGGCGCGCAGTTCATAAGCCGCCGGCATGCCGCCGGTTCCGGCGCCCAGAATGACGATATGTGCCATTACGTTCTCCCTTGAGTGGAATGCGCGGTTCGCAGTTGCGGAAATCTGCCGCGGTGCGCCGGCCGCGCTGGCGTTACGTGCTTCATCGCGGCTCGTAGCCCAGGCTTGCGTTGACAGTCATCAAAAGCGCTTCGTCAAGCGCACCGGCCAGCGCGGCCAGGCGCAGGCGGTCGAGCAGCAGCCCGACGCGCCCCCGTGTGAGGTTCAAGTCAGCCGCCGCCGCGTCGCTTTCGGCGTTGAGCAAATCGAGCGTGGTGCGGTCGCCGATGCTGCGCCCGAGGCGCGTCGCGTCCAGGCGCGCATGGCTCGCCTTCTGCGCCTCGGCCAGGGCGTTGATGCGGCCGCGGCCGACGGACAGGCCGAGCCACGCGGTGCGCGCTTGCAGGGCGATCTGCTGGCGCGCGCGCTGCAATTCGGCCTGCGCCTTCTCGACCAAGCGCAGCGCTTCGTCCTGGCGCGCGCTGCGGTAACCGCCGATGGTGAAGGGCAGGCTCACCTGCACACCGATCAGGCCGTTGGTGGCGCCGCTGCTGGCGCCGCCGAAGTCGCCGCTGCCGGTGATGCGCTCGCGCCCGAACTGCGCCACCAGATCTACCGCAGCCGCAGCGCCGGCGGCGTGCTTCCCGACCTCCTGGCGCGCGATGTCGACTGCGACTGCTGAGGCGCGCAAAGCCGGGTTGTTGGCCGCGGCCGCGGCCAGCGCGCGCTCGAGCGAGGGCAGGTCGGCGCTTGCGATGACACTTGCCGGCGCGCGGGCGGCGAGTTGCGCCGCCGGCAGCCCGGTCAGGTCGGCCAGGGCGGCGCGCCTGAGTTCGACCTCCGTCGCGGCGGCGAGCACCTGCGCCTTGACGCTTTCAGCGCGCGCCGTCGCCTCGTGGGTGTCGGTGATCGGGACGTCGCCCAGCGAAAAACGGTCTTTCGCCTGGGTCAGTGCGCGCTCGACTGCGACCTGCTGCCGGCGCAATACGCGCTCCGCTTCCGCGGCCATGGCGAGATCGAAATAGGCTTCGGCCACGCGCAACGCCATCGCCTGTTCGGCGGCCTCGAGTTCGACTGCGGCCACATCAGCACCGAGTTCGAGTTGACGCCGTTGCGCGCTGCGCTCAGCACTCACCAGCGGCTGGCGCGCAACAACCGCGAAGCGCCCGCTCGCGCCGTGATTGACCGAAGTGTTGAACGACACTCCGTTCGACTGCCCGAAGCCGGGTGCGGAGAAGCGCGCACCGCTGGTGGAGGTATCGGAAAGACCGACGCCCGCCGTCGCGTTCAATGCCAGCGACGGGTTCCACAGATTGTCGGCCTGCGCACGTCGCGCCTGTCCGGCGGCGCCGGCGGACTGCGCCGCGCTATATTCGAAATCCCCCTTGCGCGCGGCGCGCCAGGCGCCCACCAGATCGATGGCTGAGGCGGCTTGCGAGACCACTGCGACGATGGCAGCGAAGGCGACAGTGCGTGGGCGCATGGTCAGGCCTTTTGCGAAAGGTGAGTGCGGATCCAGCGCGTCAGTTCGGCAGCCTGCATCGCGCCCGATGCGCGCGCCACCTCGGTGCCGCGCTCGAACAGGACCAGGGTCGGGATGCTGCGAATCCGGTACCCGACGCTGGCTCTGGGTGACGCTTCGGTATCGACCTTGGCGAAGCGGATTTCCGGCAAGTCGCGCGCGGCCGCAGCGAAATGCGGCGCCATCATCTTGCACGGCCCGCACCACTCGGCCCAGAAGTCGACCACCACCGGCAATTCGGTGCCGGCGAGGAAGGCCTGCAGGTTGGCATCGGTCAGCGCGACCGGTTCCGGTTTGAGCAATTGCGCCTTGCAACGCCCGCACACCGGGCCGTCCGTGAGGCGCGCATCCGGCACCCGGTTGGTGGTGCCGCAGGCAGGGCAGTAAAGGTGCATGACCGTTGCCTCAGGCGCCGCTTTGCACGCCAAGCTTGCGCAGGATGGATTCCATCAGGCACCACTTGGTGAGCGCGCTTTGCAGCAGGTTGGCGCCAACGAAGGCGGTGAATGCGAGCCACCACTGGCTGGCGAACAGCGGGCTGCCGGGAATTCCCAGGGCCAGCGAAACCAGGATGAAAGTACCGGCGAGAAGACGAACGACTTGCCATGAGGTCATGCTTGAGCTCCTTTAAGGTTGGGCCGCGAGCACGGGAATGCGCTTGCGGTAGGCGACGAAATACAACAGGGGAATCACCACCAGGGTCAGCACGGTGGAAACCAGGATGCCGAAGATCAGCGAGATCGCCAGGCCGTTGAAGATCGGGTCGTCGAGGATGAAGAAGGCGCCCAGCATGGCCGCCAGGCCGGTCAGCATGATCGGCTGCGCGCGCGTCATCGCCGAACGCGGGATCGCTTCCGCCAGCGGCACGCCAGCGGCCAGTTGCAGGTTGATGAAATCGACCAGCAGGATCGAGTTGCGCACGATGATGCCGGCCAGGGCGATCATGCCGATCATCGAGGTTGCGGTGAACTGCGCACCGAGCAGCGCATGGCCGGGCATCACGCCGATGATGGTGAGCGGAATCGGCGCCATGATGATGAGCGGCGTCAGGTAGGAGCCGAATTGCGCCACCACCAGCAGGTAGATCATCACCAGCCCCACGGCATAGGCGGCGCCCATGTCGCGAAAGGTCTCGTAGGTGATCTGCCACTCGCCATCCCACTTGATGGCGTAGCCGCGATAGGGATCCTCCGGTTGGCGGATGAAGTATTCGGCGATGGCACCGCCACCGGGCACGGCCAGCTTCGCAATCTCGGCGCGCATCGCGAACATGCCGTAGAGCGGGCTGTCCTGCTTGCCGGCCATGTTGCCGATGACGTAGCTTACCGGCAACAGGTCCTTGTGGAACACCGGTTGCTCGCGCAGCGTGTCGCTCACGGTCACCAGTTCACGAATCGCCACCAGGCGCCCGTCGCTGCCGCGCACCGCGAGTTTCAGCAGGGCATCGAGGTCGCCGTGCGCCTCGGGCGGCAGTTGCAGGGTGATGGCGGCCGGGTACTTGGCGCCGTCGTGCAGATAGGTGGTGGGCGCGCCGCTCAGCCCGGCGGCCAGTGTGGTGGCGATCGCCTGTTGCGAAATCCCCAGTTGTGCGGCCTTGCGGCGATCGACCAGCAGCAGCTTTTTCGGTGCTTCGGCGATGTTGCTGTCGTCGATATCCTCGATGCCTGCGGTGCCGGCAAAGACGCCGCGCACCGCGCGCGCCAGGTCACGCCGGCCGTCGGCTTCGGGTCCGTAGATCTCGGCCACAATCGGCGAGAGCACCGGCGGGCCGGGCGGCACTTCGACCACCTTGACCCTGGCACCATGGCGCTCGCCGATCTTCTTTAGCGCCGGGCGCACGCGGGTGGCAATCGCGTGGCTTTGATCGGCGCGCAGATGCTTGTCGACCAGGTTGACCTGAAGGTCGCCATATTCGCCGCCGCTGCGCAGATAGTACTGGCGCACCAGGCCATTGAAGTTGATCGGCGCGGCGGTGCCGGCATAGGCCTGGTAGTCGGTGACTTCGGGCACGCCTGCCAGATGCGCCCCCAGTTCACGCAGCACCGCCGCGGTGTGCTCCACCGGCGTGCCCGCGGGCATGTCGACGACCACCTGGAATTCCGACTTGTTGTCGAACGGCAGCATCTTGAGCACCACCCAGCCGGCAGCCGGCAGGGCCAGCGAAACTACGATCATCAGCACCACGGCCAGGCCCAGCAGGGCACGATTGCGGCCGCCGCGTCGGGGGTCGAGCAGGGGCGTGAAAATGCGCGTGAACAGTGGTGCCAGCCTGGCCGCAAGGCCGCTCGGTGCGCCCGCATGCGCTGCCTCGCAATGCGCGGCCGGCACCGGCTTCATCCACAGTAGCGCCAGCCACGGCGTGACCACGAAAGCGATCGCCAGCGACAGCAGCATGCCCATGCTGGCGTTGATCGGAATCGGAGCCATATAGGGCCCCATCAGGCCGCTGACAAACGCCATCGGCAGCAAGGCCGCCAGCACCGTCAAAGTCGCCAGTATGGTCGGGCCACCAACCTCGTCAACCGCCGCCGGAATGATCTCGGCTAACGGGCGGCCCGGGTAAAGATGCTGATGGCGGTGGATGTTCTCGACCACCACGATGGCATCATCGACCAGGATGCCGATCGAGAAAATCAGGGCGAACAGCGACACCCGGTTGAGCGTGAAGCCCCAGGCCCACGAGGCGAACAGGGTTGCAGTCAAGGTGAGTGCGACGGCAATGCCGACGATCGCCGCTTCACGCCGACCCAGCGCGATGAACACCAGCGCCACCACCGAGGCGGTGGCGAACAGCAGTTTCTGGATCAGCTTTTGCGCCTTGTCGTTGGCGGTGGCGCCATAGTTGCGCGTGGTGGCCACTTCGATATCGCGCGGGATCACGGTGTTTCGCAGCGACTCGACCCGGCGCAGCACGGCGTTGGCGACGTCGATCGCGTTCTCGCCGGTTTTTTTGGTAATCGAGATGGTCAGGGCCGGGAATTCGCCGCGTTCGGCGCCGGCGATGCCGTGCCAGACCATACGGGTGGCCGGCAACGGACCGTCGCGCACCTGCGCCACCTCGGACAGGAACACCGGTTTCCTGTCACGCACGCCGACCACCAGTTCGGCCACCTCGCGTGCATCCTTGAGGAAAGGGCCGGCCTCGAGCGCCAGCGCGCGGTTGGCGCTGATCAGGTCGCCCACCGGCAGGCCGAAGTTGGCACCCGCCAGCACGCCGCGCAGGTCGGCCACGGTAACGCCGGAGGCCGCCATGCGCGCCGGGTCGAGCTCGACCATCACCGCGCGCCCCGGGCCGCCGATGGTGGTCACTTCACGGGTACCCGCTACCCGTTTCAGATCTGCTTCGACGCTGTGCGCCACCCGTTCAAGGTCGAAAGTACCGATCGTAGCCTGGCGGCTGTAGAGCGTGAGCGAGACGATCGGTACGTCGTCGATGCCCTTGGGCTTGATCAAGGGCGTAAGCACGCCCAGACCGCGCGGCAGCCAGTCGGCATTGGCGCGCACCGTGTCGTGCAGGCGCACCAGCGCCTCGGTGCGCGGCACGCCGACCTTGAACTGCACGGTGATCACCGCCAGCCCGGGCCGCGAGGCCGACATCACGTGCTCGACTCCGGCGATCTGCCCCAGCACCTGTTCGGCCGGGCCTGCCACCATGTGCTCCACGTCCGCCACGGCGGCGCCGGGAAACGGGATCAGCACGTTGGCCATGGTGACGTTGATCTGCGGCTCTTCTTCGCGCGGGGTCACCAGCACGGCGAAGGCGCCCAGCAAAAGGGCCAGCAGCGCCAGGAGGGGCGTGATGCTGGCCGCCTGGAAGTAGGCGGCGACACGGCCGGAGAATCCGCGGGTCTGGTTCATGCCGGGTCCCTAGCGCACGCGCGCCGCGGCCTGCGGATCGAGTACCACCCGCTCACCGATGGCGACGCCTGCCAGCACCTCGACCGACTCGTCGCTGACGCGCCCGAGGCGCACTTGGCGCAACAGCGGCTTGCCGGCGGCATCGAGCACGTATACGCCGCTCATCTCGGCGCGCCGCACCAGGCTTTTCAGCGGCACGTAGATGCGCGTGGCGGCGCTGCCGGCCAGCGGCAGCCAGACGCGCGCGAACATGCCGGGCGTGGCGCCGGAACCCGGCGCCAGGTCGAAGCGTACCGGCACGGTATGGGTGGCCGGGTCGGCGGTGGGCAAGACGCTGATGCGTGTGGGCATTTGACTGGCGCGCGCGGACGCCAAGCCGGGCACTTCGATGCGCGTGGTCCTGACGGCGTCGGCTGCGGACAGGCGTGCGGCGGTGGCTTGCGGCAGAGGTGCGGTGACCCGCAGCGCCGCCGGGTCGTACAGCGTCATCAGTGCCCGACCGGGCATCGCCATGTCGCCCTGCACCACGGTAACCTCGGCGATCACGCCGGTATAGGGCGCGCTCAACACATAGAAGCCCGATTGGGTGCGCGCCGCGTCCGCCTGCGCCATTTGCGCCGCGACCTGCGCGTCGGTGGCCTTGAACTGGGCTTCGGCGCGTTCCAGCGCGGCTTGGCTGATGTACTGCTTGGCGAACAACTGACGCTGCCGTTCCACCTCGCGCGTGGCAACCTCCTGCGCGGCGCGCGCCGCGCGCACCTGCGCGTCGCTGGCCGCGGCGTTTTGTTGGGCGGCGCGGGCGTCCAGGCGCGCCAACACCTGACCGGCCTTGACGCTGTCGCCGGCCTTGACTGTCAACGCGAGCACAGCGCCGGGCACCTGGGCTGCGATCACGGTCTGGCGCACCGCCTCGACCACACCGTCGAATCCGGAAGTGTCGCTGCTTCCGTGGCCCTGGATGGTGACACTGGCGAGTGCGCCGGACGCCGGCGCGGACCCGGGCACGGCAGCCGCCGGCGGTGCGGCCTGTACTGCCGCCTGCAACACCAGCGTCAGCGCCCAAACGGCGCTTAGTCCCGCCCCCCTTCGATTGGAACCGCCCATTGCCCTTGCTCCTTCACGTTGCCGCGCCTGCCCGCCGAAACTGCCGGTGTTGATCGGGCTGGACATTCATTCAATGCATGCTATTATTTGCTTAAGTACGCAAATAGTCAAGTACGTAATTAACTAATTCTTGTCAAGGAGCTTTTCCATGGGCATCATCACGGCTTCCCCACCCGCCGCCTGCCCCGCCATGGATGGTTTGTCGAACGAAGCGCTGCAGCAAGTGGCCACTTACTTTCAGGCACTTGCCGAGCCCACAAGGCTGAAGATCCTCAACCTGTTGCGCACGGGGGAGCGCAACGTAGGTGAGATCGCGCAAGCCTGCGGCTATACCTCGGCCAACGTTTCGCGCCACTTGACGCTCCTGACCAAGCACGGCCTGGTCGCGCGCGAGAGTCGCGGTACCAGCGTCTACTACCGCATCGCCGACGACTCGGTCTATGCCTTGTGCGATCTGGTATGCGGCAGCATCGCGCGCCAGTTCGAGCGCACCGCCGACGCGCGCGCGGCGTTTGCGCGGCAGAGCGGTGGCGGCACGACTGCGGCCTAGTTGATTGGCGTAGCGACCCATGGCCTTGCAAATCCTGTCGGGAACCCGGCGATCATCAGACACCCAAACCCGCGGTTCCCGCTTGCGCTTGGTCAAGGAAACCCACTTCCTACCGGAGGCCCACGATGATCTTTCATCAGCTGTTTGATCCTGCTTCTTCCACCTATACCTACATCCTCGCTGACGACACGACGCTGGAGGCTGTCGTCATCGATCCGGTGCTTGAACAGCGCGCGCGCGATCTGCAGGTGCTGCGCGATGGCAATCTCAAGCTCAAATGGATTCTCGACAGCCATGTGCATGCCGACCACGTAACGGCCGCCAATGCACTGAAGATCGCCACCGGGGCGTCTTCCGCGGTCGGCGAAGCCTGCGGCGCGGGAGGCTATGACCAGCCGCTCAACGACGGCGACACGCTCTCGTTTGGCAATGAACAGATCAGCGTCTTGGCCACGCCGGGGCATACCCCCGGCAGCATGTGCTTCCTGTGGCGCGACCGGGTATTCACCGGCGACACCCTGTTAATCGGCGGCTGCGGCCGCTCGGATTTCCAGAATGGCGACGCCCATGCGCTGTATGCCAGCATCACGCGGAAACTCTTCACCCTGCCGGCGGCCACGCGCGTGTATCCGGGCCATGACTACAAGGGGCGTACCGACAGCAGCATCGGTGCCGAACGTGCGGCCAATCCGCGCCTGGCGGGCACCACCGAAGAAGACTTCGTGGCGCTGATGGCCGCGCTCAACCTGCCGCGCCCGAAGCGCATCGACGAGGCCGTGCCGCTCAACCGCATGGCCGGACCGGTTGCCGAGGGAGACACCCCCTGGGAGACACTGCCGCCGACCCTAGCGTCGCGCGACCTGCGCTGCAATGATCGCGCCCTTCTGGTCGACTTGAGCGACGCCTGGCATTACGCCGATGGCCACGCCACGGGCGCGGTGCCGGTCGCACATGACGACTATGGCCGCTTGAAGCAACTCTCGGCGGGTTGCGACAAGCTCTACCTGATCTGCCGCAGCGGCACTCGCTCGATGCTGGCGGCGCGCGAACTGGCGGCGCGCGACATTCACAACGTGGTCAATGTTGCCGGCGGCATGCAGGCCTGGAAGGCCGCCGGCCTTGAAGTGATCGGCAAAAGGGCAAACACATGAGCGACGCCTGGATCAACGCCTTGATTGGCGGTGCCATGATCGGCCTGGCCAGCGGTCTCATGATGTTGACCGTCGGACGGATCGCCGGGATTTCGAGTGTGCTGGGCGGGCTCATCAGGCCGGCCCCTGCCGACTGGCAATGGCGCTTGGCCTTTTTCGCCGGCATGATCGCGGCCGGCACTGTGGCCGCGCTTGCAGGCGGCTGGTTTCCGCTGGAGCCGCTGGCAAGCGCGCGCCCGCTGCCCTTGCTGATCGCAGCCGGCCTCCTGGTGGGTGCCGGTACCAGCCTGGCGAACGGCTGCACCTCCGGCCATGGCGTGTGCGGCCTGGCACTTTTCTCGGCCCGTTCGCTGGTGGCGGTGGCGAGCTTCCTGGGCACCGGATTCATCGTCACCTATGTCATGCGGCACTTGTTGGGGAGCCCCTGAAACATGTTCAGCCCCGCGCTCGCACTGGCTTTTTGCATCGGCACATTGTTCGGCGTAGGCTTGCTCGTCTCCGGCATGACAGAGCCCGGCAATGTGCAGGGATTCCTCGATCTCGCCGGCGCATGGCGGCCACAATTGCTGGCCGTACTCGGTAGCGCCGTGGTGGTCGCGGGCCTGCTGTTCGCCTGGGCACGCACACGCGCCGCGCCGCTGGCCGCGCGCAGCTTTCAATGGCCGACGCGCAAGGACATCGATGCCCGCCTGGTCGTCGGCTCCGCCGTGTTCGGCATCGGCTGGGCGCTGGCCGGCTATTGCCCGGGTCCGGCCGTGACTGCGCTTGGCACCCTCTCAGTGGAAGCCTGGGTGTTCGTGCCGGCGATGGCGGCCGGCGCCTGGCTGGCGCAACGATTGCGATAGCCACTTGTCCATTCCGGATTGGGTGCCAGTCACCATTGCACTGTTGATTCTCGCGGCGCGCTTCGCCTGGGCGCTCAGCCGGGACGCCGAATCCGGGCAATCGATCGCACTGCGCCGCGCCTGGGTCAAGCGCATTCTGGCGGCGCCCGGGTCTGAAATCCTCGCCATCCAGACGCTACGCAACTCGATAATGGCAGCGTCGCTGATGGCCAGCACCGCGGTGCTGGCATTGATGGGCGTGATTTCCATCGGCCACAGCCAACTGGACGCAGCCGATGCGCTGCGCAACTGGATGCACCTCGGCGGCCATCTCAAGCTGTTCCTGCCGCTGGCGCTCCTGGCCGCATGTGTAGTGCTTTTTTCGAAAGCGGTGCGCCTGTATCACCGCGCCGGCTACTCGCTCGGCTTGTCGAGAAGCGCCGCTGGCAGCGACGAACTGAGCGACGTCGCGGAAGCGGCGGCCAGTGGTGAATTGACGCGCGCCGCGCACCTCTACCGCAACGGCTGGCGCACCTTCTACGCCGCGATTGCCACCGGTGCCTGGCTGGTGGGTGCCTGGATGATGCTCGCCACCACAATCATCATCGTCGCCATCGATATCGCCGCCAGAATCGAGTAGCGGCGCCGCGGTCTAAAATCGCCGGCTTCCGCTCAAGCATATCTAAGCCACCATGAAAACCTATCGCATCGCCTGCATTCCCGGCGACGGCATCGGCCGCGAAGTCATCCCCGCAGGCCAGCAGGCATTGACCGCACTGGCTGCAGCGTTGGGCAGCTTCAAATTCGAATTCGAGGCCTTCGACTGGGGCGGCGACTATTACCGCAAGCATGGCGTGATGATGCCGGCCGACGGCCTGGAATCGCTGCGCGGCAAGGATGCGATCCTGTTTGGCTCCGCCGGCGACCCTGACATTCCCGACCACATCACCCTGTGGGGCCTGCGCCTGAAAATCTGCCAGGGCTTCGACCAGTATGCGAACGTGCGGCCGACGCGCATCCTGCCCGGTATCCAGACCCCGCTGGCACGCTGCAAGACTGCCGACCTCGACTGGGTGATCGTGCGCGAGAATTCCGAAGGCGAGTATTCCGGCGTCGGCGGCCGGGCCCATCAGGGCCACCCGATCGAGGTGGCCACCGATGTGTCGATCATGACGCGCGTCGGCGTCGAGCGGGTGCAGCGTTACGCCTTCAGGCTGGCGCAATCACGCCCGCGCAAGCACCTGACCTTGATCACCAAATCGAACGCCCAGCGCCACGCCATGGTGATGTGGGACGAGATCGCGCGCGAGGTCGCGAAGGATTTTCCGGACGTGACCTGGGACAAGGAACTGGTCGACGCCGCCACGGTGCGCATGGTGATGCGCCCGGCCTCACTGGACACGATCGTCGCCACCAACCTGCATGCCGACATCCTCTCTGACCTGGCCGCCGCTCTCGCCGGCAGCCTGGGGATTGCGCCCACCGGCAACATCGACCCCGAGCGGCGCTACCCCTCGATGTTCGAGCCGATCCACGGCTCGGCTTTCGACATCATGGGCAAGGGCTTGGCCAACCCGATCGGCACCTTCTGGTCTTGCGTGATGATGCTGGAACACCTGGGAGAAGCGGCGGCGGCGGCGGCGCTGATGGCGGTGATCGAGAGCGTGACCGCGGAGCCGGCTTTGCATACGCGCGATCTGGGCGGGTCGGCGACGACAGAGCAGGTCACTAATGCGGTTGTGGCGCGCGTTGCAGAATGCGCGGGCAGCGCGCGGCAAGTCGCGTAGTCGTTCAAACCCCGTTCGCAAAAAACTCACATCACGACAAAACGAACCGGGTTTGGCACGCTACGGTCTCAACTGCCTGAATTCCGCCAAAACAATTGGCCCTGCGGAATAACCGCCTGACCGCCAATCACCCTATAGCGGACGCCGGCCGCGTCATCCGCGGATTCGTACGCGTTCTGCTCACTTCCCGTTTCCTCGTCACGCAATCGTGTTCCACATCTCCATATCCCGCTCGGCGGTCCAGATGCGCGGGTTCTTGATGCCTTTGGCCTCATCGTAGGCGCGGCTCACATCGAACGGCATGCAGTGCTCGTAGATCGGGAAGCTGCCGTACACCGGGTCGAGCCTGGCGCGTGTATCGACGTACACCTGCTTCAAATCCTTGCCGGCCGCCACGCCCTCCCTGGCGCAGGCCAGTAGCTGGCGCACGAAATTTTGCGTGAATTCGATCGCCTGGATCGCTTCGGCCTCGGTCTTGAGCGCCGCACCGCGCCCCGGTACCAGCGCCTGCGGTTTCAGGGCGCGCAGTTTGTCCAGCGTATCCGGCCATTCCTCGAGTTGCGCGTCACCAGTGTAGATGCCGGCGTTGAACTCCACCAGGTCGCCGGAAAACAGCATGCGCTCGGCAGGCAGCCAGGCGATGGTGTCGCCGCGCGTGTGGCCGGGCCCGATCTGGATCAGTTGCACTTCGAGCTTGCCCATGTAGACCGTCATCTGTTTTTCGAACACCATCGTGGGCCAGGTGAGGCCGGGCACGGAATCGGCGTTCTGGAACAGGCGCGGAAAGCGCTCGTATTCGCTTTGCCAGTCTTCCTGGCCGCGCTCGACGATCAGCTCGTAGGTCGGGCGCGAGGCGATGATCTGCTGCGCACCATAGGCCGAGGCGCCCAGCACACGTACCGCGTGATAGTGCGACAGCGTGACGTACTTGATCGGCTTGTCGGTGACAGCGCGAATCTTGGCGATCAGGTCCTGCGCCATCACCGGGGTGGCGGTGGCATCGATCACCATCACGCTGTCGTCGCCGATGATGACGCCGGAATTCGGATCGCCTTCGGCGGTGTAGCCCCAGCCGTGCTCGGACAACTGCTCGAAGGTGGTGACTTTGGCCGTCATGTCGGCCTTGGATGCGAATGCCTTGCTCATCTCTGACTCTCCATCAAGAATTCGATAAATACGATATGCGCTATTGAACGCAGCATTTTATCCCGCGTACCCGCGCGGTGGTTAGCGCGCCGTGGCGCGTGTCGCGCCTCGGGCAATCTGCCGACCCGGGGACATCGGCTGCCGCCATTATGGACCGGCAAGGCCACTGAGCATGACCTTGGACACCTCGGCCGCATAGTCGGCATAACTTAAGGGGCCGTCGGGTTTGAGCCAGGTGAAGGTCCAGTTCATGGCGCCCATCAGCATCATGGTCACCGCCCGCTGGTTGGCGGCGGTCACGCGCTGCGGAAACGCCCGCGCCAGACCATCGGCAAATGCGCCGACCAACGCGCGTTCGCGCGCGACGATGTCCGCACGCTGCGCCTCGCCGAGAAACTTGACATCGTTCAACAAGGCGATATGGCGGGTGCGCGCGGTGCGGTAGGCATCGAGAAAGCTGGCGATCATCAGTTCAAGCTCGGCGCGCGGCGCCAGGTGCTCGCGCTGCGCGCGCGCACGCACCTCGCCGGCGATATCCGCCAGGCGCCGGATATGGCGATCCAGCAGGTCAAAGAGGATCGCCTCCTTGCTTTCGTAATAGTGGTACAGGCGCGCCTTGGAGGCGCCGCCCATGCGCGCCACATCGGTCATGCTGCAGGCGGCATAGCCGGCTGCGGCAAAGGCTGCGGCGGCGCTGTCGAGAATCTTCAAGCGCTGCGCCTCGTAGTCGGCGGACTGGGTTCTGGCCAATGCAATCGATTCCGACGGCTAGCGTTCGTCGTACGAAATCACGACCTTGGCCGAGAGCGGATGCGACTGGCAGGTCAGCACGAAGCCGCGAGCGGTCTCGTGCGCTTCGAGCGAGAAGTTGCGCTCCATGCGTACCTCCCCTTCGAGCACGCGGGCGCGGCAAGTGCAGCAGACGCCCGCCTTGCAGGCGAACGGCAGGTCGAGCCCGGCGGCCAGGCCGGCGTCGAGCACCGCCTGCCCCTCGAAGGGCAGTTGCAGGACGCGTGCCTTGCCATGCAAGATCAGGTGCACTTCGGCGCTCGCCGCACCAGCGGGGGCGACCTTGCGCGGCCCCGCCTGCGGCGGGGGTGTGCCGAAGCGCTCGACATGAATCTTCGCGGGCGCCACGCCTGCGGCGAGCAGCGCTGCTTCGGCCGCATCCATCATCGGCGCCGGCCCGCAGATGAAGGCCTCGTCGATCGAGGCGGCGGGAATCAGGGTACCCAGAAACTGCGCGCACTTCCGCGCATCCATCAGACCGCCCAGCAACTCGACTTCCTGCGGCTCGTCGCTGATCACGTGATACAGGGAAAGCCGGCCGAGGTAGCGGTTCTTGAGATCTTCGAGCTCCTCGGCGAACATGATGGCGCCAATCGCACGATTGCCGTACACCAGGGTGAAGCAACAGAGCGGCTCGACTTGAAGCACGGTCTTGATGATCGACAGCAGCGGGGTGATGCCGCTGCCGCCGGCAAACGCCACGTAGTGCTTGCGCCGATCGGCTCTGAGCGGAGTGAAGAAGCGGCCGTCCGGCGTCATTACATCGAGCGCCATGCCCGGCTCAAAGGCGCGCTCGGCGAACGACGAGAAACGCCCGCCTTCAATGCGCTTGATGCCTACCCGCAGTTCGCCGTCGCGCAGGTAGTCCGACACCGCACAACACACCGAATAGGAGCGCCGCAATTCCTCGCCGTCAATGCGTGCCTTGAGGGTGACGAACTGACCCTGGGTAAAGGCATAGGCATCGCGCAACTCAGGCGGCACCGCAAAGCGCACCGAAATCGCATCCGCCGTCTCGCGCCGCACCTCGCGGATGATGAGGGAATGAAACGTCGGCTGCGTCATCGGGAAACACCGAACCAGTCCGCAGTTTGAGAAAGTCGCTCTTGCAAGATGTTGAATCGAAGAGACTGTTGATTCGCAAGTCCGTATTCCAGGGACTCGTTCGGCGTTTTCATAGCGGCTTGAAGTAGTCAAACGGTTCGCGGCAGTCGATGCAGCGGTACAGCGCCTTGCAGGCGGTGGAGCCGAATTGCGACAACAGCTCGGTGCGCTCCGAGCCGCAGTGCGGACATGCCGGGGGCATCTCCTTGCGCCCGGCGCGCGGCGCGAAATGCACGATCTGCGGCGCATGGTGGTCCACCGGGCCGGGCGGTGCGATGCCGAATTCGCGCAGGCGGGCCCGCCCCAGCGGCGTGATCCAGTCGGTGGTCCAGGGTGGCGACAGGCGCGTGACCAGGCGTGCGCTGATGCCGGCGGCGGCGAGCGCGGCAGTGATGTCATGCGCGATCACCTGGGTGGCCGGGCAGCCGGCGTAGGTGGGCGTGACGCTGATCTCGAAACCGTCGGGCGTTTCGCTCACGCCACGTACGAGCCCGAGGTCGAGCACCGAGATCACCGGAATCTCGGGGTCGGGCACGGTTGCCAGGATGGCCATGATGCGCTCGATGACATCGCCACCGGCCGGCGGCAGGTCGCAATCGATGCCAGCGCTCACCACTTTGCCCCGGGGTGCGCGCGCGCCAGGCTTTGCATTTCGGTCAGCAGGAAATCGAGGTGTTCGCTGTGCATGCCGTTCTTGCCGGTACTCTGGAACCCGCAAGCAGCCGGCAGCGCAAGGCCGGCCTCTTCTTGCACCGCCCCGATCAGGTGGTCAAAGCCCGCCTTCAGGTCGGCACCGCGCACGCCGATGCCCGCAATGGCCACCGCCTCCTCGACCGGGTCGCTGCTGAAGAGTTCGTTGGTGTAGGGCAGCAACTGCTCGAGCGCGCGCTGCGCGCGGGCACGGCTTTGCTCGGTGCCGTCACCGAAGCGGACCACCCAGTCGCTCGCATGGCGCAGGTGATACGCGGTCTCCTTGGCCGACTTGGCGGCAATGGCTGCCAGCTCGGTGTCTTTCGATTCCGCGAGCGCCGCCCACAATTGCGCCTGCCAGGCGCAATACAGGAGGTTGCGCATGACGGTGAAGGCGTAGCAGGCACCATCGCCGCTTCCCTTCTCGATGCCGCTGTTGGGCAATTCGCACAGGGTGAAATTGCGATACGCACGTGTGTCGCGAAAGTAGGCCAGGGCATCTTCGTCGCGCCCCGCGCCTTCCAGCTTGCCCGCGTGGGTTAGCAGCATGCGCGCCTGGCCCACGAAATCGAGCGCGATGTTGGTCATCGCGATGTCTTCCTCCAGCACCGGCCCGTGCCCGGTCCATTCGGACAGGCGCTGGCCCATGACCAGCGAGGAATCGCCCAGGCGCAGCAGGTAATCAATATGCGGATTCATGGCGTGTAGTCACTGGCAACGACATTCAATGCGGTGCGGCTGCGGGCCGGGCGCGAACCGGGCTCTGGATTACATGTGCTCGACTTCGCGGGGCAGCTTGTAGAAGGTCGGATGGCGATACACCTTGTCTGCCATCGGATCGAACATTTCCGCCTTGTCGTCGGGATCGCTGGCGCTGATCAGGTTGGAAGGCACGACCCAGATCGACACGCCTTCCATGCGCCGGGTGTAAACGTCGCGCGCCATCTGCACCGCCTGCCTGGCGTCGGTCGCATGCAGGCTGCCGACATGCCGGTGATCCAGCCCCTGCTTGCTGCGGATGAACACCTCCCACAAGGGCCATTCGATTTCATTCATGGCGTCAACTCCGTTTGTCATTGCAGTTGCGGCTCGATTGCCACTTCGCAACTGACCGAATTGGCGATATAGCATTCCTCGTGCGATTCACGATGCAGGTCATCGATGTCGGTCTGCGCCGGCACTTCACCCGCGAACACGATCGCCGGGCGCAGCAGCACGCGGGTCATGGCCATTTTTCCACGTACGTTCTTTTCCATGAAACCCACGGCGCTGTCGGTATAGCTTTCGACGATCCAGTGGCGCTTGGCGGCAAACCCCAGGAAAAACAGCATGTGGCAAGACGACAAGGCTGCAACGAAGGCCTCTTCAGGGTCGACCGCTTCGGCATCCGAGTAGGGCAAGGGCACCGACAGCGGCGAACTCGATGCCGGCACGATGGCGCCGCCGTCGAAATGCCAGTGATGCGCTCGGCTGTAGCGCCCGCCGATAAAGGCCTGGTCGTGGCGTTGCCAGACCACGGTGGCGGAAAATTCCTTCATGCCGGCTCCTTCACGCCGCGCGCTGCCCGCGCGCTTGCGACTTGGCAGCGTAGGCCAGCGCCGCCTCGCGCACCCACGCACCTTGCGCATGCGCCGCCACACGGGTAGCCAGGCGCTCGCGGTTGCAGGGCCCGTCGC
>Ga0209181_10004925_pt1 | contig 19531 bp, 24 predicted proteins | sample MAT05_FD_187208 | JGI IMG/M metagenome (GOLD analysis project Ga0209181, IMG submission 187208) | Freshwater microbial communities from Lake Fryxell liftoff mats and glacier meltwater in Antarctica - MAT-05 (SPAdes) (version 2) | ecosystem: Environmental > Aquatic > Freshwater > Ice > Liftoff... | reverse complement strand
CACACATAGCCCGGACGAGGCATTAAATTAATGAGTGACTAATGCTAACAAATTTCATCATAAATCACATAGATAATTGTTAATCTCGTTCTGGCAGGGGGTTGACCAAAATGCGTCTAACCTTTATCTTGCACGGTTCTTTAATTATTGTTTGCTAAGGTAGTTTGACATGGAACTGACGGGCGCGGAAATAACTATTAGATGTTTGCAGGAAGAGGGTGCTGAATATGTGTTCGGATACCCTGGCGGTGCGGTCTTGCACATTTACGATGCGTTGTTCACCCAGGATCAGGTTAAACATATACTAGTTCGCCACGAGCAGGCTGCAGTGCATGCCGCTGACGGGTATGCACGTTCCACTGATAAAGTGGGGGTCGCGTTAGTTACCTCTGGCCCCGGGGTAACCAATGCAGTCACAGGTATTGCCACTGCCTATATGGATTCTATTCCTATGGTAATTATCAGTGGCCAAGTGCCGACTTATGCCATCGGTGAAGATGCTTTTCAGGAGGTAGATACTGTTGGCATAACGCGACCTTGCGTGAAGCATAATTTCTTGGTCAAAGACGTTAAGGATATCGCCAGCACCATTAAGAAGGCATTCTATCTTGCCAAAAGCGGCCGCCCTGGGCCCGTGCTGGTGGATATTCCGAAAGATATATCCAATCAAAAGACGGAATTCAGCTATCCATCATCGGTGAGCATCCGCTCTTACCATCCGGCTAAGCATAGTGACCTGGAGCAGGTCAAGTGTGCTGTGAAGTTGCTGCTAGCAGCCAAACGGCCAATGATTTATGCGGGCGGGGGCGTGATCCTGGCTGATGCGTCTAAGCAATTGACCGAGTTGGTGCATTTGTTGGGTTTCCCCTGTACCAACACCTTGATGGGTTTGGGTGGCTATCCGGCTACAGATAAGCAATTTGTTGGAATGTTGGGCATGCATGGCACGTACGAGGCAAACATGGGGATGCAGTATTGTGATGTGTTGCTGGCCGTGGGAGCACGTTTTGATGATCGCGTGGTTGGCAATGTTAAGCATTTTAATCAGGAAAAACGCAAGATCATTCATATCGACATTGATCCTTCCTCAATTTCCAAGCGGGTGAAGGTGGATTTGCCTATCGTCGGCGATGTAGCCCATGTGTTGAACGATCTGTTGGCGGAATTGCATGGTAGCCAGGAAAAGCCCGATCAGCAGGCGATTGCGCCGTGGTGGGCGCAAATTAAGGAATGGCGCGGCAAAAATAGCTTAGTCTACAAAAATTCGGATGAAATAATTAAGCCACAGTTTGTGATCGAAAAGCTATATGAAGTTACCCAGGGCGATGCTTTCATTACGTCTGACGTTGGACAGCATCAGATGTGGGCGGCGCAGTACTACAAATTTGATAAACCGCGTCGCTGGATTAACTCCGGCGGGCTGGGCACCATGGGCTTCGGTTTGCCCGCCGCAATGGGCGTGCAACTTGCTCATCCAGAAGCGCATGTAGCGTGTGTTACTGGTGAAGGCAGTATTCAAATGTGTATTCAGGAGCTCTCCACCTGTAAACAATTTCAATTGCCGCTCAAAATTATCATGCTAAATAACCGTTATCTAGGAATGGTGCGTCAGTGGCAGCAGTTCTTCCATGGTAACCGTTATGCTGAATCCTATATGGATGCGCTGCCCGATTTTGTGAAGCTTGCGGAAGCTTATGGTCATGTCGGTATGCGCATTGAGAAACCATCAGATGTGGAACCTGCATTGAAAGAAGCATTTGAGCGTAAGCAACAACTGGTATTCATGGATTTCATAACAGACCAGACTGAAAACGTGTTTCCCATGGTGCAGGGTGGTAAGGGTTTGTCTGAAGTGATTCTGGCGGAGGATTTGTAATGCGGCATATTATCTCCCTTTTGATGGAAAATGAAGCGGGTGCCTTGTCGCGTGTTTCCGGGTTGTTTTCAGCGCGCGGATATAATATTGAGTCACTCACTGTGGCGCCTACCGAAGATGCCACCTTGTCGCGCATGACTATAGTAACCAGTGGATCTGATGAAGTGATCGAGCAGATTAACAAGCAACTCAATAAGCTGATTGAGGTGGTTGCGGTAATGGATCTGAGCGAAGGTGAACATCTGGAGCGCGAGTTGATGCTGGTGAAAGTGCATGCAGTGGGCGCGGTGCGTGAGGAGATGAAGCGTATGGCGGATATTTTCCGTGGCCGCATTATCGATGTATCTGACAAAACTTACACCATCGAATTAACCGGTACCGGCCATAAGTTGGAAAGCTTCTTGCAAGCCATAGACCGCAGCCTAATCCTGGAAACCGTACGTACCGGCGCGTCTGGCATCGGGCGCGGCGATCGCATTTTAAAACTTTAATTTTTTAACTTTATGATTATTTTAAAGAGGCCAACATGAAAGTTTATTATGACAAAGATGCAGACTTGTCTCTAATCAAGGGTAAGGAAGTTGCCATTATCGGCTACGGCTCACAAGGCCATGCTCATGCCTTGAATCTAAAGGAATCTGGTGTCAATGTGACTGTTGCCCTACGTAAGAGTGGCGCTTCCTGGAAGAAAGCTGAAGCGGCTGGACATAAGGTTATGGAGGTCGCGACAGCGGTGAAGGGTGCCGATGTGGTCATGATGCTTTTGCCTGATGAGAATATCCCCGATGTTTATAACACTGAAGTTGCGCCAAATATGAAGACAAGCGCTACTTTGGCGTTCGCCCATGGCTTTAATATTCATTATAACCAGGTCATCCCACGTGCTGATTTGGACGTAATAATGATAGCGCCAAAAGGCCCTGGTCATACAGTTCGCTCCGAATACTTGAAGGGCGGTGGGGTGCCATCACTGATTGCTGTGTACCAGGACAAGTCCGGCAAGGCCAAAAGCATCGCGCTTTCTTATGCCGCAGCCATTGGTGGCACCAAGGGTGGGGTGATCGAGACTGATTTCCGTGAAGAAACGGAAACAGATCTGTTTGGCGAGCAGGCCGTGTTGTGTGGCGGTGCCGTGGAACTGGTAAAGGCGGGATTTGAAACTCTGGTAGAAGCGGGCTATGCGCCGGAAATGGCTTATTTCGAATGCCTGCATGAATTGAAGTTAATCGTTGATTTGATGTATGAGGGCGGCATCGCCAATATGAACTATTCCATTTCAAATAATGCGGAATATGGCGAGTACGTCACCGGTCCTAAGATTATTACCGAGGACACCAAGGAGGCCATGCGTACGTGTTTGAAGGATATCCAGACGGGTAAGTATGCCAAACAGTTCATCCTGGAAGGCCGTACCAACTACCCTGAAATGACCGCACGTCGCCGCCTTAACGCCAAGCATCCTATCGAAACAGTGGGCGCCCAACTGCGTGCCATGATGCCTTGGATCAGTAAAAACAAGCTGGTTGACCAAAATAAAAACTAGGAATGGACGGAAGAGCTAGGATTGAGAGTTTGAATAGTGGGTGCTGGAGCGCTCTCAATCCTAAGCTGCACGATTCTTGTTCTTCAATCCCTGCATCTAAAAATCCACTCTTCGTTGTTCCCTTCTAATGTCTAATTACCCCCACCCAATCATTGCCCGCGAGGGATGGCCATTTTAGGCCATCGCCGTATTCATTGCTAGCTTGGTATCATATTTTGGTGGCGGTGCGTGGTCGCTACTGTTTTGGCTGATGGCGCTGTTTGTGCTGCAATTTTTCCGCGATCCGCCGCGTGAAATCCAACAGGATGCAGATGCAGTGTTATCACCTGCTGATGGTCGCATTGTGGCGGTGGAGCGCACGCAGGACCCATATGTACAGCGTGATGCCATCAAGATCAGCGTGTTTATGAATGTATTTAATGTGCATTCCAATCGCAGTCCGATAGATGGCCTGGTGAAGCGCATCCAATATTTCCCTGGTAAGTTCGTGAATGCTGATCTGGCTAAGGCTTCGCTGGAAAATGAGCGAAATGCCATATGGATTAAAAGGGCTGATGGGCAAGACGTAACCAGTGTGCAGGTGGCCGGGCTGATAGCACGCCGTATTTTGTGTTATGTACAAGAAGGCGCTGTGCTGACACGTGGTCAGCGATATGGCTTCATCCGCTTCGGCTCGCGTGTGGACGTATACTTGCCACTGACGGCTTCTGTAAAAGTATCTATTGGTGATAAAGTATACGCAACTACTACAATACTGGCGGTTTTGGCCAAAAACTAAAGCTAATTATGATGATAAGCTTTCAAAATCATGATTGACCTGGATGACAGAAAACCGATGAATCTGCGCAGGCGCAGTATCTACCTGTTACCCAACTTATTGACTACGGCGGCGTTGTTTGCCGGTTTTTACGCCATCGTGCAGGCAATGAATAGCAAATTTGAATTTGCTGCCGTAGCAATTTTTATTGCTATGGTACTAGATGGTCTGGATGGTCGCGTGGCGCGACTGACCCGCACCCAAAGTGAATTTGGAGCGGAATATGATAGCCTGTCCGACATGGTCTCGTTCGGTGTGGCGCCCTCTTTACTGATGTATGAATGGGCGTTCAAGGACTTAGGTAAGTTGGGTTGGTTCGCTGCCTTTATTTATTGCGCTGGTACTGCGTTACGGCTGGCACGTTTCAACGCTAATATTGAAACGGTAGATAAGCGATTTTTTCAAGGCCTGCCCAGCCCTGCTGCTGCTGCGGTGATTGCAGGCTTCGTTTGGGTGATGCTGGATAATCAATTTAGCGGTCAAGAAGCGCGTTGGTATGCTGTCATCCTTACGGTGTTTGCCGGATTGAGTATGGTGAGCAACGTGCGCTTCTACAGCTTTAAAGATTTTAATATGCGCAAGAGCGTGCCGTTTATCGTCATTATCTTGGTAGCGTTATTTTTTATACTGATTTCCAGCTACCCGCCCGGAGTGCTGTTTCTGCTTTTTTTGTGCTACGCCCTATCTGGCTATGTGCTGTGGCTGCTGGATTTTCGAAAGAAAACTTCCAATCCAACCACGTAGTGGAGCACAAAAGAGAGTGCACCGGCTGGAGTAAGCATGGTCTACCTTTTTTGTTCGGATTGATATGGGGGCTTTTGAATTTACATCCATCGATTATTCAATTTAAGGGCGTCTCTAAAAATTCAAGTTTCTAAGCTAGACAAGGCACGAGTAAAAAATTTGAGCGCGGCATATGATTGATATATAAGCGATAATTTTTTTAGAGTAACGCCGTATTGTGACGAAAATTGGATTTTTAGAGGTGCCCTTAAGGCTTATTCCTCGGTAGAAATACGACCACTCTTCAGGCACATTTCGTATTCGAATAGGCTGGTAGTTGGGAATTTGAGGTAAGTTTGGTAGAATGCCGAGGCTTTTTGAACTTTAACCAGAGTAGGGAGAGTTACATGTCTAATATCGAACAACGCGTTAAGAAAATCGTTGCTGAACAACTCGGTGTAAACGAGACTGAAGTGAAGAATGAGTCCTCGTTCGTTAATGATCTGGGTGCCGATTCATTGGACACGGTTGAGCTGGTGATGGCGCTGGAAGAAGAGTTCGAGTGTGAAATTCCAGACGAAGACGCTGAGAAAATAACTACGGTGCAACAGGCAATCGATTACGTTAACGATCATCCTAAGTAATTCATCCTTTCGCTTTTCCCCTAAAATAACGGAGTTCGGTTTGGCAAAACGCAGAGTCGTCATTACTGGCCTGGGTATTGTTTCGCCCGTTGGTACAGGAATTACCCAAGCATGGCAAAATATCGTTGATGGTAAATCAGGCATTACTCGCATCACCCGTTTTGATGCCAGCCTGTTTTCATCGAGGATTGCTGGAGAGGTGAAAGGGTTTGATGTGGACAAATTCCTCTCTGCCAAGGATGCTCGACGTATGGATGTATTTATTCATTACGGCCTGGCGGCTGGTATGGAGGCAATTAAGGATGCCGGGATCGAGGTAACTGAACAAAACGCCGAACGCATCGGTGTCAATATTGGATCTGGTATCGGCGGATTGCCGATGATTGAAGATAGTCATAATGACTATCTGGCGGCGGGTCCACGCAAGATTTCGCCGTTCTTTATTCCAGGTACAATTATTAACATGATTTCTGGCAATTTGTCCATCATGTATGGCTTTAAAGGACCTAATTTGTCCATGGTGACCGCCTGCTCCACAGCCACTCATTGCATAGGTGAATCTGCCCGGTTGATCGAATATGGTGATGCCGATATTATGATCGCGGGGGGCTCGGAAGGGTCAATTTGCGCGCTTGCATTAGGGGGATTTTCATCTGCACGAGCGCTTTCCACTCGCAATGACGATCCTGCTACCGCCAGTCGCCCATGGGACAAAGGGCGCGATGGCTTTGTGCTGGGGGAAGGTGCTGGGGTTTTAGTGCTGGAAGAATATGAACATGCTAAATCCCGTGGTGCGAAAATTTACGCCGAGGTGGCAGGTTATGGTATGAGTGCCGATGCATACCACATGACTGCACCGCGCGAGGATGGCGAGGGTGCCGCGCGTTGTATGAATAATGCCTTGCGTAATGCCGGCCTTAATGTGGATCAGGTGGATTACATTAATGCGCATGGCACGTCCACCCCGCTGGGCGATTTGGCTGAAACCATGGCAATGAAGCGCTGCCTGGGCGAGCATGCGATGAAGGTCAAGGTTAGTTCCACCAAATCCATGACAGGGCATTTACTGGGTGCTGCGGGTGGTGTAGAGGCTATATTTTCCGCACTCGGTATTTATCATCAGATTGCCCCACCCACCATAAATATTTTCGAGCAGGATGAGGCTTGTGATATGGATTATGTGCCCAATATTGCGCGTAATATGATGATTAATGTTGCCATGTCCAACTCATTCGGCTTTGGTGGTACTAATGCTACTTTGGTGTTTCGTAAGGTTTAAAACGCTTGCACGTCTCAAGGAGCTTCATGCTGATCAATGGCGTGCCGGGAGACCAGGTTAGCGTTCATGACCGCGGCTTGCTATATGGAGATGGCGTATTTCGCACGCTGCGTGTGATCGGTGGATGCATGCAGTATTGGCCGCGTCACTATCGCAAGTTGCAACAGGATTGTTCTGCATTGCGCATCACTTGTCCAGAAGCGGCACTGCTGCTTGAGGAATTGCGGCGTTTGATTGAACAGCGGCTCGATGGTGTGGCAAAAATAATCATCACACGTGGCGGACAAACGGCTCGTGGCTATGCTCCAGTCGAAAATATGATTCCGACACGCATCCTGAGTCTCACTCCTTCACTTGATTATCCAGGCAGAAATTATTCGCATGGTGTCAGGCTTCGATTATGCGATATACGCTTGGCTCATCAACCGAAACTGGCTGGCATTAAGCACCTTAACCGTTTGGAAAATGTTCTAGCTGCTGCGGAATGGAGTGACCCGGACATCGCAGAAGGTTTGTTGCTGGATATGTTTGGCAATGTGATTGAAGGTATACGCAGCAATCTATTCATGGTACGGAACGGTGAATTGTTTACACCGAATTTGTCGAGCTGTGGCGTGGCCGGTATACAGCGTGAGCGCGTGATAAAGTGGGCTGCCGAACATGGCGTACCGTGCAGGGTCAGACAGTTTGGACTGGCGGAATTGCTTGTTGCTGACGAAATATTCTTGGTGAATAGTGTGATTGGTTTATGGCCGGTGCGTGAGCTATCAGGCAGTGAATGGAGCCATCACCCGATTTCCATGCAAGTGCAGGAATGGTTAAACCATGCGCACGATTAAGCGCTTGCTGGTTATTGTGTTGCTTTTGGCCGTGCTGCTGGCGAGTGCTATTGGCTATTTTGTTTTTCGTCCGTTGACCTTTTCCACGCTTCCCTTGGAATTTTCTCTTAATCAGGGTAGCAGCCTGAAGGCTGCGGCGCGGCAGATGCAACAGGCTGGCGTGTTATCCAACGATTGGATGTTTGTCTGGTTGGCGCGGATGTTGGGCAAATCTGCACAGATACAGGCTGGCAACTATGAGCTGGAAACCGCGGTTACGATGTTGGAATTGTTAGCTGTCGTGACAGATGGGCAGGCCGCCCAGAGTGAATTTAGCATAATTGAAGGTTGGACATTCAATCAATTCCGCACAGCATTGAATACCAATTCGGCCATTCGACATGACAGCGCAAGCCTGCCAGAAGCAGAAATTCTGCGACGTATCGGCGCAGCGGAAGCGTATGCCGAAGGGCTATTTTTTCCCGATACCTACTATTTTGTTAAAGGCACAAGTGACCTCGCCTTGCTTAAGCGCGCCTATAAGACGATGCAATTGCATCTGCAGGAAAGTTGGCAAGAACGTACGTCTGATCTGCCTCTTAAGTCGGCCTATGAGGCGTTGATTCTGGCCTCTATCGTGGAAAAAGAAACGGGACAGGCAAGTGATCGCAGCATGATAGCGGCCGTATTTATCAACCGTCTGCGCAAGGGTATGCTGCTGCAAACTGATCCGACCGTAATTTATGGGTTGAGAGAGAATTTCGATGGCAATTTGCGCAAGCGTGATTTACTGGCTGATACGTCGTACAACACTTATATTCGTGCAGGCATGCCACCTACTCCGATTGCACTGCCAGGATTGGCTTCGATACAGGCGACTCTTCATCCGGCTTCGACCGATGCTCTGTACTTCGTGGCGCGCGGGAATGGCAGCTCACAATTTTCAAATACATTAAATGAACACAACAACGCAGTAAATCGTTATCAAAAATAACTGTGTGGCTCATACGTTGTCTCTAACCCATGTTTTCTCAGTGAATCTAACTTTCTCTTTAGGCCTATTGATACGGACAAGAGGAGCTTGAAGTGGAAGGCGCCGTCACTGTGCAGTTTCACTGACAGATAAGTCAAATATACCCTGGCCGATCAATAAGCCATGCCATTTTTATAATGCCGCTATATCGCGGTATTAGACACTTCACTTTTTGGCTAACATGCACTGGTGCAATCGTATACAATTCCGCGCTATTTTATATTGAACGAAAACTGACCGCGTAATGCTGGAAATTAGCAATCTTGCTTGTAGTCGCGGAGATCATCTGCTATTTTCTGATCTGAATTTTTCTCTGTCAGTTGGCGAGTTGCTACAGGTGCAGGGCGCTAACGGCAGCGGTAAAACTAGCCTGCTGCGTACTTTATGCGGTTTTATGATGCCTGTTGCGGGCGAGATTCGTTGGCGCGGGCAGAACATTCGTGAACTGGGTGATGCATTTTATGCCGAGATGATTTATCTCGGCCATTTGAATGCCATCAAGGACGAATTGAATGCGCTGGAGAACTTGCGTATTAGTGCAGGGCTGGCTGGCTGCAAGGTAGATGACAAACAGGTAATCGCGGCATTACGCCGTCTGGGTTTGCGCGGCCGGGAAACTTTACCAGTCAAAGTACTGTCCCAAGGGCAACGTCGTCGTGTGGCATTGGCTCGCTTGTTGCTCAGTAATGCCTCTCTATGGATACTGGATGAACCGCTCACTGCACTGGATGTGGGCGCGGTTGAGCTGATGCAAGAATTGATTGGTGAGCATCTAGTGAATAACGGCATGGTAATCTACACTACTCATCAGCCACTAGAAGTGGTAGGGGTTGCAACGCGGTGGCTTGCGCTGTCATGAACAAGTTGTCGGTGATTGGTTTGTTGAGCTTGGTGATTCACCGCGACTTGGTGCTGGCCATGCGCCGTCGTGCTGATGTGCTGACTACACTGATTTTTTTCGTCATTGTGGTCAGTCTGTTTCCCTTAGGTGTGGGTCCCGAAGCGGATATGCTGCGCAAAATGGCTCCCGGTGTGGTTTGGGTGGCGGCTTTGTTGGCTTCAATGCTATCACTGGGGCGTATGTTTTCGGCGGATTATCTGGACGGTACTTTAGAGCAAATGATGCTGGTACCGCAGTCATTGTCGGTACTCGTGTTAGCTAAGATTTTGGCGCACTGGATGGTCTCTGGTTTGCCGTTGGTAATTATGGCTCCGGTGCTGGGCTTGCAGTTTGATATGCCGGCGCAGGCATTATGGGTATTGATCGCTGCACTGCTGCTTGGCACACCGATACTCAGCATGATAGGCGCGGTCGGTGCTGCGCTGACATTGGGGTTGCGCGGCGGCGGGGCGTTAGTATCGCTACTGGTGTTGCCATTGTGCATCCCGGTGCTGATTTTTGGAGCAGGCGCAGTGGAAGCCGTTGTAAGTGGCACAAGTGTAGGTTCTCATTTATCGTTACTTGGCGCGCTATTGGTGATGGCATTGGTATTTACGCCATGGGTTACGGCCCTCGCTCTGCGTATTTCGATGGAATAAACTGTATTGTGAATTTTTAATTGAGTAGATATTGGATATAAATTGGTTTAAATATTCCTCGCCGAGCACCTTTTATGGAGTGGCAGGCAACATGGTGCCGTGGTTTGCATGGTCGGCCGCAATACTGTTTGTTGTGGGGCTTTATATTGGTTTTTTTGTGGCACCGACTGATATCCAGCAAAGCGAAGCTTATCGCATCATGTTCATACATGTGCCTGCTTCCATCCTGTCCATGTTTATCTATTTGGTTATGGCGGGTTATGCCGCGCTTGGGCTGATTTTCAATACGCGCCTGTCTTCCATGATGGCTTCTGCGCTGGCACCTACGGGCGCGCTGCTAGCCTTTCTTTCGCTATGGACTGGCGCGTTGTGGGGCAAGCCAATGTGGGGTGCATGGTGGGTATGGGATGCGCGATTGACTTCCGAACTCATCTTGCTATTCCTTTATCTCGGTTTTATTGCTTTGCATGCCTCGATTGATGATCCGCGTCGTGCCGACCGTGCCAGCGCGCTGCTCGCCATAATAGGCTCGGTCAATGTCCCTATCATCTATTTTTCAGTGCAATGGTGGAATACCCTACATCAAGGAGCTACGGTCAAATTCACCGGTACCAGCATGCACGTGGCTATGCAGCAGGGCATGTACACCATGATGCTGGCGGTCTGGCTATATGCCATTGCGGTTTCTTTACTACGTGTGCGTAGTATCATTTTAGAGCGTGAATGCAAGGCCCAGTGGGTATCTGAGCTCGCGGAGGTTACGCGATGAACTGGGGTGTATTTTTTGCCATGAACGGCTATGCTTGGTACATATGGGGTTCGTACGGAATGGCACTGTTGATATTTATTATTGAAATTCTGATGGTGCGTCACAGAAGAAGGCTTGTCTTGCAGCAATTACAACTGATGCGCAATGCAGAAGATGTTATGACGTAATGTTTTAAGGACAAGTTTGTCAGCAGCTATCCTGATCGTTTCATCAATTCGTGCGATGAACGCGAAAAATTTATCGAATTGGACAAGAATGTTTATTCTATGCGAATACAAGCGTGGGGTATTCATATACCCGATGGAACAAAACCTTACAAAAAAACTCAAAGCAATCGAAGCTGTGTCGATTCATAAAACATTCGAACTGAAATAATATTGATATTGGAAAAAAGACATGAAACCGCGTCAGAGAAAATTTTTATATATAACTTTAGCTCTTGTTGCGTTGGGTACCGCCGTAGGTTTGGTGTTATATGCACTAAACGACAATATTAGCCTGTACTTTACCCCGACCCAAGTTCTTAACAAAGAAGCGCCGCAGGGGCGCGGCTTCCGTATGGGCGGATTAGTGGTTATGGATAGTGTCAAGCGCCAGAGCGATGGTTTGACAGTGCATTTCAGCATAACCGATACCGCCAAGATTATGCCGGTTGTGTACAAAGGTTTCTTGCCCGATCTATTCAAGGAAGGGAAAGGGGTGGTGGTACATGGCAAGCTTGAGGCTGGGAACGTGTTTCGCGCGGATGAGGTGTTGGCCAAGCATGATGAAAACTACATAGCCCCGGAAGCCGCATATGCTATGAAGCAGGCTGCTAAAGGACAGTCTGCAGTGAATGCTGCCTCATCCGTTAGCGCACCTGCTGCAAAATAGTCCAAAAATTATAGCTTGATTTTCAGGAAATCCCGGTTTTGCTTGAGGGGACTTTAGAAATTAAATTTCCGTCCTAATATCCCCCTGTGTCAGGCTAGTTGTTGCCCGACAGTTAATTTTTCTGATTCAGTCAATGGTCTTTTCATTTGGGATAAGCACCTTCGGTTAGGTTGAGAGTTTCTAATGTTGAAGTTAAGCGGGCGACGGCGCCATGCCGGTGTGGGTCCGCTCGAGCGAAGGATAGAACGGAGCCGCTATCGCGGAGAATGTAGCTCATCGGTCTGATCCAATAAAAAATTTATCTTCACCCCAAACGGGATTTTTTGCACTTTAGCATGAGGATGAAACGATGACACCAGAATTCCCAGAACCCTTTGCACTGCACTACGACTGCTTACTAAAACGACTGAAGCTGCATGGTTTGCAGCCTGAAACGATCGCGCTGTACAGTAATGGTATACGACGTGCCGGGGCGTATTTCGCCTATCGAATCGACGCGCTGACCCGCGAGCAATTGACGGATTATTTTGTGCATGTGGTCGACCAATTATCGTGGAGCACGCTCAAGCACAATTTGTATGGCTTGAAGTCTACGACGCGCAACCTGCCACCAGTGGCAGGCGCGACTAAACTCAGCCAAAAACCGGCTAAAAAAACCAAAGCAACCATTTGAAGATATCGATATGGGGGAAGTTAACCTGGCAAGTGGCTGACCAACGCATTCGGGGCAGCATATGCCCCACATTGAGCCTGAGGCTCACCGAGATATTTGCATCGCTCCCAGTTCACTTCCTCCGGGCCCGTCCAGCAAACGGTTTAGATTGTGGCTTGCTTTGCGATCACAATCTAACCTTACTCGTTATGCCACGAGCGCATTGATTTGCCTAAACCTCTGTATTCCGTTGCAGGTAATGCGATGGTTCCAGCCTGTCTGAACCGTCTTTAAACCAACCCGAGCCGCGTGTGCTTGTATAGCAGACGCGAGGGCTACGTGCATAAACCGATGAAGAGCGAGCATTTGACTATTCACGAACTCAGCGACCGGTTCCAAGATCAGCTTCATGCCACCCTCAGAGGTTGGCTCCATTCGTTCAGTACCAGCCGCATTCAACAACGCGAAAGACGGTACTTCTGCTTCGAAAATGACGACCATGGATTTGTAGTGTACTACGTTGTCGCGGTCATTCTTGAGGCGAGACATCCAAGGCAATTCAGCGGTGAATGCGTCAGCGAGTTCTGGATAGTCGGCGGCGTTTGCAGACAAGAACTCAGACACGGAAAAAAGAGACACTTCCCGATTTTTTGGGTGCGTACCCCCCTTCGGTCCTTTTAATCCTCTCGTGTTGCTGGGAAGAAGCTGCCACACGACATAGGCAATGTCGTTAAGCACAATGCGGAATCGAATAATAAAGTTCTCAACATCTGCATCTAGAAACGGGCGCTCGTCGCGTTTTAGATCTACTGCCGACATGACTCGCTCGTAACACCCAAACAATCGGGTGAGCGACCAGAAGAGTGTGCCAGTGTTGAAGTGGTGAATGTTTCCATGCTCGCCGAAGCCGATGGAATCGAGCGACTCAAAGAAAGGAACCAGCAGCGAGTGTGGATCGTCAGTTTGGGGCATAACGTAGAGCTAAGGGACGCTGCGCGGCTTTATCGCGCAGCGTCCCCTTGAGCGCCGGGTTTGCAGGATTAATCAGTGAGCGCACGTTTGAGATTCTTTTGTTGATTTGTTTTCTCAATGCCGCCTTCAAGAGTGACTGACATTGGCGATCCAATAGCCGCCGCATAAACGCTTTGCGATTTCTCCCACACCAGCCCATCGGTTATGCGCTTAACCATGAGGGACAGCTCAGAAAAATAATCGGCTGGGGTCTCGGAAAAAACTGTTCCTCTTCGCACCTTGACGCTACCCATGTAGTTCAGATCAGCAGAGAAAACGTCGTAGTAGCTTTGATTGCCCTTTATCAGCCCACCTTGAATAACAGGCTGAGCAAGAATGTCTGGGGTGATGCTCTTTCTTCGCCCCGGTGGTTTCAGAGGCAGCAGTTCTTCAAGTGTGTGAAATAGAGGGGTGACGTTATCCAATGCGCGTAGAGCGGCGCCGACATCAGAACCTTCGAGTAGCGGTTGAAGCTTCTTGAAACTATCGGAGCTCGATGACACGAGGTTGGTAATGTCTCCATCAAGCAAGCTCAGTCGGTGTTTGCACGCCAGCCCGTTTTTGCCAGCTTGGCAGGTGCATGACGATTTGACGTTATTACCTACCCGCCAGAAAGAAACCCTATATGGCTCAGAAGCACTGCCTTGGACGAGGAATTCGATGCATTCGGTTTGCGAGTCCATTGCGTGCTCCTGCTAACGAATAGCGTTTATCTGCCGCCCCCCCCAAACTTATTAAACCCGAGACCTTATTGGCGGCGGACAAACCTCGTTGGACTGAACCATAGGAGAACGGAACCTATGGGGATTGTAAGGTTTTGAAGTGTGGCGTCAACCCAATGTCCTGAGGGGGCGGCAATGGATGAAGATGAAACGGATATCCTGGAGAGGATTTGTGGCTTGCACCGACACCCAAACGCCGCACAAACTGACCGGTCAAAGGGCTATTCATGTTGCATGGACGAGCAAATCCCCGACTGTTTAAACCACACAGCCGCCGGTTGAAACGAGCGTAAATACAAAAAATATTCATGATGGTTTCTGAGGGGGAGCACGCGGTAACCGAAAAAACCGCCTTCTTGACACCCAAAGGCGAAATTCCCTGCAGCACCCGGAATCGCCCTTCACGGCAGCATGGACAGTGTTGAGCCACTCGATGCCCGCCACCCGCAGCATGGACGCCTCCACCGACTCCAACCACCAACGGATCGGGGGCGGGTACCTCCAGCGCGACACGTGCGGCGGCAAGATTGGCAGCCTTGTGTCCAGCCCCCAGCAATCCGTAATGACGGATCCGCTTGAAACCGCCGGGCAATATATGCAACAAAAAGCGACCGATGAATTCACCCGCTTCCAAGCGCATCACCTTCTTACGGTTGTGCCATTGGCCGAGTCGCGCACCCGAAAGCGCACGCATCGGAGAGGTGGCACCGCGTAACTGGACAGTATTTCCTATTTCTTAAGTGGAAATCTTGCGGATAATGCTTACGCTACTTTGAAAAGCGCAAGCAGGTTGTTGAAGTAGAACTCATCTGGCGTTTTTGTCGTCAAGCGATGAATTCGGTTTCTCATGGTTGTAGCACTTGAAATATTTTTCTAAGCCCTGTTTTTCATAATTTATGCAGTTGTAGGTGTAGAGATAAACCTCTTTCGTTTTGATAGGGCAAGAAAGACAGCAAAAGTTGATTTTCAATTTAGAGACATTCGAGCCGCGACAGTACCGATACTGAAGATTTTACACATTTACAGCAATTGTTAGATCACAAAACGCGTGTAGTGACTAACGACTATACAAGAAACAGAATTGGCGAGAAAAATAGAACCTTTAAAATAATTACCGGATTTGCGTGGTTCTATTTTTGACGTTGGCTCTAGCCCGCATGGGCCGTCAGCAATTTTGCAGGAAAGCTTTCAGGAAAAACTGAAAACTCTTGAACCCCTTCCTTGTAGAACTGCTTTTAAATGACTAATAACGAGGAATTATAGAAAGTTCTACTGAATTGGAGATAAAGAAAAAGGCCTGCATCTCTGCAAGCCTTCTAAATACTGGTGGCCCGGGGCGGAATCGAACCACCGACACGAGGATCTTCAATCCACTGCTCTACCAACTGAGCTACCAGGCCTATGCGAAGGTGCGCATTATAACGATAAAACGCGATTTAAGAAACCTCAGAATTGAGATAACCTCAAATAGGGCGCACTAGGTAGTAATGCCAACTTTACTGTTTGCAGATTCCAAAAACAAACCCCGCACGAGGCGGGATTTGTCAGATTCAACAGCAAATAAATTGCAACAATTACATCATGCCACCCATACCGCCCATACCACCCATGCCGCCCATACCACCACCGCCACCGCCGCCCAAATCAACGGCAGGCTTGTCTTCGTGTAACTCAGCCACCATGCATCCAGTGGTTAGCATCAAGCCAGCGATAGAAGCAGCATTTTGCAAGGCGATGCGGGTGACCTTGGTAGGGTCAACTACGCCCATTGCCAGCATGTCGCCATACTGTCCACTCGCAGCGTTGTAGCCATAGTTGCCTTTGCCTTCCAGCACTTTGTTGACCACTACCGAAGGCTCGTCGCCGGCGTTATCTACGATGCAACGTAGAGGCGATTCCATGGCACGCAACACAATGGTAATGCCCGCGTCTTGATCATGGTTGTCACCCTTCAATTTTGCCACTACTGCCTTGGCACGCAACAATGCGACGCCGCCGCCGGGAACAATTCCTTCTTCCACTGCCGCACGGGTTGCATGCAGCGCATCTTCCACGCGCGCTTTTTTCTCTTTCATTTCAACTTCAGTTGCAGCGCCAACTTTAATTACTGCCACCCCGCCAGCCAATTTGGCTTTGCGCTCTACCAGTTTTTCTTTGTCATAATCGCTGGTTGCCTCCTCGAACTGTTTGGAGATTTGAGAGATACGGCCTTGGATCGCTTCTTCATTACCTGCGCCATCAATAAGGATGGTATTTTCTTTATTTACTTCTATACGCTTGGCTTGGCCCAAATCTGCCAGAGTTGCCTTTTCAAGCGACAAGCCGACTTCTTCGGCAATCACTGTACCGCCAGTCAGAATGGCAATGTCTTCCAGCATGGACTGACGTCTGCTGCCAAAGCCTGGAGCCTTAACTGCAACTGTCTTCAGTATTCCACGGATGTTGTTCACCACCAATGTAGCCAGCGCTTCGCCATCTACATCTTCAGCAATGATTAACATTGGACGACCTGCCTTGGCAACTTGCTCCAGCAGCGGCAACAGATCACGAATATTGGAGATTTTTTTGTCGTGTAACAAAATGTAGGGGCTTTCCATCACTACGTTTTGTTTCTCTTGGTCGTTAATAAAATATGGCGACAGATAGCCGCGATCAAACTGCATACCCTCGACTAATTCAAGTTCGTTATCGAGCGATTTACCATCTTCAACGGTGATTACCCCTTCTTTACCTACCTTATCCATCGCGTCTGAAATGATCTTGCCGATATTGGCGTCAGAGTTGGCAGAAATTGAGCCAACTTGGGCAATTTCGGTAGAAGTAGTGCATGGCTTAGACAACTTCTTTAATTCCTCTGCGACAGCAAGGACTGCCTTGTCGATGCCGCGCTTCAGATCCATCGGGTTCATACCAGCAGCAACAAATTTCATGCCTTCCTGTACGATGGATTGTGCCAGCACAGTCGCGGTAGTTGTACCGTCTCCAGCTACGTCAGAGGTTTTAGAAGCCACCTCTTTGACCATTTGCGCGCCCATGTTTTCGAACTTATCCTTCAGCTCGATTTCCTTGGCGACAGACACACCATCCTTGGTGATTGTTGGCGCGCCGTAAGAGCGCTCCAATACTACGTTACGACCTTTCGGGCCAAGAGTTACTTTGACCGCGTTGGCTAAAATGTTAACACCTGCAACCATTTTACTGCGTGCCGTATCATGGAATTTCACGTCTTTTGCTGCCATGTTTCTTTCTCCTAAAGTTATTTGGTTTTTTCACTTCGGTTTTTACCGAAGGTCACCTCATCCTGCCAAAGGGCAGGAAAGACCGTATATCTGGAATTAAATTTCGATTACGCCAATGATTTCTTCTTCATGCATGGTTATGTATTCTTGACCTTCTATTTTAAAAGTCTGACGGGCATGCTTGCCGAACAAAACCTTATCGCCAACTTTTACAGACATCGGGAGTAGTTTGCCGTCATCACCATATTTACCGTTGCCTACAGCGACGATTACGCCTTGATCAGGCTTTTCGGTAGCGGCATCAGGAATCACAATTCCGGACGCAGTCTTACGTTCTTCTTCCATGCGCTTGATAACAACACGGTCATGCAAAGGACGGACCAACATGTTTTATTCTCCTTAAACAAACAATTAACAAAATAACGACATCTCTAGTTAGCACTCGATGCCAGAGAGTGCTAATAATAAGGGCGGAACGCACATATTTCAAGAGCACAATGAAAATTTCTTTTATGAAGGTTACGAAGGAGGTCACGGGTAACTTGAAGTACAACATCAAACTTTGGCTGTGGTGTATTTGCTGTACTCCCAAAGAATGCAGCAAAGGGTACGCTGAATATCTGTATATTACGTATTAAATGAGATTGAAACGTAGGAATAAAATTGAACCAATCAATTTTCCACTGCACCTGTTTCACAGTTGGACCAATCAATTCCATGACTGTGGAGATAAAAAATCAGTCGCTAGTTTCAAGCCAATAGTTCTTATGCTACACAGGTGCCGAGTAGTTGTTGAACAATATGGCATAGCATTTGCGTCTTCGGAGACGAAGTAACGTACGGTTATCGTAGTGCTACTCGCTCAGCTGTTTGCTGAGGTATTTAAGATTGCCGAGGTAAGCGTGCGATCTCACCTCGGATCAGCGCCATCATCACCGCCGTTGAACCTGTGCCTATGTTGCTATGCTAAGCGCTGGGTGGTGTTCTGGTTTTTAAACTGTCGACTGCGTGAACGGGAGCCGCGTCTCCCGCCATCAAGTGAGCGATCGCACTGTATACCATTCGCTGACTCTCAAGCATGTTTTTACCGGCGAACGCGGGTGACGTCACGTTAATGCTAAAGTGTCCGCCGCCGCCGCTCACCTCGGCTTGTGAACTAGGGATCTGCCGTTCGATTGCCTCTTGTAGCGCGTCAATAACGGAGCCTTTGAAATCAGTAGTGTGGCAAGACATGGGGTTATCCTCAAAAATTTTTGTAAGTTATATGCAGGTAAGAAATTATCGAATGGTCAAACGCCACCAACCCCGATCCCAAACCAATGGTTATAGGTATTCTTAAACTATCATTAAAATCTAAGGATCGACAGATTGTCTAGACTGTGAAAATTATAGTAGCAACAATTAAGACTATTCTATAACGACTCTAACATTTACTATACATTTCACGCAAGTGGCAGCTTTCACCATAAATCGTTTCTGCATGTTAGCTACTCAGATCATTAGCTCTAAAGGCAAGATCATCAAGCGTTATAAACACGAGGAGGGAGAATTCCGTTAGTGTGTTTGATGTAGGTTCAAGAAGTACAACGTGCTACGAATGGATTAGTTACAAGATTTGTAAAACAAAAATGCCGCGCCTAACCATGGATAAACTAAAAAAATATAAATAAATTATAGTCTTAAAACCTAGATCAAAAACAAGCTGCGACGCATACCGCACAAGTTTGAAAGAAATTCCTTAAACTTTATTTTTTAACCGAACCAACCTGCACAAATGAATCATTCAGTTCTGAGCCCGCTTTAGTCTCATACCTGAATTGGAAAATATTCCTTGAGATAATCTCTTTAAGAATTATTTAATATCGGAAAAGGCTAGCAGCCTGTCGGGTCTCGCTTTTTTCCAATTGACTAGGTTGATGTGCTTAAGTATTAAGAAATTAATTTATCAATAATAATCAATACAATATCTTGTGCGGCAAAAACTCGAAGTTCG
>Ga0209181_10004917_pt1 | contig 19553 bp, 15 predicted proteins | sample MAT05_FD_187208 | JGI IMG/M metagenome (GOLD analysis project Ga0209181, IMG submission 187208) | Freshwater microbial communities from Lake Fryxell liftoff mats and glacier meltwater in Antarctica - MAT-05 (SPAdes) (version 2) | ecosystem: Environmental > Aquatic > Freshwater > Ice > Liftoff... | reverse complement strand
GCCAGCCAGGCCGGCGTGCTGCGCGACAAGGCGGACAGCTTCCTGAAATCCGTGCGGGCCATGTAGGACGCCGTCGGGGGGCGTTTCCCCCTGCCGGGATCTTGCTGTAAGCCCTGCCGGATAACGGGCGGATCACCCCAGCATGTCCTTCAAGGTCGCGGTTGTCGGCGCCCCCGGCGCGGTCGGGCGCGAAATCCTGAAAACCCTGGTCGAGCGCGGCTTCGCGGTGCGGGAAGCCGTCGCCCTCGCCTCCGGCCGTGCGGCCGGGCAGCTGGTCTCCTTCGGCGACGACCAGGTGCTGACCACCGGCATCCTGGAGAACCATGATTTCGGCGGCACCGATCTCGTGTTCTTCGCGCAGAACATCGCCGTCAGCCGCGTGCATGCCCCGCGGGCGGCGGCCGCGGGTGCCATGGTGATCGACACCTCCGCGCAGTTCTGCATGGACCATGACGTGCCGCTGGTGGTGCCCGAGGTGAACCCGGCGGCGCTGGAACGCGCGCGCAAGCGCCGCATCATCGCCAACCCCGACAGCGGCGTGATCCAGCTGACCGTCGCGCTCAAGCCGCTGCACGATCTGGCGCGCATCCGGCGCATCGTCGTCGCCAGCTACCAGCCCGTCTCCGGCCAGGGGAAGGAGGCGATGGACGAGCTGTGGTCCCAGGCACGCGGGATGTATGTGAACGAGATGCCGCCCGCCGAGCAGTTCACCAAGCAGATCGCCTTCAACCTCATCCCGCATATCGGCAATTTCGAGACTGACGGCAGCACCGCCGAGGAATGGCGCATGGCCGTCGAGACCCGCAAGATTCTCGACCCCGACATCGCCGTGAGCGCGAGCTGCGTGCGCGTGCCGGTCTTCATCGGCCAGGCGCTGGCGGTGCATGTGGAGTTCGAAGGCCCCATCACCGACAAACAGGCCTGGTCCATCTGGCGCGAGGCGCCAGGGGTGGCGGTGATGGATCGGCGCGAGGATGGCGGCTACGCCACGCCGGTCGAGATCGCGGGCGAGGATGCGGTGCATGTCAGCCGGTTGCGCCGCGATGCCTCCGTCCCGCATGGCTTGGCTTTCTGGTGCGTCGCCGACAATCTCCGCAAGGGTGCGGCGCTGAATGCGGTGCAGATCGCCGAGGAATTGGCCGCGCGGCGCCTCATCGGTTGAGTGTTGAACTTCGCAGACAGAGAATTCGTCAAATGCCCCACGCCTTGATCCAGGTTACGCGCGCCGACACCATCGCGACCGTCACCATCGCTCGGCCCGAAAAGCGCAACGCCTTGGACCTCGCCATGTGGATGGCGCTGGCCGAGGCGATGGAGAGCTTCTCGGCCGATACGTCGCTGCGCTGCGTGGTGATCCAGGGTGCCGGCGACGAAGCCTTCTGCGCCGGCGCCGACATCGCCGCCTTCGCCGTGGAGCGCGGCACGCCCGAGCGCGAGGAGATCTACAGCCGCGAGATCAGCCGCAGCTTCCAGTCGATCCGCACCTGCCTGCACCCCGTGGTCGCCGCCTGCCGAGGCTGGACGATGGGCGGCGGCGCGGGCATCGCCACCATGTCGGATTTCCGAATCGGCGGGCCTTCCACGCGCATCGGAATCCCCGCCCGCAACCTCAACATCTACTACGCCTATGGCGAACTCGACCCGATCCTGCAATCGGTCGGCTACGCCGTGGCCTGCGAGATGCTGATCGAGGGCCGTGTCTTCCAGGGCCAGGAAGCCTACTACAAGGGCCTGATCACCCGCATGGTCGCCGATGAGGCGGTGAAGGCCGAGGCGCAAGCCATGGCCGAGCGTATCGCGCAGGGCGCACCGCTGGCGAACCGCTTCCACAAGCGCGCCTTGCAGGAGCTACGCGGTACGCTGCCGATCAGCGCCGCGCAGCTCGAAGCCAGCCTGAGCTTCCCCTTCACCGAGGATTTCCACGAGGCTTCGCGCGCCTTCGTCGAGAAGCGCAGGCCGGTGTTCAAGGGGCTCTGAGCGCCTCTCATTCGATCCGGATATTCGCCCCCTGGATCACGCCTTGCCATTTCGGCGCCTCGGCGGCGAGGAAGGTGCGGAACGACTCGGCGCTGTCGCCCACCGGCTCGAAGCCCAGGGCCGCGATGCGGGCGACGACCTCCGGCCGGCGCAGCGCCGTGACGAAGGCCTCTTGCAACCGGGCCAGCACCGGCGCTGGCGTGCCGGCGGGGGCGAGCAGGCCGTACCAGGCCTCGACGCTGATCTCCGGCCCGCCGGATTCCTGCATCGTGGGGATGTCGGGGAAGGCGCTGAAGCGCGCCGGCGTGGTCACCGCCAGCGCCTTGAGGTTGCCCGCGCGTACCAGGCGGATGCTTTGCGGGCTGTCGAAGAACACCGAGGTATCGCCCCGCATCACCGATTGCGTCGCGTCTGGCGTCTGCCGGTAGGTGACGTTGGTGAGTTGCACCCCCGCGGCGCGCTGGAACAACTCGGTCGCGAGATGCGGCACCGTGCCATTGCCGGCCGAGGCATAGTTCAGCATGCCCGGGCGCGCCCGCGCCGCCGCCATCAGCTCGCCCACCGAGTTGAAGGGCGCGGCGGGGTTGGCAATCACCAGCAGCGGCCCGGTGGTGAGGCGCGAGATGGGCGCGAAGGCCGTCGCGGGATCGTAGCCGAGGTCGCGATAGAGGAACTGGTTGATGACCAGCGGCGAGGAGGCGTTGAGCACCAGCGTCTGCCCATCCGGCGCGGCCTGGGCGACGATCCGCGTGCCGATATTGCCCCCCGCGCCGGGTCGGTTCTCGATCACCAAGGGTTGCCCGAGGGCGACGCCGACGGGCTCGGCCAGCAGCCGCGCGACGACATCGGTCGGCCCGCCGGCGCCGAAGGGCACGACGACGCGAATCGGGCGATCGGGTGCCCAGCTTTGGGCGCGCGCGATGGAGGGCGCGGCGAGGGCAGCGGCCAGCAGGCTGCGGCGGGCGATCACGGCGCTCATTCCGGCTGGATCCGCGCGGCGGCGACCAGCGCCTGGTTGCGGGTGATCTCGGCGGCGATGATGCGCTCGAATTCGGCGGGCGTCTCACGCAGCACCGTCAGGCCAAGGGCGGCCATGCGTGGGCCATTGGTGGGATCGGCCGCCGCGTCGTTCACCGCGGCGTTGAGGCGCGCGACCATCTCGGCCGGCAGGCCGCGCGGTCCCCACAACCCGCACCAGCCCTCATAGACCAGGTCCGGGAAGCCGGCCTCGACCAGCGTTGGCACCTCGGGCAGCGCAGCAAGGCGCGTCGCGGTGGTGGTGGCGTAGGCGCGCGCGCGGCCGTCGCGGATCAGCGGGATGGAGACGCCGACGGGGGCGATGAACAGGGACACCGACCCCGCAACGAGATCGTTCATCGCCGGGCCCGTGCCGCGATAGGAGACGAAGGTGGTCTCGATACCCAGGCGCTGGTTCAGCGCCGCCGTCGCCAACTGCCCGACCGAGCCGAGCGAGGAGCCGGCGAAGGAGAAGCTCTGCGGCGCGGCGCGCAGCGCGCCGAGCAGTGCGGCGATGTCGCGCGGGGCGAGGTTCGACGCGCCGATCATCACATAGGGGATCGAGACGGTGCGCGCGATCGGCGTGAGGTCCGCCTGCACGTCGACCGGCATGGCGCGCTGTACGAAGCGCAGCACGGTCAGTACCTCGTTCGAGTAAAGCAACGTGTTGCCATCCGCCGCGCTGCGCGCGACGACCTCGGCGCCCAGCACGCCGTTGGCGCCGGAGCGGTTCTCGATCACCCAGTTCTGGCCAAGCGCTTCGGCCGCCTTGGGCGCAATGACGCGCCCGGTGGTGTCGGTGCTGCCGCCGGGCGGATAGGGCACGATGAAGCGCACGTTGCGGGTCTGTGCGAGCGCCGGCGCGGCAAGGGCGCTGAGCGGCAGTGCAAGTGCCGCGCGGCGTGTGATGCGGATGTTCATGCTGGTGTTTCCTCCCTGAGCGTTCTTCAGTCCGGCCACGCTTCGAGCAGATCGACCGGATCGCCGTAGCGCGCCGCCATCTCGACGACCGAGGGGTCGCGCAGCGATTCGAGAAACCCCTCGGTGATGAGCGGCGTGTTGCCGGCCGTGACCGTGGTGTCGAAGGCGACGAGGTCCATGTGCACCGGCGGCTCCTCCCATTCGGGCATGACGCGGCGGATGTAGTCGCAAGGCTTGATCAGGTCGATGCCGTAATGCAGCGCGCCGGGGCTGTTCGATCCGGCCGGATAGATGTTTCGGCGCGGCGCTTTCGGGTTGAAGCCGCAGCCGAGCTCGATCAACCGCCCACCAACCAGCATGTCGCGGAAAACTTCCGCCAGCTTTGTCGCCCCATGTACCGCGACTATGCGGTCGTCGCGAAACTCCACGCCGACCTTTTCCTCGAAAGGCTGCGCGAAGCCGACCGCCCATTCTGGAAAAACTACGCCATTTACAGGCACAATCAGGTGTTCGTCATTGTCCACGCTGGTGCGGTCATACAGGTTCGGGCCGTGCGTCGGCAGGTAATGCACATAGGCGCCGTTTTCGTCTGGCGTCATCTTGCCGCGCCAGCGGTTCGATTTGAGCTGGCCCTCGCGCATCTCGGGCGTGAAGCCGATGGTGAGGTCGGTGCCGCGCGGGTCGGTGAATTTCAGGTCGAAGGGCACGCCGGTGGGATAGCGAACAGCGGTGCCGCGGATGATCTCGCCCACGATGTCGATGGGGAAGCGCGCCTGCGGGGTTTTCAGCGCGTCGAGGCTGCGGAAATAGGTGATCTTCACCCAGCGCTGCCCCTTCTTGCGCAGGCCGATGCAGAAGGGATCGATGATCGAGCAGAACCAGGTGGAGACGACGAAACTCGCGCTCTCCAGCAGCGGCTTCACGCTGTCCGGCACTTCGAGCACCTGCGTCGTGTCGGCCATATAGACCACCGGGCGCACGCCATTGGCCCGCGCGAGCCCCGAGATGGCGGCAATCACCTGCGGGTCGAGGTTGCGGTCGGCCAGGAAGACCATCGTATCGCCGGGCCGCGGCCGGAAAACCCGGCAAAAGTTTTCCAGCGCCTCGAAGTACTGGCCGGTCAGCACGGTGGGCAGCGCGCTCTCGCTCGGCAGGCCGATACCCTTGAACGGCGCCATGAAGCGCTTCCCCCCCAAATGCTTCGTTGCCTAAGGAGTGCGGGCCGGACCAGCGCAAGTCAAGCGGGACCCTCCATCCGCACCAGCTCCGCGCCATCCTCCACCAAATCGCCGGGCGCGCAAAGCAGCGCTTCGATGGTGCCGTCCAGGGGCGCGGTGAGGCGCATCTGCACCTTCATCGCCTCCATCACCAGCAGCACGGCGCCGCGTACCACGGCCTCGCCAGGTGCCACCTGCACGCTGAGGATACGGCCCGGCATCGGGGCGAGGATGCGCCCGCTGGCGGCAAGCTCATCGCCCGAGGGCGCGCGCGGATCGTGCCAGCGCAACTCCTGCGTCATGCCGCGGTGCGCGACGCTCAGCGCCGCGCCATCGCGCAGCACAATGGCGCGCTCGGCCCTGCCGTCGAGGGTGAAGCGCAGCGAGTCGCCGTGCCAGGCGGCATCGGCGATGGTGGCCGCGCCATCAGGCAGGTCGAGCGTGACGCGCCCGCCGAGATATGCGCGCAGCGTCAGCGGCGCATCGGCATCGAGCAGGGAGAAATCCTGCCAGCCCATGCCGTTGAGGCGCCAGGCGCTGGCCTCGCCCCAGGGCGAGTGCGGGTCGGCTACGTCCGCCACCGGCTCATCGCGCAAAAGCCTCAGCACGGCGGCCGCCAGTGCTGCGCGCGTGGCCGAAGGCGGGGGCGCGAGCAAAGTGGCGGCATGGCGCGCGATGAAGCCGGTATCGACCGCACCGGCGCGAAAGTCCGGATGCGCCGCGATGGCGCGCAGCAGCGGAAGATTGCTGCGCAGCCCGGCGAGTTCCGTGGCCGCCAGCGCGCGTTGCAGGCGGCGTAGCGCCGTGGCGCGATCCTCGCCCTGTGCGATGATCTTGGCGATCATCGGGTCGTAATGGACGCTCACCGCATCGCCCGCGCGCACGCCCGCATCGACCCGGATGCCCTCGCCCGAGGGCAGGACAAGATGGGTCAGCATGCCGGTGGCGGGGGCGAAATCGCGCGTTGGATCCTCGGCGTAGAGCCGAACTTCGATGGCATGGCCGCAGGGCGCCGCCGGCGGGTCGGGTAGGTGTTCGCCCATGGCCACGCGGAACTGCCATTCGACCAGGTCGAGCCCGGTGATCGCCTCGGTGACCGGATGCTCGACCTGCAGGCGCGTGTTCATCTCCATGAAGGCGAAGGTGTCGCCCTCGGCGATGAACTCCACCGTGCCGGCGCCGATGTAGCCGACCGCGCGTGCGGCGGCGCAGGCGGCCTCGCCCATCGCGGCCCGGCGTTCAGGCGTCATGCCGGGCGCGGGGGCTTCCTCGACCACTTTCTGGTGGCGGCGCTGGATCGAGCAGTCGCGCTCGAACAGGGAAACCGTTCTGCCGTGGCTGTCAGCGAAAACCTGGATTTCGATGTGCCGGGGCCGTTGCAGATAGCGTTCCAGCAGCAGCCGCGCATCGCCGAACGCGGCCTGCGCCTCGCCACGGGCGAGGCTCAGCGCCTCCTCCAGCGCGGCCTCGGTCTCGGCCACCTTCATGCCCTTGCCGCCGCCGCCCGCACTCGCCTTGACCAGCAGCGGGAAGCCGATGCGCCGGGCCTGCGCGATGAGGGTGGCGTCGGACTGATCCTCGCCATGGTAGCCGGGCACGAGGGGCACACCGGCCGCCTGCATCAACGCCTTGGCGGCCGCCTTGCTGCCCATGGCGCGAATCGCCGCCGGCGGCGGGCCGACGAAGGTGAGGCCAGCGGCGGCGCAGGCCTCGGCGAAATCGGCGTTCTCGGCGAGGAAGCCATAGCCGGGATGCACCGATTCCGCGCCGCTGATCCGCGCCGCGTCAAGCAGCGCGGGGATGGAAAGGTAGCTTTCGCGCGCCGGCGCGGGGCCGATTCGCACGGCCTCATCGGCCATGGCCACATGCAGCGCGGTGGCATCGGCATCGGAGAACACGGCGATGGTCCGCAGCCCCATGCGCTGCGCGGTGTGGATGATGCGGCAGGCGATCTCGCCACGGTTGGCGATGAGGACACTGGCGAAGGCTGTCATCGATGTGGTCCGGTCCAGGCGGCTGGCAAAGCCGGCCGAGCGCCCGAATGGGCGCCGCCGCCAGTGCGGCGAGCCAAGCGGCCGGATTGCCGCGCCCGGCGCTTGAGGGCTCCAAACATCCCCCTCACATCCGGAACACGCCGAAGCGTGCCCCCCCTTCATCCCAGCCGGCCACCGGGTTGTTGCGGGCGGCGGAGAGGGCGAGGGCGAGGACCATCCGCGTGTCCTCCGGCGCGATCACGCCATCATCCCAGATTCGCGCACTGGCATAGGTGGGGTTGCCCTGGGTTTCGTACTGCGCCTCGATCGGCGCCTTGAAGTCAGCTTCCTCCTCGGTGCTCCACTGGCCGCCGCGGGACTCAATGCCGTCGCGGCGGACGGTGGCGAGCACGCTCGCCGCCTGGGGGCCGCCCATCACCCCGATCCGCGCATTCGGCCACATGAACAGGAAACGCGGGCCATAGGCGCGGCCGCACATGCCGTAATTGCCGGCACCGAAGCTGCCGCCGATGATGACCGTGAATTTCGGCACGCGCGCCGTGGCCACCGCCGAGACCATCTTAGCGCCATCGCGGGCGATACCGCCGGCCTCGTATTTGCGCCCGACCATGAAGCCCGTGATGTTCTGCAGGAAGACCAGCGGAACGCCGCGCTGGTCGCACAACTCGATGAAATGCGCGCCCTTGCGGGCACTTTCGCCAAACAGCACGCCGTTATTCGCCACGATGCCGATTCGGTAGCCGTTCAGCCGCGCGAAGCCGGTGACGATGGTGGTGCCATACAGCGGCTTGAACTCGTCGAACTCGCTGCCGTCGATCAGCCGGGCGATCACCTCCCGCACATCATAGGGCTCGCGCAGATCGGCGGGGATCACGCCGCCGATCGACTCCGGCGGATACAGCGGCGGGCGGGGCGCGATCGGGTCATCCGTGCCGCGCGGCTTCACCTGGTTCAACCCGGCCACGATCCGCCGGGCGAGGCCCAGCGCGTGCGGATCACTTTCCGCCAAGTGGTCGGTGACGCCGGAGGTGCGGGTATGCAGCTCGGCGCCGCCCAGATCCTCAGCGGTCACGACCTCGCCGGTCGCGGCCTTCACCAGAGGCGGGCCGGCCAGGAAGATGGTGCCCTGGTTGCGCACGATGATCGCCTCATCGGCCATCGCCGGCACATAGGCGCCGCCGGCGGTGCAACTGCCCATGACGATCGCGATCTGCGGAATGCCGGCGGCGGACATGCGCGCCTGGTTGAAGAAGATGCGGCCGAAATGGTCGCGGTCGGGGAAGACCTCGTCCTGGTTGGGCAGGTTCGCGCCGCCGCTATCCACCAGATAGAGACAGGGCAGACGATTCGCCTCGGCGATCTCCTGCGCGCGCAGGTGCTTCTTCACCGTGATGGGATAGTAGGTGCCGCCCTTCACCGTGGCGTCGTTCGCCACGATCACGCATTCCCGCCCCGCGACCCGACCGATCCCGGTGATGAGGCCAGCAGCCGGGATCTCACCCCCGTACATCCCCTGGGCGGCAAGCTGGGAGAGTTCCAGGAAAGGCGAGGCGGGGTCCAGCAGCACCCGGATGCGTTCTCGCGGCAGCAGCTTGCCACGGTCGAGATGGCGCTTGCGCGCGACCTCCCCGCCGCCCTCACGGATCCGCTCGACGGTGCTGCGGAGTGCGGCGACCAGGGCCGCCATCTGCGCCGCATTGACGCGGAAGCTGTCCGATCGTGGATCGGCCGTGCTGGCGATGACCGCCATGGCGCTGTGCACCCTCCCCTGTTGCGTGCATCGGCGCATGGCGATGGGGCGCGCGTCAATCCGGCGCCCGAAAACGAAAAAGGGCGCCTTGCGGCGCCCTCTCTCAGACCAGTTTGGCTCAAACTCGGCTGTGCTGAAGGATCAGCGCAGGACGATCTCGACGCGGCGGTTTTGCGGCTCACGCACCTGCGGGCCGGTCGGCACCAGCGGGCGAGTGAAGCCGAAGCCCTGGATGGTGAGCGCGCTGCGCGGCACGCCACGGCGTTCCAACTCGGCGGCCACCGCATTGGCACGGCGAACCGAGAGGGCCTGATTGTACTGTGGCGTGCCGACTGTGTCGGCATGGCCGGAGACCTCGATCCGGGTCGTCCCGGCGCGCTGGGAGTTAGTTGCCGCCTCGGCGATGATCTGGCGGGCGCGGTCGGTCAGGTCGGCGCGATCGAAGTCGAAGAACACCAGGAAGGTGCGGGCCGGGGCCGGGGCGGCGGCCGGCGCCACCGCGGCCGACGGCGGCGGCGGCGTCACACCGAAGGCGTAGCGGAGCCCGACGAGCAGGCTGTGGTTGTAGTTGTCCACCTCAGCGGAGCCACGCGTCACGACGTTCGGCGTGGTCGCCGTGCGCGTGCCGAAGCTGGCCTGCTGCGTGCCCATGAAGCGATATTCCGCGGTGAGCGACAGGCCGGGGACTGCAGCGATCGGGAAGGCCGCACCGGCGATTGCCTGAGCGGCGAACAGCCACTCGCCGTCGTTGACGAATACGCCGGCACCGTTGGCGCCGCGCGTGATCACGTCATCGTAGTGATGAACTTGCGCGCCAATGCCCAGGCCGAGGTAGGGGTGGAAGAAGGAGTCGGCGCCCAGGTCGAAGTCGTACAGTGCATTGACCATGACGCCGTAGCTAAAGGCATCGCCGGTCGCGCGGGTCGGCGTTGTGAGCGTGCCGCTGTAGCCGCTGCCGCTGTCGACTTCATTGGCGCGGTAGCTACCCTCGATCTCGGCGCGGAAACCGTTGCCAAAGCCGTAGCCCGCGCTGATCACACCGATAAAGCCGGTGGAGAAATCGACTGTACCAACGCGGCTCGTCGGGAAGGCGCCACGGAATTGGTTGGAGAGTTCGACGTCGCTTTCCATGAGCCAGTTCACGCCGGCGCCCGCGCCAACATAAAAGCCACTCACGGGTTGAGCCTGCGCCGCCAGGGGAGCGGCAAGCATCGCTGCCGCCAGAAGAGAGCCTCGAAAATTCTTCACGTCACTTCTCCGTCCGAGCGACACGGCAACGAGCCGTCACCGAGCATGTCAGTCAAGTAAACGAAAATAGCCTCAAGGACGCCGTGCGGGAAAGCTCTGCGCCAGCGCAACGCCACGAACTTACATTCCTGTGACGAAAATAGCACAGCTGAGAGCGGGATGCGTCCACTCCCGCGCTTTGTAACCCGTTGAACCTAGGGCAAAAAATGTGCTCAGCTGATTCCATCAGAACGGATCTCTCGCTAGAAACCATTGAATCTACGGGGCGAAACCCGCTCACGTTAATTCGGCGTGAGCCGATCTTGCGATAGCGCGGCATGTGCTCGTCAGGCCCCGCCGTCGGGGCGACACCGCCCTGAACCGCATGCACGACCACGTGAACACAGCCATGACGTGCAAGACCGAGGCGGGGTCGCAACACCTGGGTCATGCCACGCCAAAGGAGCGGCGGAAGGCGCTGGCTGGGGCGCCAGGATTCGAACCTGGGAATGGCGGTACCAAAAACCGCTGCCTTACCGCTTGGCGACGCCCCATCACCGTGCCGCGCGATTACCCCGGTTGCGCGCGCCCCGCAACATCGGGGGCCCAACTCGCCGACGATTCACCCCATCTTCACCCCAACCCGGCATAAACCTGCCCGTGGCGCCTGCACCCCAGGCCCGCGACAGGCCCCGCAACATGCGGAGGGCTGGTCCGAACGTCCTCCTCGCGGCAAGATGCAGCCCCGGATGGCGTAGCGGACCGAAGACCGGTTCTCCGGATACCTCCCATGTGCTGGCTCTGCTTGGCCCGATCCGGGCCGGGAGACAGCGCGGACTTGAGCCCTGCGCGCTGGGTGGCCGACAGCCCCCAGCCCACGGCGCCGCGCTTCCACTTCGCCCTTTCGGGCGTCGCCGAGGTCGATGGCCTGCAGAGCGGCTTCGCCTGGAGCGAGTCCGACCCTGTGTCCTTCGCCTTCACCGACAGCGCGGGCGACTATGAATGGGGCTATGGCAATGGCGAGACCCAGCGCGGCTACGCGCCGGTCAGCAGCGCCATGCGCGGTGCCATCCGCGATATCCTGCTTGGTGAATCGTCCGGCGGGCCGACCAGCCCGGGCCCGCACCTCACCGGCTTCACCCACCTCGCCATCATCGAGGCGACGCAGGACAACCTCGCGGATATCCGCATCGCCAGATCCTCGGTGCCCTCGACCGCCTGGGCCTACTACCCGAACGGGCGCGAGGGCGGCGATGTCTGGTTCGGCCAGCGGCACAATTTCGATGCACCGGTGCTCGGCAACTACGCCTTCCTCGTCGCGGTGCATGAGGTGGGGCACGCGCTCGGCCTGAAGCACCCGCACGAAAACTCGAACGGTTTCGGCGCCGTGCCCGTATCCTGGGACAGCCTGGAATTCACCGTGATGAGCTATCGCAGCAAGATCGGCGCGGGGCTCACCACCGGCTACACCAACGGCGCCTTCGACTATCCGCAGGGCTGGATGATGCTCGACATCGCCGCCCTGCAGAACCTTTATGGCGCCGACTACAGCCTGCGCGCCGGCGACACGCTGTGGCGCTGGAGTGCGGCCACAGGCGAGACCTTTATCGATGGCGTGGGCCAGGGCGCCCCCGGTGGCGGCGCCGCGGCGCGGGTTTTCCTCACCGTCTGGGACGGCGGGGGCAACGACACCTATGATTTCTCCGACTATGCCGGTGGCGTGGTGGTGGATCTCGCCCCCGGCGGCTTTTCGGTGACGTCGCGCAGCCAGCTCGCCCTGCTCGATACGCGGGACGGCACGCTGGCGCGAGGCAATGTCTTCAACGCGCTGCTGCACCAGGGCAATGGCGCCTCGCTCATCGAGAATGCGATCGGCGGCAGCGGCGCCGACACGCTGGCCGGCAACCAGGCCGGCAACTGGCTGCGCGGCGGCGGCGGCAATGATCGCCTTCTGGGCCTCGGCGGCGATGACCGGCTCGATGGCGGCACCGGGGCGGATACGCTGCTCGGCGGCACGGGCGACGATACCTTCATCGTGGACAGCACGGGCGATGTGGTGATCGAGCAGAACAATGAGGGGCTCGACACGCTCCTCGTCGAGACGGCGCTGGCCATCACCCTGCCCTTCGCGGTGGAGCGCCTGGTGCTGGGCGAGGCCGGGCGCTTTGGCCTCGGCAATGCTGGCGCCAACCAGCTGCTCGGCAACGCCGCCGCCAACCGGCTCGAGGGGCTGGGTGGCAATGACGTGATCGAGGGCGGGCGCGGTGCCGATACGCTGGCCGGCGGCAGCGGCGCCGACCACTTCGTGCTGCGCCGCGGCGACGGCTTCGATCGGATCGAGGACTTCACGACCGGGGAAGACCATCTGGCGCTGATCGGCTTCGGCTTCACCGCGGCGCAGGTGCTCACGCGCGCCACGGAGGTCGCGGAGGGGCTGCGGATCGACCTTGGCGGCGGTGACGGCATGCTGCTGTGGGGCGTGCGGATGGCGGGGTTCGAGGGCGGCGACCTGGTGCTGTAAGGCCGCCGCGCTCCCATTAGCTCTACACCGTCAGGGTTCCGGCCCGCGCCGCGTCGTAGCGTTCGCCGATCTTCGCCCAGTCAAGCACGTTCCACCAATTCGTCGAGTATTCGGCACGGCGGTTCTGGTAGCGCAGGTAATAGGCGTGCTCCCACACATCGTTGCCCAAAAGCACGCGCTGGCCATCGAATAGCGGGTTGTCCTGGTTTGGGCGCGTCACGATGGCAAGGCGCCCCTCGCGCGTCACGGTGACGAAGGCCCAGCCGCTGCCGAACACGCCGTTCGCCGCCGCGTTGAAGCGCGTGCGGAAGGTGGCGAGGTCGCCGAAATCCTGGGTGATGGCGGCCGCCAGGGTGCCGGCTGGCTCACCGCCGCGCCCGCCCATGATCTGCCAGAACATCGTATGGTTGGCATGCCCGCCGCCATTGTTGCGCACGGCGGTGCGCACGGCCTCCGGCACCTGGCCGAGGTTCATCAGCAGTTGATCGAGCGGCATCGCCTGCAGCGCGCTGTGTTCGCGCAGCGCGTTGTTGAGGTTCGTCACCTGTCCGCCATGGTGGAAGCGCCAATGCAGCTCCATCGTGCGTGCATCGATCGCGGCCTCGTTCGCGTCGAAAGCGTAGGGCAGCTGCGCATGGATATGCGGGCCGGTGGCCGGTGCGGCTTGCCCGAACGCCAGGCGCGGCGTGGCAAACAGCGGCGTGGCGAGGATGGCAGCGGCGCCGAACAGGCTCCGGCGAGAGAAGGGGGTCATTCCTGGCATTCCTTTTTTAGTTGCTGGCTGGTTTTAGCTGGTGGCTGGTTTTAGCTGGTGGCTGGCAGATGCCGACGTTAGCCGAAATGGCCCCGCCACCACGCCACAAATCGGCCAAGCCCGGTGTGAAGATCAGTGGTCGGCGCCCAGCCGAAATCGCGCCGCATGGCCGAGACGTCGGCGAAGGTGGCGGGCACGTCGCCCGGCTGCATCGGCTTGAGCACGCGGATCGCCTGCACACCGAGCAATTCCTCGAGCATCGAAACCATGTCGAGCAGCTGCTCGGGATGGCTGTTGCCGATGTTGTAGAGCCGGTGCGCCGGCGCCGCCGGCGGGTGGTCCAGCGCCGCCACCACGCCGGCGACGATGTCGTCGATGTAGGTGAAGTCGCGCCGCATGTCGCCCTGGTTGAACAGCGCGATCGGGCGGCCCTTCAGCATCGCCTCGGTGAACAGCCAATAGGCCATGTCGGGCCGGCCCCAGGGGCCATAGACGGTGAAGAAACGCAGCCCCGTCAGGTTCAGCGCGTAGAGATCGGCATAGGATTTCGCCATCATCTCCGCACCCAGCTTGGTCGCGGCATAGAGCGAGGCCGGGCGGTCCGCCGCATCGCTCTCCCGGAACGGGCCATCGGTGCGCGAGCCATAGACCGAACTGGTGGAGGCATAGACCGTGTGGCGGATCCGCCCTTCCGCCCGGCGCACGCCTTCCAGGATCGAGAGGGTGCCGGTGACGTTGGCGGCGGCATAGGCGAAGGGCGCCTCCAGCGACCAGCGCACGCCGGCTTGCGCGCCCAGATGCGCCACGCGGTCGATGCCGCGCTCGGTGCGCATCAGCGCCAGAATCGCATCGCTGTCGGCCAGGTCGATCCGGTGGAAGGCGAAGGCGCCCGGCGCGGCCTGCCCGGTCAGCGCCGAGAGCCGCGCCTGTTTCAGCGCCGGGTCATAATAGGCGTTGAGGTTGTCAAGCCCGATCACCTGATCGCCGCGCGCCAACAGTGCCTGGCAGAGATGCGCCCCAATGAAGCCGGCCGCGCCGGTGACAAGGACCGTGCCCATGCTCAGCGAAGCCCGAAGAAGGGCGAAAGGGGGGGCATGGGGTGTGTTTCCTCAGGGCAGGCCTGTCTCGATATAGCGACGCCTGCCCGTCGTCGCCATCCCGGCTTCTCAGGGAGGTGCCGCGGGCGCATCCAGCCAGGCACGCAGCGCGCGTTCATCAGGGCCAAGCGGCTGGTTGAGCACGCGCTCCGGCATCTCCCACAGCACTACCCTGGGCGGCGTCTCTCGCCAGGCGGGGCTCGCGAAATACTGCACGGCGGCGCGGGCGAAGGCACCGCCGGCGAGCGCCTGATTCGCCACCGGCGCGCGCGCCGCCTGCTGTAGCGCGCCATGGAAATTCGCGTTGACCGAGAAGGAGCTACCGAGCAGCAGGATTTCGGGTATCGGCGCGTCGTCGAGGATCGAACCAGCCTCAGCGGCTTCGATGGCGCTGGTGGTCTCGACAAACTCCCGGTCCGGGCGCGGCCGCAGCCGGTTGGGGACGCGGTCGAGGCTCATCAGCCGTAGCAGGTCGCCCGGGCCGTTGGTCTCATCGAGCGCGGCTTCGGTGCGGAATTCGCTCGCCCTATTCAGGCCCTCGGGCAGGGCAGCGGCCAGGGCGGCGGCGGCGCGGCGCGCGCCTTCCTGGTTCCAATGCGTGTCGGAGCGGTAGAACAATGCCGCGCCCTGGTCGCCCAAAGCCGCAGCAAGGTTCACCGCCTCGATCCGCTGGGCGGCGAGCGCGGCGAGAAAGGCGGGCAGCCGAGCCCTGGCCTGCGCGGCATAGGGCACGCCGCAGCGTGCTCCCGGCAGCATCCTCGCCTTGTCCGGCACCACGGCGACGCGAAGCTGGATGTCCTGGCGCGCCAGCCGCGCCGCAACGGCGCCGACCAGCGCGGCGCGCTCGGCCATTGCGGCCTCGGCGCCGGGCCAGGGGCGGACCTCCTCGGCCAGGAACAGCCAATCATGGCAGCCGGGCAGGACCTGGGTGCCGCCGGCGCCAAAAATCTTCCACCGCAGCACGCCGCCAATGGCGCGCAGAAGGCCATCGGCCGGCAGGTCATGCGCCATGACATGGTTCACCGCCGCCGCCGTCCGCCCGGCGAGAAAGGCGTCGAGGCGCAGCACCTCGGCGAGGCGCCGCTGCGCCGGGGCCGTGGCGATGGCGGCCACGCCCTGCCACAGGCCGAGTGCCAGGATGCCGATGGTGGCCAGGCCGAAGACGCGCTCGACCAGCCGGCGCCCCGGAAAGTCGGGGCCGTCCGGGTCGCGGCGGGCGAGGACATCGGGGCTGGTCATCGGGCGCTCAGAACTGGAAATACAGGAAGGGCACGGCGGCGCGGCTGTAGAGCAGCACCACCGCCACCAGGAAGGCCAGCAGCGGCCAGCCCAGCCACCACAACCGCGCCAGCGCGGCCGCCGCGCCGGCGCCCTGAGGGTCTGGCAACAGGCCGCGCCCTGCCAAAGCGCCGCGCAGCAGCGGCAGGTACACGAACAGGATGGCGATCGGCAGCGTCCAGAATCGGTCCGCGGTGAGCTGCCAGGCGAGCTCATCCGAAAGAGCCAGCCCGTTCAGGCCGAACATGCCGGCATACATCGCCCCCGCGCCCGCGAGATCATGCGCCCGAAAGACCACCCAACCGAGCAGGACGCACAGCAGCGTCAAGGCATGGCCGAGAATCCAGGGCGGGCGCCAGCCGGACTCGATCCGGCGGTTCGCGCCCGCGCGCCGTTCACCGGTGGCGGGCAACGGCGCGGCGAAGGCGTCACGGCGCTCCTCGCTCCGCCGACCCGCAAAGCCCCCCGCCACGCGCCGCTGGTTGCGTGTGGACCAAAGCCGATGGGCCGCGAGCAGGCCGCCATGCCAAAGGCCCCAGATCAGGAAATTCCAGCTCGCGCCATGCCAGAAGCCACCGATGGCCATGACCGCGATCAGGTTGAGGTAGGTGCGCCGCACCCCGTGCCGGTTGCCGCCGAGCGAGACATAAAGGTAGTCCCGCAGGAAGCTCGACAGCGTCATGTGCCAGCGCTGCCAGAAATTCTGGATCGAGGCGGCGAGGTAGGGATTGTCGAAATTGCGCGGGAAGTGGAAGCCGACCATCAGGCCGAGCCCGATGGCCATCAGCGAATAGCCCGCGAAATCGAAGAACAATTGCAGCGTGTACGCCATGGCGCCGATCCAGGCATCGCCGGCCGTCGGCTGCGGCAGGGCAAAGGCGGCATCGACCAGCGGGCTCAGCGTATCCGCCAGCGCCACCTTCATGGCGAAGCCCACCATGAATTTCCGCGCCCCGGCGCCGAACTGCTCGAGGGTGTAGCGCCGTTCCCGCAACTCCGCCGCGATGTCGGCATAACGCACGATGGGCCCGGCGATGAGCTGGCTGAACAGTGCCTTGTAGGCTGCGTAGTCGAGGAAGCTGCGGCTCGGGGCGATGTCGCCGCGGCGGACGTCGATCAGGTAACTGACCGATTGCAGCACATAGAAGGACAGGCCGATGGGCAGCACGATCTCGGCCCAGCCCATGGGCGTATGGCCAATCCCGCGCAGCAGGTCATTGAAGGTCCCGACGCCGAAATTGGCGTATTTGAAATAGCCGAGCACGGCCAGGTTGACGACGATGCCGAACCACAGGAGCCGCCCGGCGCACGGGCTGTCATGCGCGACGCGCCCCATGGCGCGGGCGATCAGGAAGGTGAACAGCGTGACCGCGACCAGCAGGCCGAGGAAATCCACGCGCCACCAGGCGTAGAAGCCCCAGGAGAACAGCAGGATGGTCACGTTGCGCGCCGGGCCGGGCGTCAACGTATAGGCCGCGAAGAAGATCGGCAGGAACAGGAAGAGGAATTCGAAGGAGGCGAAGATCATGCGGCCCCACTCTCACGCGGAGCTGGGACAAAAAGCAAGACTCAATCGTTAAATTGTTACGACGGTCCCAACCGGAGGATGCGGCCGCGCGGCTCATCCGTCAAAATCAGCAAAGCTCCATCGGCCGCCACCACCACCTGGCGCATCCTGATCCGCCGCTCGAACAGCAGCCTTTCCTCCGCCACGATACGATCCCCCTCGGTCGCGAGGCGCACCAACCCTGGCGGGTTGAGCGCCGCGATGAACAGGCTGCGCTGCCAGCCGGGGAAGGCGCTGCCAGTATAGAAGGCGATGCCCGAGGGGCTGATCGAGGGCGTCCAGAAGCGCGCCGGATCCTCGATCCCCGGCGCGGATTTACCCTGGCCGATCGGCGCGCCGCTGTAGTTCACGCCATGCGTGACCAGCGGCCAGCCGTAGTTCGAGCCGGGGCGGAGCAGGTTAATCTCATCGCCACCGCGGGCGCCGAATTCCGCCTGCCACATCGTGCCAGTCCAGGGGTTGCGCGCCATCCCCTGCGGGTTGCGGTGGCCGTAGGAGAAGATTTCCCCACGCGCCCCCGGCTGGCGCAGGAAGGGGTTGTCGGCCGGGATACGCCCGTCGCGCTCCAGCCGCAGCACCTTGCCGGCGAGGTCATCCAGGCGTTGGGCGCGCATCATGTCGGCCTGGCGGTCGCCGGTGGAGAGGTACAGGCGCTGATCCGTCCCGAAGGCGATGCGGCACCCGTAATGGTTGCGCCCGCCGGATTGGGCCGGCGTGGCGTCAAGGATCGGCGTGGCGCCAACCAGCGCCGAGGCGTCCGGGGCCAGGCGTGCGCGGGTCAGCCGCGTCAGCGCGCCGCCCTGCACCAGCGTCGCGTGGCAGAGGTAGACTTCGCGTGTCGTTGTGAAATCCGGGGCGAGGGCCACGTCGAGCATCCCACCTTGGCTGCGCGCCTCCACCGCCGGCACGCCGCCGAGGGGCGCGGAGATGCCGCCATCGAGGTCCACCACCCGAAGCCGCCCGGGCCGCTCCGTCACCAGCAGCCGCCCATCGGGCAACACCGCCGCACCCCAGGGATGTTCTAGCCCCGTGGCGAAGGTGGTGAAGCGGAAGCTGGCCGCCTCGGAACGCACCACCTCCCCCTCCTGCGCCGTGGCGGCGAGAGGGAGGAGCGTGGCGAGAATGGCCAGGCTGCGACGGATCATGCCCGACATCGGTGAGGCGGCGGCGGGGCCGTCATCCCTCACCCAATCTTCCCCGCGATCCAGTCCTTCATGGCACTGCGCGGCATGGCGCCGACCTTGGTGTCGAGCGGCTTGCCGTCCTTGAACAGGATCATGGTGGGGATGCCACGCACCGCGTATTCATTGGGCGTCATCGGGTTGTCGTCGATGTTCACCTTCGCGACCGTCAGCTTGCCGGCGTATTCCTTGGCGATCTCGTCCAGGATCGGCGCGACCATGCGGCAGGGGCCGCACCACTCGGCCCAAAAATCCACCAGCACCGGGCCGGAGGCATCCAGCACATCGGTCTTGAAGCTGTCATCCGTCACGGCCTTGGTGAGTTCGCTCATCGGAGGTCTCCAGAGGGTCCCGGCCAGCGGGACTAGGTTAGGGGCCGGGCGTTGATGGCAAGATCGTGGCGGGGTGGGCCCGGGTCAAGCAAGGGCGTGATCTCTCCTTGGCGAGCGGTCATGCTGGCAACGCATGGGTGTCGAGCAGTTCTCCCGGCAGCAGCATGAGGCGTGCGCTGTAGGTCCAGACCAGCGCGCATTCCACCGCCCGCCCCGGGAAGGCGTTGCGCAACACCGCGCGGTAGGCGGCCATCTGGCGCAGATAAAGGGGCGGCACGCCCTCCACCCCATCGGGTGGCGGGCGGTTGGTCTTGTAGTCCAATACCAGGACGCGTTCGGCTGTAACCAGCAGCCGGTCCACCTGCCCGCTCACCAGCCGGTCACCGAGTCGCCCGGCGATCGGCGCCTCGGCCAGCGCACCCGGCCCGAAGGCTTCGGCAAGGGCCGGCGTGGCAAGCAGGCCGAGCACTTCGCGCAGCGTCTCCGCCTGTTCGTCCGCGTCCAGCCCCTGCCCCGGCCGGGCGAGGTAGGCAGCGGCCACCGCCGCACGATCCGCCGGCGCCTGGTCGGGCAGATGCTGCAACAGCGCGTGCACCAGCCGCCCGCGCCGGAAGCGCCGGCCCATCGGGTCGGCCGCACCATGTGGGGCAGCGGCGGGCGTCTCGGTCTCCGCCGGCACCGCAGAGGGGGCGAGCCCGTCCAGGATCGCCTCAGGCGGGG
>Ga0209181_10004916_pt1 | contig 19558 bp, 21 predicted proteins | sample MAT05_FD_187208 | JGI IMG/M metagenome (GOLD analysis project Ga0209181, IMG submission 187208) | Freshwater microbial communities from Lake Fryxell liftoff mats and glacier meltwater in Antarctica - MAT-05 (SPAdes) (version 2) | ecosystem: Environmental > Aquatic > Freshwater > Ice > Liftoff... | reverse complement strand
TGGCGCGATCCGCGACTTCTACGGCGCCCTGAGCCTGAAGAAGGCCCACAAGGGCATCTTCGTCACCACCTCGGCCTTCAGCCAGCCGGCCATCGACACCGCTCGTGGCCTGGGCTCGCGCATCGTGCTGATCGACGGGCTGCAGCTCTCGCGGCTGATGATCCGCTACAACGTGGGCTGCCGCGATGAGGACGTGCTGCACCTGAAGAAGGTGGACGAGGACTTCTTCGAGGGCTGAGCCGGTACAGTTACCTCGTGGCCATCGCGGTGAGCATTTCCAGAGTGCTCACCGGGGTGGCAGAGTGGCTTAATGCACCGGACTGTAAATCTGGCGAGGGGGAAACTCCTCCACGGGTTCGAATCCCGTCCCCTCCGCAAAGCCCCCGCCTGAGCGATCAGGTGGGGGTTTTCTGCTTCCCGGCGGACGTTGCTGCCGCGGGAGAGCTGAATGGGTACGACGCGGGGATTTGAACCCCGATCTTCGGCGCTGATAGGATGCCAGCACTCCTACTCGCATCCTGCAGCGGCCCTCAGCAGGCCGCATGCACGCCGACGCTCTCTCCGTTGAGCTACGCCGTTTAACTCTTCACGACGGCCAGGCGAGGCCGCTTGCGGGCCAGCTTCTCAGCGCTGGCTTTCTTCCGTTGTTCGATGTCCTGCAGCTCTTCAAGGGCGAAGGGCTGCGCAGCGGCAATCAGGCCGCTGAAGTCATACAGGTTCGGGTTGCTGCCCTTGGTGCTGGAAGTGCGCGGCACCCTCTTGATGAACTTGGCCTTCTCCATCGAGGCGATGCGGCGTTGCACAGTGCGGGGGTCAACGCCGATCGCTGCGGCTATGGTCGCCTTCGACGGGCGCGGCAGGTTCTCGTGCTCCCACCAGTAGGTCAGGAGCTGCAGGATGATGTTCACGTCGAGCGGCGTCAGCCCCAGGGCCTTCTGCCGCTTGATGATCACGTTGGGCATCGCGGTCCAGCCCGCACCGGCCAGGGCGGCACCCCATTTCTGGGCAATCTTGCGGTCCGTGCTGGCCGGCTTCGGGGCGGTGGCGGTGGTCATGTGGCGGCAACCTTTCGTTGAACGCAGTATGGGTGGCCGGTGCGGCACGGCGCAAGGCTTCAGGGCACCACCCCGGGGGACAGCCGTGCCTCCCCGCTGCTATCTCTGCTGCGTATTGCTATCTGCAGGTATGCGTCGTCCCTGCATCTACATCGCAGGACCTGCAGGCCCCCGGGCCCTGCGGCCTTGGTGTCTCCCCCGGGGAGAACCTCCTGCCTCCCGGGGTACCGCAGAAAAGGCACAGCAGGTCCTGGGAGTGTTGTGCGCCGACATGCTCGATCATGGAAGGAACAGGCTCTTGGTCACCCAGGAGGCCGACCCCACCACAACCGCAGAACAGGTCCACCACGTAACCCACTTGCTGGCTGCGGCGGCCTCGAAAGCAAATCGCAGCTCGCGCACCAGGTAGAGCACAAACTTCATGGGCTCGCTCTTGAAGTGGCCGAAGTCATCGTGGCCGTCCTTGCGTGGTTTTTGGTCCATCGTCGGGCTCCTCGGTGCTGATCTCGAACTGATTTGTACGGCCGGCCCTTTCGGGTGCCTGGGCGACTTACCGACCGCATGCTGGCCATGGCCACGTGACGCATCCATTCGCACGCGCGAAAGAAGCTGCTGGCAGCCAACCACCTGCGTGGCTGGAAGCTTCTCTGTGCGGCCGGGACATTTGCAGGGGGGCGTCATGGCACAAATGCTAGGGAGGGCCCTTCCTGGACCGCCGCAGCCTTACCTATCGCGACTGGCGCCAGCTTGCCAAGCCGTGCAGCTCGCCGACAGGGTGAAATGCTTCACCTCTATGTCATGACTGATAAAGGACGTTATCATTCATGAATAGGCGAGGCATGGAGGCAGGCTGTGGATGAGTTCGAGAAGCAGCGGGAGTGGGAGGCGCGGGCCCTGCAGGCCCAGGCCAAGGCCGCCCAGGCGTATCTGCGCTTGGTCGAGCTGGCAGAGCGGTCCGACACCGGCCAGGCGCGCCGTGTGGCGCATTTCCTGGCCAGCACCTTCAACGGAGAGCGGTACCCGCTGGACCTGTTCGAACTGCGCATGCTGGACGTCGCACTGTCCGACGACGCACTGGCCTGCATCGATGCGCTGCGCTGGGGGAAGGCGGACCTCTACAAGCTGCTGCCCGACGGGGAGCGCCGCATCGCCGATCTGATCACCAGTTGGGGAATCGACAAGCCATGACGAGCCGCGAATCGAGGGCGCAGTTGCTGGCCAGGATGGCCGCCAAGATGAAGTACACGCCCGATTTGTTCGACGAGGCCTGCAAGCGGGCAGCCGAGCGCGTCGGCGATCTGGACGAGGCGACGTTGGCCCAGCTGGCAGGACCGAAGCGGTTCACGCCCGAGCAGATCGACTTGCTGCTCAAGATCTTCCCGCCGGATCGGCTCGCGCCCAAGGGCGATGACGCTGCCGAGTCATAGGCCGCGGGTCATGCCGACAACCGCGATCGTGCCTGCGGCACGGACTGACCTGGTCAAGATCCAGGACCAGGTCCCCGCGCTGTACGCCCACGACGAACCGGCCGCCAAGCGAACCTTCGAGTTCTTCGCCGTCAGCATCCGCAACCCCAACACCCGCAAGGCCTACGCGCGTGCGGCGGCCGACTTTGCCACTTGGTGCGAGGCGCACGGCATCACCGACGTGCGGCAGGTGCAGCCGGTGCATGTGGCGGCCTACATCGAGGGCCTGCAGATTGCTGCGCCGTCGGTGAAGCAGCGCCTGGCTGCGCTGCGCATGCTCTTCGACTGGCTGGTGATCGGCCAGGTCATGCCGGCGAACCCGGCCAGCTCAGTGCGCGGGCCCCGTCATTCGGTGAAGAAGGGCAAGACGCCAGTGCTGTCGGCCGAAGAGGCGCGCACGCTGCTCGACAGCATCGACACCAGCACCACCATCGGCCTGCGCGACCGCGCGCTCATCGGCCTGATGGTCTACACCTTCGCGCGCGTCGGCGCGGCGATCAAGATGCGCGTCGAGGATGTCTACATCCAAGGGCGGCGGACCTGGGTGCGGCTGCACGAAAAGGGCGGCAAGCAGCACGAGATGCCATGCCACCACAACCTGGAAGCCTGGCTGCACGAGTACATCGAGGGCGCCCAGCTCGGCGACACGAAGGGCCACCTGTTCCGGTCTGCAACTGGGCGCACTGGCCGTCTGTCAGACACACCCATGGCCCAGGCCGACGTATTCAGGATGGTGGGCCGGCGCGCGGAGGCCGCCGGCATCCGCACGCGCATCGGGTGCCACAGCTTCCGCGCGACAGGCATCACCGAGTACCTGCGCAACGGCGGCAAGCTGGAGATCGCACAGCAGATGGCCAACCACGAGTCGGCTAGGACTACCGGCCTCTACGACCGTCGAACTGACCAGATCAACTTGGACGAGGTCGAGCGCATCATGATCTGACGCTTCAGGCGGACCGCGTAAACGCGTGCCTAGAATGGGAAAAGCCCACCGAGGTGGGCTTTTTTTTTCTATCGTACGTCCCTAGGGGGAGGCTTTCGCCCGCGAGTCCTAGTGGCTAGTACAACAATTATAAGGCTTCCGAGCTGATGGCGTCAATCTCACCAGACCAAGCGATCAAGGCGGCTCTCTCGGCCGCACGTCTCGGAACCTTCGAAGCTGAGATCCTTGCCCCGGCTCCCATCTTGCCGGGGGCGCTGGCCCTCTACGCCTGGAACGCCCAGGTCTCGGCCGCAATGCTGGCCCCTTTGCACCTGTGCGAGGTAGTCATCCGAAACGCGGTATCGGACGCCCTCACCGCCGTGTATGGGCCGCAGTGGCCATGGTCGACCGTCTTTGAAGGAAGTCTTCCGAACCCGCACGATCCCCGTGCGTTCAACCCGCGTCGCGAGTTGAATCGCGCACGTAGAGGCCAGCCGAGCACGGGCAAGGTCATCGCTGAACTCAAGATGGTCTTCTGGCAGAAGATGTTCACGGGGCGCTTCGATACACGGATCTGGAACCCGCACCTGCGCGCCGTCATGCCGTACCTCGACCCTGCAAAGTCGGTGCAGGACCTGAGGCGGCTGATCCACGCGGATCTGGAGCAACTTCGAGAACTGCGCAACCGCATCGCACACCACGAGCCCATCTTCAAGCGCGCGCTGGCCGGCGACTTCACGAAGATTCAAGAGCTGATCGCCTTCCGCTGCCCGATGACCTCGGCATGGATGGTCCAGAACCAGCAAGCGCAGGCCCTGATCCAAGCGCGCCCTTGAAGCATCAAGACGGCATCGGCCACTGCCGGTAGCCCAGGAAGGACAAGCGCCCGTGATGCTTCTGCGGATCAACCGCGAAGCGCTGCTTCTGGATCGTCACGGAACGGATGCCCAGGACGATCGCCCGCAGGCGCAGCGCCAGGGCTTCCGTTGGTGACAACCAGATCACCTGATGGACCTGCTCGGACTTCAAGGACATTAGGTAGCTGGCCAGGATCTGCTCGTACCGCTTCGAGGTCTTGATCGTGCGCTCGATCTCGATCGCAGTCTTGAGACCGGCCGGGGACGTGGCCATGGCATCGGGCCGCTTGCCGCCTTTCAGGAGCTCGGGCAGGCGATCACCATTGATCCAGTCCCTCCACCCTGAACGCTCCCCCTGCATCCGCAGCCGCTGCAGATCCAGCGCGTGGCGGATCGTGATCTCGGCCACCCGGCCGGGCTCGAAGTAGGACGCCACGGGCGACTCTGTCGCGGGATCAAAGGCCAGGGCCTGCCCATGGCTCGTGATGCCCCACAACGTGATGGCACCACCACCCAGGCCCTCGACCCTGTGCCGGCGAAGCAGCCCCTCGTCTTCCATCCGCGTCAGGTTCTTGTGGGCCGCCGTCCTCGACTCGACGCCCATCACCCCGCCAAGGATCTCTTGGCTGGACCAGATCTCTTGCCGCAGGAACCGGAGCACCTGTGCCCGCTTCTGCTGCACTCGCTGCAGGCGATCCGCTGGCGTACCAAGGAGGTTTTCGCGCGCGCCCATCAGATGGGACCCTCCATGACCAACTCGTCGTCTTCGACGGGCGTTGGCGTCACTACGGGAGGCTCTGCGGCCTTCGGCAGGAAATGGACGCACATGAGCTTGGCGACACCTGATCCATACAGCATGCCGGTCAAGGGCGGCAGGGCAAGGAGCATGTTCTCGTCGATCAGAGGGCGCGTCCGCTCCTGGTACGCGCCTGGCGATGCCGCGGCAGGGCTCTTCGAGATGCTCTCGGTGAAAGTGGGTATCTGCCCCGACAGCTGGGCACCCCAGGTCGCAGTGTCGGGGTCGTTGGTCTTGTAGAACAGCTTCAAGCCGGTGTTGACGACAACGGCGCCGTAGACAGCGTCGGGGTCAAGCCCGGCGGCATCACGAAGATCGCCCAGGCTCTGATGGGCGATCAGCAAGTGGCAGTTTCGATCGCCGATCGTGCCCAGCGCGCGCAGGGCTCCTGGCGACAGCAGGTACTTGAACTCGTCAATGAACAGTGCCGACCAGTTCGCGTCGTCTGCGGCGCCGTAGCGGTCGATCAGCTGAAGTAAACGCAGCAGCACCAGCTTCTGCAAGCGGATGGTGTTGTCATGCCGCGTGGAGCCGGCGATGTAGACCACAGCCGGCCGGCCAATCCACTCGTCCAGCCGCCATCCCTCGCTGGTCTGGATGACAGGGTGCGCCGCGAGTTCCTGCAGGTCCTCCCAGAACTTGCGGGCTTCCGTGATTGACTCGTCGGTGATCCCGATGGCCACCATCTCGGTGAAGCTGGTGGCGCCGGTGCGCGCCAGCTTGCGAGCCGCGGCCCGGTCCTCGACCCGGTAGACATCAGCATCGGTTCCCTTGCTTGCCAGATCGAAGCAAGAAATCAGCAGTTCCTCCACCTCCGACGGCGACGCGCCGGACATCGGCGAGAACTGCGGCGGCTGATCCGGGCGCAGATCGATGTACACGAAGGGCACACCTGCACGTTCCGCTGCGGCCTTCAGGACGCGCGGCGCGTGTTTGTCAGCTTTCGGATCGAGGACCAGCACGGTCTCCCGCAGCAAGGCGCACTGCGCCAGCAAGACGGTGGCCGCCACCGTCTTGCCGTTGCGCGTCTCGCCGAGCAACTGCAGGTGCTTGCGCGCATCCGCCAGCGGGATATGGACGGGGCGACCGTCGGTTCCGAGGCCCATGAAGACGCCGCGCCTGGGGTCGAAGTGCCGTTCCGGCTTGAACGACTTGGCAAAGCTGAGCTGCGTGCGCACCGTGCGGGCATCAGTGAGGCGCTGGCTCGTCCGGCGGTAGCCGACAGCCGCCCACCAGCCAAAGAACTGGCCGAGCGGGTAGCCGGCCAGAAGTCCGGCAGTCGAGAGCCCCATCTGGCTGGACAGCCCTGCGACGGTTCCGAATGTGATCACGGCCACCCCAAAGCCGATGATGTACCGCCATGTCGGCTGCATGCCTGTCAGCAGCAACTGGACAAACCAGGTGCTCAGGCCGGCGCATGCAAGCGTTCCAGTGCCCCAGATCCAGATCGTCGGCCGAGCGGCCAAGTAGGCCGCGGCATCCGACAGGTACGCGCCAGCGGGTTGCTTCCCCTCAGCGCTGAAAGGGTTCAGTGATGCGGCCAGGGCTCCCAGCACTTCGCCCAGGACCTGCTGTACATCCGCCGGCAACCATCGATGCGTGAGCAACAAGATCGATGCCGCGGCTGCTGCGTTGACGCTGGTCAGCAGGCCAGGAATCCAACAGTTCGAGTTTTCCATGCTGCGCCTCAGATGTCGCCGTAGATCGCCGTCATCTCGGCGAGCGCTGCCGCGAGGTCCGGCCGACGCATGGCGAGGCGGAACACGCCGCGAAGCTCCTCAAACTCGGTCGTCGAGAAGTCCATCTGATGGCCTAGGTATCGCAAGTAGTAGCCGCCGCTCCCCGTTATCGGCGGCCCGTCCAACCCATAGGTTTCGCTGTGGGTAGACGGGTTCTCAGACGTCACCTCTTCCAGAACTTGGGCCAGCTCCTGGAACTGCAGAAAACTGTTGATAGGGTGAAGCGACCGGTGGGTGCTCAGCGACAGCGATGCGGTGAGCGATGCGCCTGAGGCCGACACGCTGAGGCTGTACTTCTCGGACTCCACTGGCTTGATGGGCGGAGAGAGATAGGACTGTTCGACCTCGTGCAGCGGCCGTTTTGTCTGCTCGCAGACCGCCCGGATCGCTACCGGCATCAGGTCAGCCAGGAACGGCGCCAGCGCCTCGTGGAGATCCAGCGCGTTGAGCGCCTGGGTGCTATCGCGCAGCGCGACGTTGAGGTTTCGGGTTCCGAATTCAGCCTGACGGGTCCCAACCAGCTCAGGCATCGTGCTGCCCAGATCGTCGATGCGCCCCAGCAGATCGGTTGCGTCGGTTCTGCGGAGGTTGGACAGGAAATAGGCATCAGACTGTGCCGCAGCCAGGCCGCAGCGCTCCAGAAGACCGCGCCATACGGCAAAGGCCTGGAGCGCCGCCTTGAAGTACCGGCCTTGGACCATCTGCAGCCCATGCGTCTGATAGGCACGGTGCACCAGGAAGGAGATGAACTCCCACTGTGCTTTGCCCAGCGGCTGTCCGGTCTGGTCAAGTTGCTGGATGCTCTTGATGGCCTCGACGGGATTCCCATGACACTCGTCGGACTCGACGAGAGGCTGGCTAAGGATGACGAGCGGCCGCTTGACGGGCGCTGGGGCAGCGCCCTTGTTGAACAAACTCATGATTTGATCTTTCTCTCGATGCGCCGGGCTACGCCCAGCGACAGACATCAAAGACCCAGCGCGACTAGCGCACTAGGCTCCGGGAGCCGGTCAGAGAGAAAGTCAAATGCGCAGCTGCAAGGGCCGCGCTGGATCCGTGTTGCCCGGGACGGGCACCAGAAGCTCAGTCTTGGACGGTATCTGTGGGACTAACGTGCCACGGAGCCAGAAGACCAGCAGAACTGAAAACTTGATGCCCTTGAGCGCATCGGCCCAAGCTGCAGGAAGTCTCGCGGCAAAGAGGAGACCCCCAACGCAAACAGCCGTCCCCAGCGCCCATGGCAAGCTGAAGCTGAGATCCCCGCCCGGAGGCCAGTCAAATCCTTGCGCCAGTACTGCAATCAGCAGGTACAGATACCAACCCTCTTTGGACGCGTAACGCGACGGCGCCGTCCTTCGCAGAGGAACCTGCCCTGTCATGAAGGCATGAAATTGAGGGCAGCGGTGGGCGAGTTCGGGCAGCACACGACAAGTTTAGGGCTGAGATCGCGATTATTCGTTCGGTAAACAGGTGCTCAAGCATCACTTTCAGAATTAGCCGCCGCCGCCGAAGGACGGCGGGGCAAGGCCGTTCAGGCCGCAGCACCTGAGGCCGCACCCGCCCCAGCGGGTCGAGCCGAAGGCCGGGGGGGCCGACAACGAGAAATCGCCCCAGCGATTTCAGGCGCCCCAGCGCCGGTCGTTGATCGGGGGCGGAGCCCCGCCCGTCGGAGCCCCGAAGGGGCGCGAGACTCCCCGCGAAGTGGGCGGGCGTTCAGCCCGCGTCGCGCGTAAGCGTGACCAAGCCGAGGTGCGAAGGTGCGCAGGCACCGAGCACCAAAGGTGCAGCCGCTTCGCGGGGAGTCTCGCGCCGCGAGGCGCGAAGACGGGCGCCAGCCGGACGGTGGACGCGGCCCTAGCCGCGAGGGGTGACGAAGCCGGCGCGTCCAGCGCCGGTGCGGCCTTCAGGCCGCATCACCCCGGCCGCCGCCCAGCGTTTCCGACGGCCACGTCGGAAACGCTGCTCGATGACACGCTTCGGCAGCGAGGGCTCACCGAGACCTTTGCCGAAGGGTGTCATCGAGCTCATGAAAGCCGCGCCGGCCACGGCGGGGCTTTCCAGCGATCTCGCGTGACGCGAGTCGCTGCGCACCTTGGCCGGCAGACTGCTGATCGCATGCGATGAGCGGGTCGTCGGCCAACCGCTTCAGCGAGCCGGTCCGGTCACACCCGGATCTGCTCGAACGTGCTTTTGCCGCTGTGGCGCCAAGGCACCCGAAGCGCCGTCTTCGAGGTGAGCTTGGCCACGTCGACGATCTTCGGCCACCACAGCACGAGCTGGGCCGCCTGCGCCCAGTAGGGCTTGCTCCACTGCCGATCGAGCACGAACACCGTCAGGCCCTGCCGGCGCAGCATCTCGCGCTCGGCCGTCGACTTCTTGAAGCGGTCGATCGACACGACGATCCAACCGCCCTCTTCGATCAACTTCTCCAGCCAGACCGGATCGGGCTCGTTCGCCCGGAACTTATCCCTGAGCGGGATTACCTGCTGGACAGCGGGATCGAACTTCGACAACTCGCCGATACCTCGCGCCAGGCTGGGCGGCAGGTTGTTGTCGAACAGGAATTTCAAGCGGCCTGCAGAAGTTTTTCCTCGAACCGCACCGCAGATTCAACCTGCTTGGGCGGGATCTCGAAGAGCCTGGCCACTACTGCTTTGTTCTTGTCCTCGGCGAGGTAGCTCGCATAGAGCGAGGCCGTGGGGATTCCGGATTCCTCCACCACGGGATGGCCAAACTGGATAACCGGGTCGATCACCACCGCGCGGCTGCGCGGCTCGGGATACCAGCGCCTGGCGAAACCATCGTCGTACTCGATACCGGCGTACAGCGAGTCCTTGATGATTTCCCGGAACGCGTACTGGCGCGTCCGCAGATCGAGCACTTCGGCCTCGTCTTCAGCGGCGCCGGCGCGCAAGGCCTCTTGGTAGATCGTCTCGCCGTCGGTCACAAACCGCCGGGTGGTGAACGGGTAGTCGGCGCCGAACATTTCGGCGGCAGCCTCCAGACAGCGGCGCACGACAAGCAGCGGCACCCCACGGCGCACGAACTCGCGCACGACGCGCAGTTCGAGCAGATCCTGGAACCCGATCACGTTCTCGTGGAAGTCGTCAGCCTGGTACTGAGGCGCCCACAACGGGTCGGCATGGCGACGCACACGCTCCTCGCCTTTGCGGCTGGCGTAGTCGTAGCCGTACAGCCAGCGCTTGATGGCCCGGCGATCCCCATGGATCAGCCGCGCGGCATCCGCCAGCGTGTACATGCCGAGTCCGAGTTGAGTCATTGCCGCGTCCCCATCGCCAGGAAGGTGGAGACCTCCTGCCCCGTCGCAAACGCAAGGCGCCTTGCGTCGTCAGCAGTGTAGCAACCGCACCCCCTCTTGGTTTGACGCCATAACGCCATCAAGGTATAACGCCATCACGTTATTGCGCTATACCTCTATCACGTCATACCGTCATGCAAACCATCGCTTTCATGGGCCAGAAGGGCGGCACCGGCAAGACCACCCTGGCTGTCCATGCTGCCGTGGCCGCGAGCCAGGACGGCTATCGGGTCGTGCTGATCGACACCGACCCGCAGCAGTCCGCTACGTTCTGGGCCAACAACCGCGAGGCGGAAACACCCGTCGTGGCCACAGCGGTGGCGAGCCAGCTCGCCGAGGTTCTGGAAGCAGCGCGCAATGAGGGCATGACCCTGGCCATCGTCGACAGCGCTCCTCACTCCTCCCCGAACGCCTCCGAAGTCGCCCGCCTGGCCGACTTTGTTGTGATCCCGACCAGGGCCTCGGCCTTCGACCTGGCCGCCGCAGAAAGCACCGTCGGCATCGTCAAAGCCGCCGGCAAGCCTTTCGGCTTCGTCCTGAACGCCATCGACCAGAAGGTCGCGGAGTCCATGGAGGCCCTGGAATTCCTGGAAACGACCTACGCCGGAAAGGTTGCCCCCTACAAGGTGGGCAACCGCATCGCCTTCGCCCGCTCGATCGCCTCGGGCAAGGGCGCAACCGAATTCGACATCTCCGAGGGCAAAGCCCGCGCGGAGATCAAGCTCCTGTGGAAATGGATCAAAGACCAGCTATGAGTAAGCCGACCGGACTGTCCAACTTCATCAAGCGCCCTGCCGCCGTGGCAACGCTGCCGATCGCATCCTCTGCCCCGGAAGCGCCCTCCCCGGCCGCACCAGGCGCCGAACCGTCCAGCCAACCCAGCGGCACGCGGGTTCGCGGCAAGAAGCCTTATGTGGCCATGAGCTTTCGGCTGACCCCCAGCGATTGGGAACGGGTGCACCAGCTCGCCGTGGCCGACCGGACCAGCATCAACGCCCTCGTGCTGCGTGGGCTCAGCCGCCTCTTCGAAGAGCGCGGGCTGCCCGGCATCGGTCAGGACAAATAACGCCATAGCGTCATTACGCTATGGCGTTATCACGCTATGACTTTATAACGCTACGCCGCCATGCCAGGATCTCCCCCGCGCCCGGTCAACCAGCTGTCGCTCGATGCCATCGAGCAGCTTCAGCGCGAACTCGAAGAACAGAAGCAGGCGCTGCTGGCCCGCAAGGCCAAGCGCAAGCCCGGCCGTAAGCCGGGGGACCTCAGCGATGACCGCCTGCGCGCCCTCGTGGAGGCCCACCTGGCCATCGAAGCCGAGGAAGCCGCCGAAGCCGGCGCCCTGGGCTACATGGCCCGTGCCCTGACCCTGGCCACCATGCCGCACTCGCGGCACGACCAAAGCGAGTTCCAGCGGCGTAACGGTGCCTTCGTCATGTCGATGCACGCCCCGGCGTCCATTGGCTTGCCCTACGGCTCCAAGCCACGCCTCCTGGTGGCCTACCTGACCACCGAAGCCGTCCGCAAGGGCCAGCGCGACATCACCCTCGGCGACTCGCTGTCCGAGTTCATGCGCTCGCTCGACCTGCAGCCCACTGGCGGGCGCTGGGGCTCGATCACCGGCCTGAAGCAGCAGATGACCCGACTGTTCAGTTCGTCGGTCACCTGCATCTGGGAGAACAAGGAATCGACGGCCATCGCCAACATGCCGATCGTCAGCAAGGCCCAGCTCTGGTGGGACCCCAAGAGCCCCGACCAGGCCAGCCTGTGGGAGTCCACCGTCCGGCTCGGCGAAGAGTTCTTCAACGAGGTCAGCGCGCACCCGGTACCGATCGACCTGCGGGCCGTGCGGGCGATCAAGCAAAGCCCGATGGCCCTGGACATCTACTTCTGGCTCACCCACCGGATGAGTTACCTGAAGAAGACCAACGCCCGCGACATCCCGTGGGCCGCCCTCAAGCTGCAGTTCGGCGCCGACTACGCAGACACGGCACAAGGCACCCGCGACTTCCGCAAGCAGTTCGTCGGGCACCTGCGCAAGGTGCTGGCCGTGTATCCGCAGGCCAAGGTCGAAGACAGCCCCACGGGGCTGATCCTGAAACCGAGTCCGAGCCACGTCCGCAGCCTTGTCCCCAAGAAGCTGTGAACAAGCGATCTTGTCCACGCATAAGCACTCCCGGTCTTGCGCATAAACACTCCCGGGCTTTTGGGATGTCCACGCATAAACGCTCCCGGAAATGCGCATAAACGCCCCCGTCTTACGAGGCAAGAACGCCAGCAAACCCGCGCCAATGCTGGCTTTCCGGCGGATGGTGCTTTTCCCCCTGTATTGCCTGTAGTTCAGAACCTATAGGGTTCCTGTAGTAGCGCTGCGCGCTGCGGTGGACAACCGCCCCATCCACACCACAAGGGTGTGGATGGCCTTCGGTCCGGCGGTTCCCCACCGCCAACACCTGCGCGCCCCCGTGGACAACTCTTCGAGTTGCCCACGGGGCCTTGCTCCACCAGGTGGAGATAGAAGAAGACCAAAACACCAGCCGGCTGCCGCCGGCTCAAGACAGTGACACGCGCCACGAAAGGGCCGCACTTGACCGCCCGGTTTTCAGTCGGGGCCACCAGCCCCGACCTTGGCCCGATCAGGCGACTACGCCGCCAGGTGCTCAGCGGTGTCCGTGTGCTGCAAAGCCTCCAGGTAGTCAGCGGCACGCTGGGCATGGGAAGCGGCCGAGAAGATCGCGCGCTTGTCCTCCTTCAGCACCTGCAGCCAGTGCGCCAGGTAGGCCGCATGATCGGGCTGAACCTCGGGTGTGATGCCGAGATCTGCACACAGAAAAGCCGCGCCCAGCTCGGCGACCAGTTCCTCGAAGGCATAGGCACGATCACCGAACCGCCGGCCGAACTCGCGCGCGTTGCGCCGGGGGTGCCCCGTCCAGTGGATCAGTTCGTGGGCCTTGGTCGCGGCGTAGCTCTCGGCGCTGCGGAACGCTGCTGACGGCGGCAGCTGGATGAAGTCCCGCGCCGGTGCGTAGAACGCGCGGTTGCCACCGTGGCAGAAAGTGGCACCGGTCACCGCAAAGAACTCCTCGGCGGCCTGGTGCAAGGGCAGGGGCTGCAGGACCGGCGCCACCGACGCCAAGCACTGCGCCGGCAAGCCGTCGATCTGCTCGACGTTGAAGACGGTGTAGCCCTTCATGAAAGCCACCTCGCGTTCGGCCTCCTCGCCGCGCTCGTTGGTCTCGCTCTTGGTGTACTGGTCTGCGTAGACCGCCAGCGAGCCGGCTTCGCCTTTGCGGACCTGGCCGCCCAACTCCTGGGCCTGCTTGTAGGTCATCCACGACGGCGAGCCGAAGCCCTTGGCCTGCGCCTCGCCCCACAGCAGTAGCACATTGGCCCCGCGGTAGGGCGTCCCGTTGTGGCGAAGCGGCCGGGAGATGCGGCCCTCGGCATGGGCGGCGCTCCACGGCTTCATCCACGGCCGGACACCGGCGGCCAGGTCCTCGACGATGCGATCGGTGACACGCGCGTAGACACCGGCCTTCGCGGTTTGGGGTGCGGTCTTGCTGTTCACGGTCTTTACTCCTTTAGGGCAGGGGTTGCGGATGCAACCGACGCCCGTCGGCGAGGCCGGGGGTAGCAAAGGGCAAGGGCAGCCTGAGCCGGTGGGGCATCGCCCGGCCTGCACAAGCGCAGCGCGGAAGGTGGGGGAGACCGGCCTGGGTGGCGCCGCCAGGCGCTTCACCCTTGACCGACGCGAGGGGCTGGCCCCTTAGCGGCTGCTCGGCCCAAGTTGAAGGCGCAGCCTTGGGCTTGGGCCTGGCCACGGGGGCCCCACGATGACGAGTCATGGTGGGGGATTTATCGGCAGTGCTGCGTCGCTGCCGCAGATTGAAGTCTTGCCCGCGAGGGATCGTCACCGGCTGGCCAGGACACCAGGCGTGCCGACGGCACGACAGGGGGCCTGGTCCGCGCCAGCGGATAGAGCCCGGACCATGGTCGACAGACCAAGGGCGCGCCTAGTCTTGAGTAATCTATATGCCTAAAGCGTTTGGCTTTGACATATGGCGCAAGTGCGCTCTATGATTGCGCCATGCGATCTCTGGAAGCACCCATGGCCACCAAGACACTCAAGACGCCCCCGAAGATCTCCGTCAAGATCTGGCGGCCGATCATCGACAAGTTCGACCAGAAGCTCGACGCCGCCTGCCTGCGCCGCGACGCCTACCTGAACAAGGTTCTGGAAAACGAGCTGCCCTGGCTCGATTCCGAAGTCTCACTGGCGAACTCACCGGCAGCCCAGGCATTCGTTGCGACCCGCCTCGACCAGCTCGATCGCAAGCTGGTGAGCCTGACGCTGCGCCCGGAGTTAATCGAGCAACTCAACGACATCTGCCAGCGCAAGCGCATCGTGCGCGACGCCTTCTTCAACCGGCTGTTCCTGCTGCTTGCACTCAAGCCCAAGGGCATCGACACGCTGTTTTTCAGCGCGGTCAAGGACGAGTGGAAGGAAGAGCTCTGGCGCGACACCAAGACCGACCGCAGCTTCTGGCTCAACGGCCTCTATCCGTTGGAGCCAGTCATCGCCCCGTTCTGGGCGATCAGAGCGGGCCTGGAGATCTACGCCGAGTCCACCGGCTCCGAGGAATACCAAGATCCCGACACTGGCAAGACCATCCGCGTGCAGCGCGAGTACGAGGCCGTGTCCCCACTGAACAGCGTCTACACGGCCTTCTTCTCCAACGAGCTCAAGGACACCGACCTGACCGGGCTGAACTGCCACGTTCCGGACTGGCGCGTGCCCGACACAGCCGCGGCGGCCAAGCGCAAAGAGCTCGACGACCTGCTCATCGACCTGTGAGGGCCACAACCATGGAAACCCGCCACGCCGAACGCCGTGCCCAACAGCGCGCCATCCCGCCCCTGGTCGATCGTCTGCTCGACGAGTTCGGCGAGGAAGAGCACGACGGCCACGGCTGCATCCGTGTCTTCTTCAGCCATCGCAGCGTCCGCAAGATGGAGCAGGCCCTGGGCCAGCAGCCGGTCGGTATGTTCAAGCGCTACCTGCGGGCCTACAAGATCGAGAGCTGCCGCGATGGCGCCGTCATCACCAAGGGCTGGCAGACGCGGCGCATGAACCGCCGCTGAACTGGTGTGTCACCGGCCCCGCAGCAGGGTGCTGTGGCTTACGGTGAGGCCTCGTGAACCAAGATCGTCATCGTATCAACCGATCAAAAATCACCTAACTGCCTGTCATCAAAAGGAATAATAGAAATACAAGACGCGCGGCACTGCACCGATATCTAGAAAGATCCTCCGGAAGTCTCTAAAAAGCGAGGGTGGATCACTTTCAGGAAAGGACCGCGTCATGACAAAAGAAGATTTCACGTTGGCTGGGATGTGGTGGGTGGCAGAAAGCACGCCGCTGCTGATCCAGCTCTTGATCGCGCTGGTGCCAGTCCTAGCGCTGTGCGTGGCCGGCTATGCGCTGTACGCGGTTGTGCAGAAAGACAAGAGGGACGGCAAGTGATCCGGCGCAGCTACTGGCACAAGGTGCCGTCAGCACCCGTGCTGGCGGCTTTGCCGCTGATGACTTGGCAGCGAACCGCTGACAAGAGCGCCGCCAGCGAAACGGCAGCGCTCATGCTGTACGTCGCCTTGATCTTCATGGCCGAGATGGATGCCGATGAGTTTGGCCTCGTGCGGCAGCTCTCAGCAGCCAGCTACGACGATCTGGAGCTGGCAACCGGGCTGTCCAGAAAGCTGGTCTCCGATGGGTTGAAGCGCCTCATCGACCTCAAGCTCATCACCCCGCAGGGATCGCACCAGAAGCGCCGCTACGTCATCGCCTGGCCCAAGACAGGCTGGTTCAAGCTGCCCTGCCAGGCCATCGTGTCGGGGGAGGTGATTCTTCCGTTCAAGAACTTCACGCTGCGGTCAAAGCACGAGCTCCACGCCATGAAGCTCTATCTCTACCTGGCTGCCTGCCGCGACAACGCCAAGGCGTACTCGATGGCGTCCTACGAGACCATCACCGAGCGCATTGGCATCCCGGAGCGCTACATCCGCAAGGCCATCAGCCTGCTGATCGGAACCGGCCTCCTGCGCAGCGTCGACCGCGAGCACAACCACGGAGACCATGCACACGGCCCCAACAAGTACTTTTTTACCGGCTCTGAACGCCTGTTCGGCTTCACGGCAGCGGCGGCTGAACCCGGCGTTCCAGTGGCTGCATGAACTGACCGTCGCTTTTGCCGCCCCAGGCCGTGGCAGAGAATGGCTCAAAACAATAGTGGGGGAGGGTGATGTATTCGCTGCTGGAATCGAAGGCCGAAATCGCAAGCGCCCAGCGCAAGCTGGAAGCCGCCATCCGCCAGTCCTTCAAGGGCAAGGCGACGACGAACATCGGCTACCCCGGTGGCACCGAGCGGGACGCCAAAGTCGTCACAGACGGCCGGCACTGGTTCTGGTCGGCCGATCACCCGGCCGGCAAGACACCGAACCCGCGCCGGCTCAACTGGTTCGGCCTGATGCCGCAAACGGGCGGCACCGGCGTCGAGATCTCGGTCGAGATCAACACGCCCTACGAGGGCAAGAACAACCAGGTCGGTGGCTTCTTCGGCCGCGACAACGACTCCGGCCAGATCTACCTCTTCCATTCCGCCCGGGTCGGCGGCGGCACCAAGGGCGTCTCGAAAGAGCCCTTCCTGACCTGGACGGGCCACCGCCTGGTCGAAATCTTCGACGCCAGCGGCAAGGCCCGCGAGGGCGTACTGGTCATGCCTGTCGAAGGCCTGGGCGCTGCGCGCCCGGCCGTCCGGTACGTGGACAGCATCGCTGACTTCAAGCGCGCTGTGCGCGACGGCAAGACTTCGACCAAGACCTTCCTTGCTCGGCAAAGCCGCCTGCGCGCGTTCTATGGCGAGTCCCATGGCCGGCGCCAGGGCCGGCGCAGCAGCAAGATTGACTACGTCTCGCGCCACGGCGAGGTGGTGCAAGCGCTGCACGACTGGCGCCAGGCGGCTGGTCTGCGTGCGGGGCACCAGCTTTTCAATGACGTGCTCGTCGACCTGGGCGTCGTGACCCGAAGCGACCAGCTCGTCGAGGTCTACGAAGTCAAGACTGGCGCCGACCGCCAAAGCGTCTATACCGCCATCGGCCAGCTGTTCGTCCACGGGCACGCGCCCAATTGCAAGCGCGTGATGGTCTTGCCAGGCAAGGACAAGCTCGCGCCCGACCTGGCCAAGGCCTTGCAGCGCAACGGCGTCGAGCTGGTGCTCTACGACCTGACCGAAACGGCCGTGGTCATCCGGTAGCAAAAAAGGGAGCAGGGCGGATGACCAACGAAGCGTTCTCGCGCGTCAAGATCGACGCCCAGCTCCGCGACCAGGCATGGGAGATCACTAACACGAACGCCGTGCGCTTCGAGTACGTGCTGCCTGATCGCACCAAGGCCGACTACGTCCTGTGCGACCGCAACGGCCGGTCGCTGGCAGTCGTCGAGGCCAAGAAGGCCGCCACCAACCCCGCCGAGGCCGAAGACCAGGCCAAGGCCTACGCGGCCCAGCTCAAGGTCCCCTACATCTTCCTGGCCAACGGCAACGAGATCCGCTTCTGGGAGTGGCAGACCGAAGCCTTCCCGCGCCCGGTCAAAACCTTCTTCTCGCGAGGCGACCTGGAGCGCCGCGCCGCCACGGCCCAGGTCAAGCGCGACGTGCTGTCGGTCGAGATCGACAAACACATCGTCGAGCGCGACTACCAGACCGATTGCATCGACGCCCTGTGCCGCGAGATCAAGGCCGGGCGCCGCAAGCTGCTGGTCGAGATGGCCACCGTGTCAGGCATGGGTGATGAAGACACGGTCGACGGCATGACCAAGATCAAGCGCTTCAAGAAGGAGACCTTCCCCCAGATCTTGGTCTCCGTGAACATGCTCGACACCGGTTTCGACTGCCCGGAGGTGGTCAGCCTGGTTTTCGCGCGCTTCACCCGCTCGACCATCCTGTACCAGCAGATGCGCGGGCGCGGCACCCGCAAGTCCAAGGGCAAGCCCGTCTTCACCATGTTCGACTTCGTCGGCGTCACCGACTTCCATGGTGACGATGAAGCTGTGGGTGAGGGTTGCATCGTCATGGAGAGCAAGCCCCGGCCGTACAGCGAGCCGCGCAAGCTGCTGTCCCTGGATGTTGACGACCACATCGATCCCAACACCCGCGCCTGGGTCACGATCGACGAAGACGGCAACCTGGTCTTTCCCGAGGCGACCGAGCAGCAGCAGGCGCAGGTCGGCGCCCGCTTCGAGGCCTGGCTCCTGGCCCGCGAAGATGAGCAGACGCAGCTCAGTGCGTTCCCGGTGCTCGTTCCGCCCCTGGCCGCGCAAGAGAACTTCAGGCGGCAAGTCGAGGCTGTCGAAGGGATCGGAGCGCTCCAGAAGGCCGCTGCCAAGAAGGCCGAAGCGACTTTCCGTTCGCTGCTGGCCAGGGCATTCACGGACCCAGGCGCGCAAGTGCATCCTGAGTTGGAAGAGGTGCATGCATGATCCCCGACTACCAGTCCCTCATGCGCCCGGTCCTAGTCTGCGCGGCGGCGGGCGAGACCCGAATAGGCGACGCCGTCGAGCAGATCGCCGGGAACCTGGGCCTGACCCTAGAAGAGCGCGCTGAACTGCTGCCCAGCGGCAAGCAGTCTCGGTTCGCGAACCGCGTGAACTGGGCAAAGGCCTACCTGGCCAAGGCCGGCCTGGTGGAGAACACACGACGCGGCTACTTTCGCATCACGCCCCGCGGCCAGGCCGCGCTGGCGGATGCCACCGCCACGATCAACAACGCCTATCTCGACCAGTTCAAAGAGTTCCAGGACTTCAAGGCCAAGGTCAACGAGGCCGACGGCGCTACCGCTGCGACATCATCAGCGCAGGCATCGGCGCCCTTCAACACCCCAGTCGGCACTGAGACCCCGGACGAGGCCCTGCGCAAGGCCCACAGCGCCATCACCGGCGCCCTGGCCGCCGACTTGCTGGACCGCGTGCGCAAGGCCCCGCCGGCCTTCTTCGAGAAGCTGATCGTTGAGCTGCTGCTCGCCATGGGCTACGGCGGTACGTCCGAGGAAGCTGGCCGCGCGCTGGGCCAAAGCGGTGACGACGGCGTCGATGGCGTCATCGACCAAGACCCGCTCGGCGTCGACCAGATCTTCGTGCAGGCCAAGCGCTACGCCGAGGGCAACAACATCGGCGCCGGCGCGATCCGCGACTTCTACGGGGCGCTAAGCCTGAAGAAGGCCCACAAGGGCATCTTCGTCACGACCTCGGCCTTCAGCCAGCCGGCGATCGACACGGCGCGCGGCCTGGGCTCACGCATCGTCCTGATCGACGGGCTGCAACTCTCGCGGCTGATGATCCGCTACAACGTTGG
>Ga0209181_10004913_pt1 | contig 19567 bp, 13 predicted proteins | sample MAT05_FD_187208 | JGI IMG/M metagenome (GOLD analysis project Ga0209181, IMG submission 187208) | Freshwater microbial communities from Lake Fryxell liftoff mats and glacier meltwater in Antarctica - MAT-05 (SPAdes) (version 2) | ecosystem: Environmental > Aquatic > Freshwater > Ice > Liftoff... | reverse complement strand
CGGGTACGACGTTCCGCATCACCTTCCCGACCGAGGCGCACTCATGAAAGCGCGCGCACAGCAGTCGATCCTCGTGGTCGAAGACGAGCGCATCGTCGCCACGGATATTCAGCAGATGTTGCGCGAGCTCGGCTACGACGCGTTCGCGATCGCCGCTTCCGCGGAAGAAGCGCTCGCGCGCGCGAGCGAGCGCTGCCCCGATCTCGTGCTGATGGACATCCGCATCAAAGGCACGCGCGACGGCATCACGACGGCGGAGTTGCTCAAGGCGCAGTTCGGCGTCTCGGTGGTCTATCTAACCGCGCATGCGGACGATGGAACGCTGGATCGGGCGAAGCGAACCGAGCCGCATGCCTACCTCCTCAGGCCCGTTCGATCGGCAGAGCTGCGCATCGCGGTCGAGGTCTCCATCTACAAACACGAGGCAGAGAAGCAGCTACGCAAGCGCGAGCGCTGGTTCTCGACGACGCTGCGCTCGATCGCCGACGCGGTGATCGCGGTCGACGTCACCGGCAAAGTGACGTTCATGAACGCCACCGCTGAGCTGCTCACCGGCGCGGAGGCCGGCGCATCGTCAGGCAAGTCCGTGGGCGAGGTGCTCCGCCTGGTCGATCACGAGGCCTCCGGTCAGGAGACTCCGGTGCTCGAGGCGCTGCGCCTCGGTCGCTCGATCGAGCTGCGCGAGGGCAACCTGATGAACGTCGCCAGCGGCGCGCTGCGGCTCATCAACGACAGCGCCGCGCCGGTGATCGACCATGACGAGACGCTCGGCGCGGTGATGGTGTTTCGCGACGTGACCGAGCAGAAGCAGCTGCAGGCGCAGCTCGAGAGCGCCCAGCGTCTCGCTTCGCTCGGCACGATGGCCGCCGGACTCGCGCACGAGGTGAACAACCCGCTCGCCGTGGTCTCCGCGAACACGGAGTTCCTCCTCGATGAGCTGCATGAGCTGCAACCCCAGCTTCAAGCGACCTTCGCGCAGTTCCCGGCGATCGAGGAGCGGCTCGAGGGCCTCGGCCACGCGCTCAGCGACGTGCAATCGGCTGCGTCCCGTATCGCCCGCATCATCGCCGACGTGCGCGCCTTCTCGGGGCCGGCCAGCCACGCCGGCGGGAGCATCCACATCACGCGCTGCGTCGAGTGGGCCGTGCGCTCGACGGCACACGAGCTGCGTCATCGCGCCGCGCTCGTCACGGAGCTCGGCGAGGTCCCGCTCGTCGAAGGCGACGAGGCGCGGATGGGTCAAGTGCTCATCAACCTGATCGTGAACGCCGCACACGCGATCGCACCGGGCAACGCCGATGCGAATCGCGTGACCATCCGCACGCATGTCAGCGCGATCGGAGAGGTCGTCCTCGAGGTCGCCGACACTGGCCAAGGCATCTCGTCGGCCACATTAGTCAGCGTGTTCGAGCCGTTCTTCACGACGAAAGCGCAGGGCGTCGGGACCGGTCTCGGCTTGTGGATTTGCCGCGGAATCGTGACGTCGATGAACGGCACCATCGCCGTCGAGAGCACGGTCGGTCGCGGCACGCTCGTAAGGATCACGCTGCCCGCCGCGCCGGCGGACCAGCTGTCCGTTGCCGCTCCGGCGACCGTGCCCGAGGTCGCTCGGCTACGCGGCCGCGTGCTGATCGTCGATGACGAAGCGATGATGCTTCGCGCGATGAAGCGCGTGCTCGCGATGCACGAGCTCACCTGCGTGTCGGCGGCACAGGAGGCGCTCGAGCTGATCGCACGAGGCGACGACTTCGACGTCATCCTCTGTGATCTGACCATGCCCGTGATGACGGGCCCCGAGTTCTACGCCGAACTCCAGCGCCATCACCCGCGCCTCGCCGCGCGCGTGGTGTTCCTGACGGGCGGCGCCATCAGCCAACGCTTCGAGGATTTTCTCCGCGCGACGCCCAACGAGCACCTCCAGAAGCCGTTCCGCGCGCAGGTATTGCAGGACGTCGTGCAGGGCCGGCTCGCGAGCGCGGACCGGTGAGCTGCGGCAGCAACTGACCGCGCGCCTGGCCTCCTTGGCGCGAACGGGCGCCTGTCCGCAGCCTGCTACGCTCCGCCGATGTTCGTCCCGTTTCTCTACGAGCTGAGGAAGCGCAAAGTGCCGGTCGGCACGACCGAAGCGGTGCAGCTCGCGCGTGCGCTCTCCGCTGGCCTGCACGAGTCGTCGCTCGACGGCTTCTATCACGTGGCGCGCGCGGTGCTGATTCACTCCGAGGCACACCTCGACGCGTTCGACGAGGCGTTTGCGTCGCACTTTCGCGGTGTCGAGAGCGCGGCGCTGAAGCTGCACGAAGAGCTGCTCGACTGGCTGCGTGAGGCGCGCGAAAGCGGCCGTGCGCTCACCGAAGAAGAGGCCGCGCTGAGCGAAGCGCTCGACCTCGACGAGCTGCGCAAGCTGTTCGAGCAGCGCCTGCGCGAGCAGAAAGAGCGCCACGACGGCGGCAACAAGTGGATCGGCACGGATGGCACCTCGCCGTTCGGTCACTCGGGCCGCGCGCATCAGCCGGGCATTCGTGTCGGCGGGCCCGGTGGCGGGCGCAGCGCCGTGCAGATCGCCGATGCGCGAAAGTATCGGCCGTATCGCAACGACCTCTCGCTCGACGTTCGGCAGATGCAGGTCGCGCTGCGCAAGCTGCGCGCGTTCGAGCGCGAGGGCGGCGAAGAAGAGCTCGACCTCGAAGGCACCATCGACGCGACGGCGAAGAACGCGGGCGAGCTCGACATCGTGACGCGTCCACCGCGCCGCCCGAGCACGCGGCTGATCCTGCTGATGGACGTCGGCGGCTCGATGGATCCGTACATCCACATCGTCTCGCGGCTGTTCAGCGCGGCGAGCAAGGCGTCGCACTTCAAGGATTTCCGCCCGTATTACTTTCACAACTGCGTCTATGGTCGCGTGTACCGCACTGACAAGTTCGACGACCCGGTGCCGGTGCGAGACTTGATGGCGGAGTGCGGCAAGCACTACAAGCTGATTGTCGTCGGTGATGCGCTGATGGCGCCGTACGAGCTGATGTCGCCGGGCGGAACCATCGATCCGTCCGAGGGTGAGCGCCTCGAGGGCATTCGCTGGCTGCAGCTGCTCGCCGATCACTTCGAGAAGAGCGCGTGGCTCAACCCCGAGCCGCCGCAATATTGGGCCGGCAACACCATCGAATATGTGCGCCAGGTGTTCTCGATGTTCCCGCTGACCATCGAGGGGCTCGGCGAGGCGGTCAACCATCTGGTGCGCGGCCGCAGCGCGCGGCGGGCAGCGTGATCGCGCACGTTTTGCATCGCAGCCTGCGACGAATCGGCCTCGCGTGATGTTCGCCGAAGGTGGACCGACGCTGCGCGAGCTCGCGAGACAGGCACTCTCGTCGACGGACCGCGGCTACGATCTGCTCGCGCCGAAGTTCGATTTGACGCCATTTCGCACGCCAGACGCGCTGCTACGCGTCGCTGCGGAGCAGACGCGCGCCGGTGGACCGATCGATCGCGCGCTCGATCTCGGCTGTGGCACGGGCGCGGCGATGCGGTGGTTCCGTCCGCTCTGTGCGCGCGGGATCGTCGGCCTCGATCGCAGCGGCGGCATGCTCGAGGAAGCGCGGCAGCGACTCGGACAGATCGGCGGCGCACGCGCGGACTTCGTGCGCGGCGACATGCTCGCGCCGCCCTTCGACGCAGTGTTCGACGTCGTCACGTGCTTCGGCGCGTTTGGTCATGTGCTGCCGCGCGACGAGCCGCGCTTGGTTCGCGCCGTGCGCGCTGTGCTGCGTCCGGGTGGCCGATTCGTCTTCGCGACCGGCGACCCGCCGCCGCCGAGATCGCCCGCGCTCTGGGCCGCGCGCGGCTTCAACGCCGTCATGCACGTCCGCAACGCGCTGCTGAAGCCGGAGTTCGTGATGTATTACCTGACGTTCCTCCGCGAGCGGGCGACGGCGCTGCTCGAGACGCACGGCTTCGACGTCGACGTGCGCCGCGCAGTCTTCGCGCCGCCCTTCGATCCGCTGTGCTTGATCGTCGCGACGAAGCGCTGAGCCGCTATCAGGCGAAGCGCGCCGCCATTGCCGCGCTCGACCTGCGCGCCCAGACTCTGCGCGCCGATGATCACCGTACGCGAGCTCGCCAAGCACTATCGCGTGCATGAACGCGCACCGGGGATGCGCAGCGCGCTGCGGTCGCTGTTCCGGCGCACATACAAGACGGTTCGCGCGGTCGACGGTGTCTCGTTCGAGATCGCCGCGGGCGAGCGCGTTGGCTTCCTCGGGCCGAACGGCGCGGGCAAGACGACGACGCTGAAGGTGTTGTCCGGCCTGCTGCATCCGACCAGCGGCGCGGTCACCGTCGATGGGCACGTGCCGCAGCGGCGCGAGCGCGCCTTCCTCGAGAAGATCACGCTGGTGATGGGCCAGAAGCAGCAGCTCATCTGGGATCTGCCGCCGGCCGAGACCTTCGAGCTGAACCGCGCGATCTACGGCGTGCCGCGCGCGCGCTTCGACGAGACGATGAGCGAGCTGACGGCGCTGCTCGAGCTCGGCGAGCTGGTGAAGAAGCCGACGCGCGAGCTCTCGCTCGGCGAGCGGATGAAGTGCGAGCTCGCGGCGGCGCTGATCCATCGCCCGCGCGTGTTGTTCCTCGACGAGCCGACCATCGGGCTCGACGTGTCGATGCAGGTGATCTTTCGCGACTTCATCAAGCGCTACAACGAGCGCTGGAATGCGACGCTAATCCTGACGTCGCATTACATGGACGACGTCGCCGCGCTCTGCCCGCGCGTCATCGTGATCGACAAGGGCACGCTCTCCTTCGACGGCTCGCTCGAGACGTTGGTGCAGCGAATTCGCCCGGAGAAGCGCGTCGTCCTGCGCTTCGAGCGCAGCGTCGCGGCGGCTGACGTCGCTGCGCTCGGCATGGTGGTCTCGCACGCGGATCTCGTCGCCACGCTGCGCGTCCCGCAAGACGCCGTCCGCGATCTAGTCAGCCGCGCGCTGGCGACGTTGCCAGTCGCCGATCTCACCGTGGAGAGCCCGCCGCTCGAGGAAGTGATGAGCGAGCTGTTCGCCCGCAGCCGCGCTGAGCGCGATAGCGCGGCTGCGACGGCGGAGGCGACGTGAGCGGCATCTCGCGCGCGCTCGGCGCTTTGCCGACGATGGCGCGCGTCGGCTTCGCGGACGCGGTCGCGTACCGCGCCGAGATGCTCATCTGGATCCTCGCGACGACGATGCCCCTGGTGATGATGCCGCTCTGGCTGGCGGTGACGCGCGACGGTCCGGTGCAGGGCATGACGTCGTCCGACGTGGTCGCGTATTTTCTCGCGACGTTCATCGCGCGGCAGCTGACGAGCTGCTGGGCGGCCTGGCAAATCAATTGGGAGGTGCGGCAGGGCTCGCTGTCGATGCGCCTGCTGCGGCCGATCTCGCCGATCTTCGCGTACATGGTCGAGCACCTGACAGCGCTGCCCATTCGCTTGGTGATCGCGCTGCCGCTGACCATGACGCTGCTCGTCGTGCTCGCGGGCGAGACGCTGCCGGATACCGCCGCGCTGTGGGCGCTCACCGTGCTCTCGATGCTCGGCGCGTGGGTGCTCACGTTCTTCGTGCAGCTCGCGATCGGCGCGCTGTCGCTGTTCATGCAGAGCAGCATCCGCATCATGGACGTCTGGTTCGCCGGCTACATGGTGTTCAGCGGCTATCTGATCCCGCTGCGCATGTTCCCCGGCTGGGTGCGCGGGGTGCTCGATTGGCTGCCGTTTCGCTACCAGATCGGCCTGCCGGTCGAACTGCTGACGGGCGCGCACGCACTACCGGAGGCCGCGAGCCTCGTCGTGCGGCAGTGGGCGTTCGCGCTCCTCGCGATGGCGATCGGCATCTTCGTTTGGAAGCGCGGCGTCGCGCGTTTCTCGGCGTACGGAGGCTGAGTGACGCGCTACGCACGGCTCTTCGCGGTGCAGCTGCGCGCTTCGGCGTTGCTCGCGATGCAGTACCGAGTCGACTTCCTCATCGACGGCGTGCTCTCCGCGTTCAGCGCAGGCGTCGCGCTCATTCCGCTGTTCGTCGTGTTCACGCAGCGCCGTGCGATCGAGGGCTGGACGTTCGGCGAGGCGCTGGTGGTGACCGGCTGGTTCACGCTGCTGCAAGGCGTGCTCGAGGGCGCCATCAATCCGAGCCTCACCACCGTCGTCGATCACATCCGCAAAGGCACGCTCGACTTCGTGCTGCTCAAGCCAGCGGACGCGCAGTTCCTCGTCTCGACGGCGCGCTTCACGCCCTGGCGCGCGATGAGCATCGTCACCGCCATCGGCATCTTCATCGTCGCGTTCGTGCGGCTCGGTCGCTGGCCGTCGCTAACTGGCACGCTGCTCGCGCTGGTCATGCTCCTGGCGGCCGTCGCCCTGCTCTACGCGCTGTGGATCCTGACCGTGAGCGCGGCGTTCTACGTCGTGAAGATCGACAACCTCACCTACTTGTTCGGCTCGATCTTCGACTTCGCGCGCTGGCCCTCGTCGCTGTTCCGCGGCGTCGTCGGCTTCGTCTTCACGTTCATCCTGCCGCTCGCGCTGATGACGACCTACCCCGCCGAGGCGCTGCTTGGACGCCTGCGCATGGAGGCGTTCGTCGGCTCGTTGATCGCAGCGGTCGTGTTCGTCGGCTTCTCGCGCTTCGTGTGGACGCGCTCGATCAAGCGCTACACGTCGGCCTCGAGCTGAGCGCGCAGACCGCCGAAAAATCGGTGCGGCAGGCTTCGGCGTGTGAGCGCCGCGGCGGTCGGCGTGGGCTCGCGCAACTGCCGCGTTTCACGGCCTGCGCTAGCCGCGGAAACCCTTGCGCCGCAAGGGGTCAACGTGTAAGAACCGGCGGCCTTTGGGCTTCTCGCCGGGGCTCACACGACCATGTCGCAGCTCCAGGCCGTCAAGGGAATGAACGATGTGCTGCCCGACGAGATCGGGCGCTGGCACCGGCTCGAGGAGCGCTTCCGCGAGGTCACCGGGCGCTACGGCTATCGCGAGGTGCGCACGCCGATCGTCGAGCCGACGCAGCTGTTCGTGCGCGCGATAGGCGAAGTGACAGACGTCGTCGAGAAGGAGATGTACTCCTTCGTCGACAAGGGCGACGACGCGCTGACGCTGCGCCCGGAGGGCACTGCCGGCGCCGTGCGCGCGTTCCTCGAGCACAGCGTGTACGCAAAAGATCCCGTCACGAAGTGGATCTACCTCGGGCCGATGTACCGCCGCGAGCGTCCCGCGAAAGGGCGCTATCGGCAGTTCTACCAAGCGGGCGCCGAGCTCTACGGCGACCCTGGACCGTACGTCGACGCCGAGATGATCGACATGCTCGCGACGTTCCTGCGCGAGGTCGGCGTGCTCGACGTCGAGGTGCTGGTGAACTCGCTCGGCGGCGTCGAGACGCGCGCCCGCTATCGCGACGCGCTGGTCGCGTATTTCACGCCGCACCGCGACGCGCTCAGCGAAGAGAGCCGGCGCCGTCTCGAGACGAATCCGCTGCGCATCCTCGACAGCAAATCGGAGCAGGACAAGTTGGTCGCGGACGACGCGCCGAACATCCTCGACTTCCTCGGAGACGACGATCGCGCGCACTTCGACGGCCTGAAGCGCACGCTCGACGCGCTCGGGACGCGCTATCGAATCGAGCCGCGGCTGGTGCGCGGACTCGACTACTACACGCGCACGCTCTTCGAGATTCAAGGTCACGGCGGCGGCCTCGGCGCGCAGAGCACGATCTGCGGCGGTGGGCGCTACGACAACTTGGTGCAGCAGCTCGGGGGACCCGCGACGCCGGCGATCGGCTTCGCGTTCGGCATCGAGCGGATCTTGCTCGTCGGCGGCGCCGAGGCGGAGACGCCGCGCTGTGATGTGTTGGTCGTGGCGGCGTCGAGCGCAGAGCTCAGCGAGGCCGTGCTCATCGCGCGCGACTTGCGCGCACGCGGGCTCGTCGTCGAGGCAGACCTGCGCGGCCAGTCGATGAAGAACCAGCTGCGCCGCGCAGACAAAGTCGGCGCGCGCCTCGCGGTGCTGGTCGGCAGCGCGGAGCTCGAGCGCGGCGTCGCGCAGGTGAAGGACCTCACCGCGCGCACCCAGCACGAGATCGCCCGCGCAGAGCTGACCGCGCACGTCGTCGCGCTGCTCGCCGCGCCGGCGCCTCCCGCGCCAATCGAGGCCACGAAGTGAGCGTTCGTCTCGCTCGCGTCTTGCTCGCGTGGCTGATCGCGCTCGTCGTCGCCTCCCACGCCCCGAGCGCGAGCGCGCAAGACGCAGAGCCGGATCCCGACGCTGATTCTGATGCTGACGCCGACGCTGACGCCGACGCCGACGCTGACGCCGACGCTGACGCCGACGCTGACGCCACTTCAGCTGCTGCCGACGCCGACGCCACCACGCCCGCCGGCGACGCCACCACGCCCGGCGACGACGACGCAGCCGCAGCCACCAGCGCCGACGACGCCGCAGCCGCAGCCGCGGCAGCCGCATCGGTCGCCGGCACGACCATCTCCTATCGCCAGGCCGCGCCGGATCCGCGCGACACGTACCGCTTGGTCCTGCCGCCGCTGATGATCGAGCGGCGCAACGGCGTGCGCACCATCGCCGTCTTTCCGCTCGTCTACGATCGGCAGACGCCGCACGATCACGAGCTGCTCGCCGGCATCTATTACCAGCGTCGCGGCCGCGGCGGCGCAGCGGATGTGGTGTTCCCGTTCTTCTGGTCGTTCCGCGGCGCGACCGATGCAACCTGGGTGGTGCCGCCGGTCTACCACCACACCAGCGAAGACGGCTTCGACTTCGGCATCGCGCCGCTCGTGTTCACCGGGCGCAGCGGGCACAAGGTCTACACCGTGCTGCCAGCGCTACTCACCGTCGCGTGGGCGGACGAAGAGAGCGCGCACACCTTCGCCGGCCCGTTCTGGCGCATCCGCGCGGGCGGCGATGTCGACTGGGGCATCTTCCCGCTCGCGTGGTTCTTCAACAGCGACACGCACTTCACCGGCGTGATTCCGCCGTTCTTCTTCCGCTTCGAGAACCACGAAGAGCAGACGGCTCTGACCGTGGTGCCGCCGGTCTATCACCGCACCACGCCGGACTCCGCGTATTGGGGCGTGAGCGGCCTCGTGCATCACTTCCACGACGCGGACACCACGTCGCTGACGATCCCGCCGCTGCTGTTTCACTACTCGCACACAGGGCGCGCGAATGGAGAATCGGACACGCGCCTGGTCACGCCGCTCGGCGGCTATTTCGACGTCGGCGGGCACCAGACTTTGATCACGCCGCTCTATCAGCGGCACCGCGGCGACACCTACTTCGACGGAGTCACGCCGATCGCGTTCGCGTGGGGTGACGACCGGCAGGAGAGCTTCAACCTGCTGATTCCGCCGCTGCTCTTTTATCATCGGCGCACCCCTGCGGCGTCGACGACGGTCGCGTTCCCGTTCTATGCGCACGTCGGCGAGCGTGGCCGCTTCGATACGTACATGACGCCGCTCTTCGGGCACTGGCGCAGCCACACGCGCGACGCGTCGGGCACATGGATCTTCCCGACGATTCAGGTCTCGCACAACGAGCGGTCGTCGACGTTCAACATCCATCCACTGGTGTATTCGACCAGCGCGCGCACCAGCCGCCACCTCGTGCTCGCGCCGATCTACTGGGACTTCGAGGACTACGAGGCGCAGACCCGCGCCACCGTCGTGTTCCCAGTTTTCTGGCGCTTCCGCACGCGCAACAGCGTGAGCCAGCTTGCGCTCAACGCGTATTGGCACGAGGGCAAGACGCGCGGCGTGCCGTTCTGGGAGTTCCACTTCTTCCCGTTGTTCGCGTTCGGCTCGAACGCGCCGGGCGACCACTGGTGGAAGGTGCTCTACGGCCTGGTCGGCTACGAGCGCAGCGGCAGCTACGCACGCGCGCAGATCTTCTGGGCGCCGATCGAAGTCGACGGCCCCGAGGTCAGCGAGACACGCCCACGCGCCCGTCCGTAACACGTGCGGCGTGACGCGTGTGACGGTGACGCGCGCTACTGCGGGCCGCGGCGCGAGGTAGTGCCGTTGAAGCCGGGCGGGCGCTCCGGATCAGTCCAGCCTTCGGGCTCGGCGGTCGTCGGAGTCACTGTGTTCGGCGCGTTGCTCGGGGGCGCAGCGCCAGCCGACACGATGCTGACCTGCCCCGCGGGCACCATCTCGCGCGTCTCTGGCGGCAGCCACTCTCCCGCCGGGAGCTCGACGTAGACGAACGTGTAGCCGTCGGCGGCGACGTCGAGGCTGACGACTGGCGTCACATCGGCGCGCATCTCGAACACGAACGCGATGTCACGCCGACCGCGGCGCTCGACGTGCGCTCGCGTGACTGGCGTATCGAAGAAGCGTGTGTCGAGCGTGCGGCGCGTCTGCCGATCGGGAAGACGGACATTACGCAGCGTGACTACGAAGCGCCCAGGCCCCGAGCTGACCTCGTACTGGGCGCGCGACGTGAGCTGCAGAAAAAAGCGCGATGCGCCATCGGCGCGCGGCTGAAACCCCGGCCAGGTGACGACGATCGGCGTCGCGCCAGGCCGACCGCGCAGATGGCCGGGCGCATTGCCGCTGCCCGGCACGACGCCCGCGTAGCCCGGATCGATCGCGGCTGGCTGCGTTGGACCCGCCCCCGCAGCCGGCGGCGCTGGGTCCTGAGCGCTGACCCAAAGCGGCACACCGATGAGCAGCAGGCAGAGAGAGAGCACGAACGCACGGCGCATGACGGCTAGCGTACGGTGCCAAGTGCCTTGCCGGCAAAGAACCGTCCAGCCGCGCGACCGCTTGCGCCGCGCGCAGTGGTACGTTGCGCCCATCCGATGTCCCCGCTCGCCACGGTCAGCATCGCTTGGGCCGGCATCTACGCCTACCTGGCCCTCTACTACGCGTCGCTCTTCGCACGTCGGCGGAGCGATCGCGAATACCTCGCGTTCGGCGCGCTCGCGGCGTCGCTCGCCATCTACGCCATTGGCTCCGCGCTCAACACCGACGCAGAGGACGTCGCCGCGGCAACGCACGCGTGCATCGTGCAGTGGACCGGCGCGACGCTCGCGCTCGGCTTCTACATCGACTTCGTCCATCACGTCCTCGGGCTGCCGGCGAAGCTGACGGTGCGGCTCGCCTACGGGTGGTCGCTGCTCGGCTTTGCGGCGAACCTCAGCGGTGTGTTCTTCGACCCATCTACGCCGGCTCCGACCGCGACCTGGGGCTTTGACTGGGCGCCCGCGTATCACGAGCCCGAGCTGCTCGAGATCGGCGCGGTCTGGGCGATCATCGCGATTGCGTTCATCGCGTATGCGACACGGCTGCTCGTCAGACGGGGAGGCGGCGAGCGCGACGCAAGGATCTTGATCGCGACCACCACGCTGTGGGTCCTCGGCGGCGCGCATGACGTCTTCGTGCACCTGACGGCGATGCGCTCCGTCTACCTGCTGGAGCACGTGGGAATGGCTGCCACGATCGCGATGAGCTGGATCTTGCTCGGCCGCTTCGTGCGCACCAGCGAGGAGCTCGCGGCGCGCACGCAGCAGCTGCACGAGAGTTACAATGATCTCAGACACACGCAGGCCGAGCTGCTGGCCAAGGAGCAGCTGGCGGCCGTCGGCGAGCTCTCCGCCGTCATCGCGCACGAGGTGCGCAACCCGCTCGCGATCATCAAGAACGCCGTCAGCGGCCTGCGCCGCAAGGCCCTGCTCGAGCCCGATCGCGACGTGTTGCTCGGCATCCTCGATGAGGAGACAGAGCGCCTCAACCGGCTGGTCACGGACCTTCTTGCGTTCGCGCGGCCGGTGCTGCCGCAGCAGCGCGAAGTGCCTGTCGCCGAGCTGGTCTCGCATGCGATCGAGCTCGCACGCGCGGGCGGCCGCAGCACGGCGGAGATCGTCGTCGACGTGCATTTCGACGACGGCCCGCCGCAGCTCGCCTGTGATCCGGATCTGCTGCGGCAGGCGCTGGTCAACATCGCCGAAAACGCGATTCAGGCGATGCCCGGCGGCGGCACGCTCACCGTCCACGTGAGCCACACCGTGCTCGCCAACGAGCCCGCGGTCGCGCTGCTGTTTCGCGACACCGGAGAAGGCATGGACACGCTGGTGCGCAGCAAGGCGCGCGATCCATTCTTCACGACGCGACCGAGCGGCACGGGGCTCGGCCTGGCGATCGTCGAGCGCATCGCGCGCGCGCATGGTGGCGTCATCGAGATCGACAGCCGGCATGGCATCGGCACCACGGTCACGCTGACGATTCCGTCGCGCCGCGCGTCACTCCCGCCGCCTGAACCGACGACGCCGGTGCGGTGATCAGGCGCGTGCGACGACGATCTCGGCGAGGCGCCCCGACATGAGCGAACGACTCAGAGCGCCGCGAGCACGTCGTACCCCGTCAGGATGTACGTCTTGTTCTGCGGAAAATCGCGCACCAGTACGGCGGGGCTCTGCGGCGTGATCATCCCCGCGAGGAGCCGCACCGGCGTCTCGATATCCACGTAACGAAATGGCTTCTGCATGATGCTGCGCACTGGGTGCGTGCGGATGTTCGGCTCGTTGACCATGCGCGAGTAGACGTGCGTCTCATTCAGCGAGCCGACGATGCGCTGCGCGCGGACGACGGGGATCTGCGAGAAGTCGTTCTCGCTCATGCGCTGCACCGCCTGCTCGACGGTGTCGGTCTCTTCGACGCCGACCACGTCGCTGACCTTCTTGTTCTTCACCAGCGAGCGCGCCGTCGGTCCGCTCTGGTTCTCGTAGCCCATCATGCTCATCCACTCGGGGTTGAACATCTTGCCGACGTAGCGCGTGCCGTGGTCGTGGAAGATGACGACGACGGTCTCGCCCGCGCGGAAGTGTTGCTTCAGCTGCAGCAGCCCGCCGATCGCGGAGCCCGCGGAATAGCCGACCCAGATGCCCTCTTGGCGGACGATCTCGCGCGTGTAGATCGCCGCGTCGCGGTCGGTGACCTTCTCGAAGTGATCGACGACGGAGAAGTCGACGTTCTGCGGCAGGAAATCTTCGCCGATGCCCTCGGTGACGTATGGATAGATCTCGTGCTTGTCGAAGACGCCGGTCTCTTTGTACTTCTTGAAGACGGAGCCGTAGGTGTCGATGCCCCACACCTTTACGCTGGGCTTCTTTTCCTTGAGGTAACGGCCGGCGCCGGAGATCGTGCCGCCGGTGCCGACGCCGACGATCAGGTGATCGATGCGGCCTTCGGTCTGCTCCCATATCTCTGGGCCGGTGCTCTCGTAGTGCGCGGCTGAGTTGCTGAGATTGTCGTACTGATTGGCCTTCCAGCCATTGGGCGTCTCGGTGACGAGGCGCGACGACACCGAGTAATACGAGCGCGGATCTTCCGGATCGACATCCGTCGGGCAGACGATCACCTCCGCGCCGAAGGCGCGCAGCGCGTCGACCTTCTCGCGCGACTGCTTGTCGGTGGTCGTGAAGATGCACTTGTAGCCCTTCACGATCGCCGCGATCGCGAGACCCATGCCGGTGTTGCCGCTGGTGCCCTCGATGATCGTCGCGCCTGGCTTGAGGTCGCCACGGCGCTCCGCGTCCTCGATCATCCGCACCGCCATGCGGTCCTTGATGCTGTTGCCGGGATTGAAGGTCTCGACCTTCGCGTAGACGGTCGCGGGGACCTCGCGCGTGATGCGGTTGAGGCGCACCAACGGTGTCTGACCGATGGTGCCGAGGATGTCGTCGAAGACGTTGCGGGGCATGGGCCGGGTACAATGCGCAACGTCGTCCGCGAGCGCAATCGCCGCGTTGACAGTCTGCGGGTCCCTGGTCAGGCGCGGAGAAAGATGGGCGACGACCAGGCCATCTCGCCGTCGTGCTGCTCGACCCGCGCGTAAGCGAAGGGCCCGCGAATCTCGGCTTCGAGCGCGCAGTCCTGGCCGTGCCCTTCGACGCTCGCGAGGATCTCGCCGTACACGCCGATGAGGCGCAGGGTGCGGATCGGCGCGGTGCCATGGGCGACGACGCGCAGACGTGCGCTGTCTGCGTCGAGCGCGCTGCCCATCGGTGCCTCGCGGACGAGATCCGTCGTCGCGCGCACATCGAGCAGGATCTTCGCGCCGCTCGTGGCGTAGCAGCGACGTGCGCGCAGCGCGTCGAGGATCGCGGCGCGCGTGCGCTCGGTCGCCTGAACCGCGGTGAGCCCCGTGCGAAACGGATCGCGCTTGCGCGCGACGCCGTGATGCCAAAGGAGGCCGTGCCCATCGGAGCACGCGATGAAGCCGAAGCGATGGCCGCGCGCGAGCACGGCGTCGATCATCTGGTCACGCAGCTCGCCGCGCTGACCGAGCACGTGCGCGGCGCTCTCGTAGCAGCCGTGGCAGGAGCAGATCTCCCAGACGGGCTGCGCTTGTTCGTCGTGCGCGTCTTCGTTCGCGCCGGTCCAGCCGACGTGATGCGGCACGGCGAAGCCGCCCTGCGCCCTCACGCGCGCGACGAGCGCGGCTCCCTCGGGGACGGCGTCGCGCGAGACGATCGCTGCGCCAGCGTCGGGCAAATAGACGACCTTGTGGCCGGGCCCCGGATACGCGCGACCGGTCCACTCGTAGGCGAACAGCGTCGCGAATTCGCCGGGCGCGTCGTGCGCTGCGGCGACCGCTTGCAAGTACGCCCACTCGCCCGGGCCGACGCGCTTGCCGAGAAACGACTCGTGATCGCTCAGGGCGCAAAAGTCGTCGCCGTAGACGTGTCGCGCGCGGAGGAACGGCTCGTCGGCGCTGCCGCAGCCATCGGAGTGCGCGCTGTGCTGATGGATGTCGCCGAACAGCGTCGCGCGCCCATCGTGCATCGCCGGATCCGGCGCGCCACGCGTCTGATCGGGCCGCGTCGATCGGCCGCGCTCGGGCACGCCGCGCGGCGCGGACTGCGCGACGCGCGTGTCGATCGTCTCGAGCGCGGGCGCATCAAGCGCGGCCAACGACTCCGCCGCCACATCGCGCTCGACGACGAGACCTTCGCGCTCACGCCGAGCGGTGAGCACCGCGCCCGAGTCGAGCCGCACGGCGGCGACGCGCCGGCCGCGGCAGCCCCAGGTGCCCTCGGCGAGCGTCGTGCGCGCCGACCACCCTGCCCCGTCGAGCGCCTGTCGCCAGAACGCGTGCGAGCCGCGGCCGTAGAGCAGCAGCGCGCCGCTCGGCAGCGCGACGAGCGACGGAAATTCGAACCCTTGCTCTTCGCCTTCGCGATCGCGATCGCGGTCGGTCATCGGCGCGGACGGCGCGAAGACCGCTCCGCGCGCATCGATGAAGCGCAGCGCGATCCACTTCGCGAGATCGATCGCGCCGTCGTCCTCGCGCACGTTGTGATGAAAGGCGACCCACGCGCCCTCGCCGTGGATCGGATGTGTCGCCGGCGCGATGGCGGGCGCGGCCGCGGTGCCGAACGCCTCCCACGCCGTCGTCTCACGGCCGCGGTGCGTGTGCACCACGCGGCTCACGCCATCGCGCCGCTCGATGTGCACCTCGTGCGCACCGCAGCGTGCGCGGTCTTCGTCGCGCGGATCCTCGCTCACGGCCGGAGGCAGCGTCGTCGTCAGCGCGAGGATCTGCGCGTGGCGCGCGAGCTCGCGCGGCGGGCCGAGCGCGGCGAAGGCGTCGACGTCGTACGCGACCAGCGCCTCACCCTGCGCGTCCCAACAGATTCCGTAGAGCACGGCGTGCGCACCATCGTCTCCGCGCGCGAGGCGCGGCGACCTCAGGTACGACGCCGCGCTCTGTGGGACGACGCTGCGCACACGCGGCTCAGTTGGCGGGCGGCACGACGCAGCGTGCGGCGACGCAGCGCTGGTTCGCGTTCGGGCACGGCTCTTCCGCGCTGCACGCCGTTGGCGTCGCGCCATGCGTGTCGCCGCCGGCGTAGCCGAGCGCGCCGAGCTGCTGCTGCAGCGTCGGATCGATCGTGGTGTTCTCCTGTTGGAGGTTGGTGCCGCGCGCGGTCTGATCGCCGTCGATCCAGTGCAGGCGATTCTTCGCGCCGAGGAACTGGCCGAGCAGGATGCGGCAGTAGCGCATCGCGACCGGGCGCCCGCCGGTGCCGAGATCGCGCAGCTCGCCAGGGTCGTCCTGCAGATCGAAGAGCGACGGATTCACGCCGCGCAATACGAGCTTCCAGCGGCCGGCGCGGATGACGCGGCGGTCATCGAGCATGTCGCTGAACGCGACGGCCGGCAGCGCCGGCACCTGCCCGCGCAGGTACGGCTGCAGCGAGTGGCCCTCGGCGCTCGCCTCGAGTGGCACGCCGGTGCCCTCGAAGAGCGTGGGCCCGATGTCGACGGTGCTGACGGTCTGCGTGATGCGCTGGCCCGCCGGAATGCGACCCGGCAGGCGGAACAACAGCGGCACGTGGATCAGCTCTTGGTAGACGGTGTGGCCGTGGCCGTACGAGCCGTGATCGTTGAACTCTTCCCCGTGGTCGGAGGTGATCACGAACAGCGTGTCGTCGTAGACGCCGAGCGCTTTGAGGCGGTCGACGAACTGGCCGAGCCAGTGATCGTGGTAGCTGACCTCGCCGTCGTAGAGGCCCTCGAGGCGGCGCCGATCGCTCGCGTCGAAGGTGATGACGGGCGGATTGCGCTTCGCCTTCTCGAGCAGATCCGGCGTGGCGCGCGGCGCGACTTGGCCGCCGTACTCGCGCTGGTCGTACATGTTCAGGTATTCGCTCGGCGGATCGTACGGCACGTGCGGATCGATGGTCTGCACGTACACGAAGAAGCGCTCGCTCTTGTGGTGCTCGATCCAGTCGCCGGCCTCGCGGAACACGTTCTCCGCGCGCGTGTCCTTGTTCTCGCGGATGAAGTTCGTGTAGTGATCCCAGCCCTGCTCGAAGCCGAAGCTGGTCGAGACGAAGCCGTTGGCGATGAAGCTCGCGGTGGAGAAGCCGGCCTCTTTGTACGACTCGCTGAGCAGCACGGCGCCCGCAGGCACGCGCGCGGCATCGGTCTTCGCTTGATGTGTGGCGGGCCACAGCGAGGTCAGGACTGACGCGACCGACGGCTTGGTCCAGTTCTCCGGCGCCTGCGCGTTCTCGAACAGCGTGCCCTCGCGCGCGATCTCCGCGATCTCGGGGGTGCGCACGCGGGTCTGCGGATTGAACGGCTGCAGGCGATCGGCGCGCTGCGTGTCGATGAGCAGCACGACGACGTTCTTCGCGGGCGGCCGCGCTGCCGGCGGCGGGACGCGTGGCACGAAGATGCCGGGGGTGGCCCAGCCGACGCGGCCGGTGCCGCCCTCGCCCTCGACGCGGAAGTCGACGCGCACCACCTGGCCGACGAAGCGATCGAGCGCGATCACCTGATCTTGCCAGCGGTTGGTCACCGGCCGCGAGAACACCTCGCTCGCCGCGCCGCCCTCCGGCGTGATGACCACCTTCGCCGTAGCGCGCGGCGCAGGCTCGCCGTCGGCGCCGACCGAGAAGCCGAGCTTTCCACCGCGCGGCACGTCGACGTAGAAGCTCAGCGTCGTCGGAGCGCGCACCGCGAGCGCGCGGCGCTGGTCGTTGCCGACGCGCATTTCCGTCGCGAGCTCGCCGTGAGTCGGCGCGCTGAAGCTGCCGGCGGCGGGCGCTGCGTCGCCGGGGATCACGCGCAGCGAGTCGAACGCTGCGCTCACGTCCTTGCCATCGAGCGGGACGGATCCGCCGAAGCGCAGCAGCAGGTGGTTCTCGCCGGCGACAACGTGCTCGGCCGCGACGCGCACGTCGTAGTCGCGAAAATCCGTGCCTTCGGCGAAGCGCACCGACTCGAGCGAGTGCCCGTTGAGGAACATCATCATGTTGCGCGTGCCGACCCCCTTCACGCGGAAGCGCAGCGTGAGCGGGCCGACCTGGTCGACTGGGAAATAGACGCGCCCAGTGGTGCCGACGTAGCTGAACGTCACGTTGCTGGCGGTGCGATCGTCGAGCCAGCCGGAGCGCCAGTTGCCGACGGTGTACTTCGCGCGCGCAGCAGTGCCGAAGTCGATGTAGAGGCCCTGGTGCTCGACGTCCGCGAGGTGCGACAGCGCGACGAGATCGAGGTGCGGCGTGAGATCACGGAACACGGCCGGCTGATCGGCTGGACGATCGCCGCCTCCGGCGCCCGTGCCGCCACCACCGCCAGAGTCTTTCTTGCTCCCGCAGGCCACGCTCGTGAAGCTCGCGAGCGCGAGAAGAACTGCCAACGAGAGCCTGCCACTGCGTTCCATGACGAATCCTCCGCGTGCACCGCCGAGCCTCGCGGACTCGGTCGGGCGCGGTCCGCGCTAGCACGCTCGATCTGTAGCGGTCAAGAAACGCACCTGACGTGCGGCGGCGCCCGGCAGTGACGCGGAGACGACTCTGCGCGGCGCGCGAAGCCGTCGCTCAATCGCTCAGGGCGTCGCGACCGTGTGCGTGTGGGCCGCGCGGATGTTGAGGAAGCGGAAGCTCGATTCCTCGCCGCGACGAAAGCTGATCTCGTGGGGCCCTGCGGGCAGCGCCAATCGCACCGGCGCGGCGCCGACATCGCGATCGTCGACGAACACCTGCGCGGGCCCGCCGGCGCCGATCTCGACGACGAGCAGCCCCTGCGCAGCGGCGACGGTGACGCTGGTGTCGGTGATGCCGGCCTCGACGCGACCAAAGCGCAGCTCGTCGGCGGTGAGCTCGCGGCCCAGCGTGCGCGGCGCTGCGGCGGTCGCTGCGTCGGCGACCTCCGCCCCGGCGTCGACGGCTGCGTCCACTGCAGGCTGTGCGGCGTTGCCGGCGTCGTCGATCGCGCGCGCTCGGTCCGTGGGCGGCTCTTCGATCGCGGGCGCGCCGATGCCGAGGACGCGGTGGAGCGTGCCGTCGTCGTACGCGCGGGAGCCGAAGAAGCCGAGCACGCCGAGAGACGCGAGGATGACCAGCCAGACGGTAGGGCTCGCGCCGCGTGGCTCTGCAGCGATCGCGGCGGCGGGCGCAACGACGACGGCGGCCGGCTTCACGCTCTCGGCCTTCGCGGGCGGTCGCGCGGAGACCGTCGGCGGCGGTTTCGGTCGCGCCGAGGTGAGCGCGATCGGCTGGGCCGGCGGCAGCGAGTCTTCGTCGAGCATGTCGCTCGACATCGACGGCGCGCCGTCGACCCGCGCCTTCTCGCGCGTGAGCTGATCGGTCGCCGCGACGATGTCGGCCGTGTTCTCTTCGACGCCGAGCCAGTCGAGGCCCTGTTCGCTCGGCGTCGACGACTCCTCCGACGACTCCTCCGACGACTCCTCCGAGGACAGCACCTCCGGCTCGTCGTCGTCGTCGTCGATCGGCGCGCGCTTGGCTGCTGGCGACGTCGACTGCTTCGGAGCGCTGGTGTGCACGACACCTGGCGTATCCGTGCGCGCCGCGTACGCCTCGGCGACGCGATCTTCTTCGGCTGCGCCGCGCACGCCGAGCAGCGCACCGCGGCGCGCCAGATCGACGAGCACCGCCTCGATGGTCTGCGGCGCGACCTCGCCCGACACGATCAGCGCGCGTGGACTCTCGCCGCGACGCAGCCGCTCGACGACCACGCGCGACGGCTCTGGCGAGGTGCCGAGCAGCGGCGCGAGCACGTCTTCGTCGAG
>Ga0209181_10004912_pt1 | contig 19569 bp, 20 predicted proteins | sample MAT05_FD_187208 | JGI IMG/M metagenome (GOLD analysis project Ga0209181, IMG submission 187208) | Freshwater microbial communities from Lake Fryxell liftoff mats and glacier meltwater in Antarctica - MAT-05 (SPAdes) (version 2) | ecosystem: Environmental > Aquatic > Freshwater > Ice > Liftoff... | reverse complement strand
GTTCATTCGATCAAATATCGGGGCGAAGCTACTATAATTTGAGCAGAGTGGGCAAGCAAAATGACTTGTAACCTATATCTTTGATGCGCTAATCTGCTTTGTCAAACATGAGTAACCACATTATTGCCCCATCGATACTTGCTGCCGATTTCGCTAATCTCGAACGCGAAGTAAAAATGATTAACGAAAGCGAAGCAGATTGGATTCATGTGGATATCATGGATGGCGTATTTGTCCCCAATATTTCCATTGGCATATCTGTAGTAGAAGCTATAAAGAAGCATGCATCGAAACCGTTGGATGTTCACTTGATGATTGTGAATCCTGAGAAATACGTGGAGGCATTTCACAAGGCTGGTGCCGAAGTTATTTCCGTTCACATGGAGGCATGCCCACACCTTCACCGTAACATTCAGCAGATAAAAGGACTAGGCATCAAAGCTGGAGTAGCCTTAAATCCACATACGGACGTTAACCAATTGAAAGACGTCATCGCAACTATTGACTTGGTTTGTTTGATGTCGGTAAACCCAGGATTTGGTGGCCAAAAATTTATAGAGAATACGTACCAGAAGGTGAAAGAACTAAAAGAATTGATCAACCAGCGGCAATCGACTGCGTTAATTGAAATTGACGGTGGCGTGAATGAACAGAATGCGAAGCTATTGCTAGATGCTGGGGCAAGCGTACTGGTAGCTGGCAATTTTGTTTTCTCTTCCAACAATCCAAAAGAGGTAATCAAAAGCCTGAAAGCGTTGGCCTGATTTTGGCATTTTAAATTCAACTAAATTTGTGACGGTATGAAGATTGTTCCCCCATTTTTGCTGTTGATCGTGATGCTAGCGTCTTGCGCCCGATCAGTTACTCGCATTGATCCAGCGCAGCAAATTGATTTGAGCGGAAGATGGAATGATACCGATTCGCGGCAGATATCTCAAAAAATGATTAACGATCTGTTGATCAGTGATAATTTTAAAGAATATACCAAGCAATTGGGTAAGAAGCCCGCCATTATCGTTGGCACGATCCGCAATAAAACTAGCGAACATATAGATGCCAACAATTACATTAAAAAGATTGAACTGGCCATTTTCAATTCTGGCGTAGCCGATTTAGTGGAGTCAGCCGGTTTTAGAGACAAAATTAGAGAGGAACGCGCCCAACAGCAAGATTTTGCCAGTTCCGAAACGGTTTCGAAATGGGGAAAGGAAACGGGAGCCAACCTGATGTTGTTTGGTGAGATGACCTCCGAGACTGATACCTACAATAAGCGAAGAGTAGTCAATTACGTGACCACACTTTTTCTTACCGATATGGAAACCAACAAGCGTGTGTGGTATGGCCAGCAGGAAATTAAGAAGGACATTCGCAATTAGTTCCAGAAGTCCATGGTAAATAGTCAATTGTCGATAGTTAACGCTACACCAACTAAACGCAGTCTGTCCACTATCAATCATAGACGATGGAGTTTGTGTTTTGTATTCCTTCTTCCGGTGCTAATCCTAACAGGCTGTGCCACTTACTACCAAGCGAATTATGAATTCAACAAAGAATTTGAATCCGGTAACCTAAAAGCTGCCCTACAAAGACTTCGCACTAAATCAAACCAAGCAAACGGCAGAGATCGTTTCCTCTATTTTGTGAACAAGGGTCTGGTTCTTTCTATGATTGGCCAATACGAAGAGAGCAACCAGTTTTTTGAAAAGGCTTTTCTGTTTTGGGAGGATTTTAAAGTTGATTACTTCAGCGAAGGCGCCAGCTACCTGATTAATCCAACCATTACCGTTTATCGCGGTGAAGATCACGAGCATTTGGTACTGCTCTACTATAAGGCGTTGAATTACCTGAAACTTCAAAAAACGGAACAGGCGTTGGTAGAATGTAGGCGGCTAAATATCCGGCTCCAACAATTGAGCGACCGCTATTCAGTTGACAATAAATACAAGCACGATGCATTTATTAATAACCTGATGGGAATTATTTATGAAGCAGACAATGATTACAATAACGCGTTCATTGCCTACAGAAATTCATGGGACTCTTATAAAAACGAATACGAAAAGATGTTTCAGTTGCCAGCCCCCCGGCAATTAAAATTAGATCTACTTCGTGCCGCTTGGTTGAGTGGGCTAAAGAATGAATTTGAAGATTATAGAACACTTTTTGAAATGAAGGATTACGAGTATCAACCCACCGAAGGAGGGGAGCTGGTTTTTTTCTGGCACAATGGCTTGGCACCCTTTAAAGCTGAGTGGGGCGTTAATTTTTTTATCGATCACGGTAGGGGAAACATGCTCTTTTTTCACAATAACGAATTAGGACTTTCATTCAGCTTTCCCAAATCCAGTTATTCACAAGAACAATTGAGTGCATTGTCACGATTGGAATTCTTCCGCGTGGCATTTCCAAAATACATTGAACGTATGCCTTATTTTCAGAGCGGCAACTTAGATGTGAACGGTACTAAATACCCTCTTGAGTTGACGGAAAATATTAACAAGATTGCCTTCAAGGTGTTGGAGGAAAGAAGGGGCTATGAATTTGCGCGAGCATTGATTCGCGTGGCGTTAAAAAAGGCATCTGAGTATGCGTTGAAAAAGGAAGATAAAAACTGGGGTGCTTTGCTTGGTATCTTCAACACATTGACAGAAAAAGCAGATACGCGGAATTGGCAAACGCTTCCTCACTCCATTTACTACGCACGCGTTCCCCTACAGGTAGGACATACGGAAGTAAAGCTATACCTGATAGGTGATCAGCAGCAGCATGCTGAAAAAAGCTTCACTTACGAGGTGAGAAAAGGCCAGGTACTGTATCACACATTTACCTCACTCGAAAGCAGTTATCCGAATTATGGATACTAATTTAGGTTAATTCTTATCTTTAAGCTTCTAAAAAGCTGGCAATCTGAATAAGTCAAATAAAATAGTTGTTGTAATCTTCGCGTTGATTTTCATCGGTGCTCCAAAGCTATTCGGGCAAGATCAAGAAAAGCCTAAAATACCGCTCGATCACTTTTACGTAAAGCGGCAATCGGGAGGTATGTTTCGGAAAGTGTTATCAAAGATCAATTTTGGGATCGGGACTGGTTTTGGAAACACCTTTTTTAGCCATAAGCTAGACGGTTTTGGTATCTATCAGTTGCCAGGTGTAAACCCACAGATTTTTTCTGGAACGCCTGCTACCCGCTATGGAAATTGGGTGAATGATGTGAGCATAGACAAATCTGCTATATCTGGCAGCGCCTACGTGACGCCAGCAGGTGCAACTGATTTGGGCTTTAAAGGGAATGCGCTGAATATTCCGCTTCAAGCTTTTGCCTACTACAGCTTTAGTCGGTATCGGATTGGTGCAGGCTATTCATATGAACTTATGAGTATCGGTAGCCTTGCGCCTACTTCATTAGGCGACCAGATTCGTGATTTCCAGCCACCCAGCCCTACCGGTTTCGTTCGAAAATACTATGCAATGATAGGAGCCTCGTTTTACCGCGTGGGAGATTATCTTTTTACAGGCGATCTTCAAATAGGCGACTTCAAACCCAAATCTAATTTTGCTCCCTCTGTCACAGGCGGGATGTATTACAATTTAGGAATCACCATCGAGCGCGATTTTTCTGAATACTTTAAAGGTTTTGTGAGGCCATCGTACGAAATAAAAAGTTATTCTCTTGCTGTACCTGAAAGTGGAAAGGCAATTGACCATACCATCAACGCATTTTATTTGAATGTTGGGGTGACGTATCGTATACCGGAATTGTCCCGCTGTTTTATTAAAGATTGTCATGCGCAAATCAATCATGCACATGGCAATAAAGAGTATCGAAGCAGAAGGCACGCGATGTACAAAAAGCAGAATCCCGGCTATGGTGAGAATGATAAAAAGTTGATAAAGTACAGGGGTAAAAACAATCGAAGAATAAATCCCTATTAGCAGCGCAAAATCGATCAAAATAATAGCTAACAACACGGGCGCTTTGCGGGCAATTCCATTGCCAAATATCAACTTTTAAAGTACCTTGCACGCTTACTAAAATGCGACTTTAAACGTGGCTGACGAAACAAATGACCTTCCTGTAAGGCAGAACATAATCCCGATCAATATTGAAGATGAAATGCGTGGCGCTTACATCGATTACTCGATGTCAGTCATCGTTTCAAGGGCGTTACCTGATGTCCGTGATGGCTTGAAGCCAGTACACCGTAGAGTTCTTTATGGCATGTTGGAGTTAGGTGTCAATTACAACAAGCCCTTCAAAAAAGCAGCTCGCATTGTCGGTGATGTAATGGGTAAGTACCACCCGCATGGCGATGCGTCCATTTATGATACCATGGTGCGGATGGCGCAAGCTTGGTCTATGCGCTATATGCTGGTGGATGGGCAAGGAAATTTTGGATCAGTAGATGGAGACCCTCCGGCAGCGATGCGTTACACCGAGGCAAGGCTCCGTAGAATCGCAGAAGAACTTTTGGCAGACATCAACAAAGAAACCGTTGATTTTCAGCCGACCTATGATGATCAAAATTCAGAGCCTACGGTTCTTCCGGCAAAAATCCCGAACCTATTAATTAATGGTTCATCGGGTATTGCCGTGGGCATGGCCACCAATATGGCGCCCCATAATTTGTCCGAAGTAATTGATGGCATAAATGCCTACATCGATAATAGAGAGATCACCATTGTTGAGCTGATGAAATTAGTCACAGCACCTGATTTCCCCACAGGTGGAATTATCTATGGCTATCAGGGGATACAAGAAGCCTTTCTAACTGGAAGAGGCCGAATTGTTATTCGTGCCAAGGCAGAAATTATTACCAATCCCAATGGAAAAGACCAGATCGTAGTTACAGAAATCCCTTATCAGGTCAATAAGGCAAATATGATTGAGCGCACTGCCGCCTTAATCAATGAAAAGAAAATAGAAGGCATTAGTGACATTCGCGATGAATCAGATCGCGATGGATTTAGAGTAGTATATGACTTACGAAAAGATGCTATTCCAAATATTGTTCTCAATAACCTTTTCAAATATACTCAGCTACAATCCTCATTTGGTGTAAACAATGTGGCCTTAGTAAAAGGAAGACCGCAAACGCTTAACCTAAAAGATTTAATTGTTGCCTTTGTGGAACATCGCCATGAGGTGGTTGTACGCAGGACGAAATTCGAATTGGATGAAGCTGAAAAAAGAGCCCACATATTAGAAGGCTATTTGATTGCATTGGATCATTTGGATGAGGTAATCACATTGATCCGAAATTCTAAAGATCCAGAGATTGCTAAGTTGGGATTGATCGAGCGATTCGGCCTCTCCGAGATTCAGGCAAAGGCTATTTTGGAAATGCGCTTACAGCGACTCACTGGTCTTGAGCGCGAAAAAATTCAAAACGAATATGCAGAAGTAAAAGCGTTAATTGATCGATTGAATGAAATCCTAAATAGTGAGCCAATTCGGATGGGCATCATAAAATCTGAATTGCACGAAATCAAAGAACGCTATGGCGATGCCCGCAGAACGCTGGTCGTCCATAGTGAGGATGATATCACTATGGAAGACATGATCGCCAATGAAGAGATGGTGATCACTATTTCCAGTCAAGGCTACGTAAAACGAACTTCTTTGTCTGAGTATAGAACTCAAGGCAGGGGAGGAATTGGCTCGAAAGCGGTTTCGACCAAAGACGATGACTTTACGGAGCACTTGTTTGTCGCGCATGCACATAACTACCTATTGATATTTACTGCGTTGGGGCAAGTCTATTGGAAAAAGGTGTATGAGATTCCCGAAGGAACGAAGACTTCCAAAGGGCGCGCGATTCAAAACCTATTGAACATTGAAGCAGGTGACAGCGTACGGGCGGTATTAAATGTGAAGAGCATTGAAGACCAAGAGTATATTAATAATACGTTTGTTATTCTATGTACCGAACAGGGTACGATTAAAAAGACTTCGTTGGAAGCTTATTCACGGCCTCGGGCAAATGGAATTACAGCGATCACAATCCACGATGGTGATCGACTATTAAATGCTGCTCTAACAAATGGCACTAATCATATTATTATTGCCAAGAGTGAAGGAAAGGCGGTTCACTTTAACGAATCAGATGTTCGGCCAATGGGTAGGACTGCAGCCGGTGTGAGAGGCGTTACGTTAGATTCAGCAGAAGATAAAGTAGTTGGGATGGTGTGTATCTCACGTGAAGATGCTAACCTACTGGTTGTTTCTGAAAAAGGATATGGGAAGCGTAGCGATATAACGGACTACCGAATTACACGAAGAGGTGGGAAGGGCGTTAAAACCATCAACGTAACTGAAAAAACTGGCAAGCTTGTTGCAATCAAGGAAGTGGTTGACAAAGACGACTTGATGATTATCAATAAATCCGGAATCAGTATTCGCATCAAAGTGGAACAGTTGCGTGTGATGGGTCGTGCTACTCAGGGAGTTCGCTTAATAAAATTGAATGAAGACGATGCTATTTCATCCGTTGAAAAAATTCAAAATATTGAACTGGAAGGCGATGGCACTGAGACCGCTGCTCTCGTTGAAGATATTCCGCCAACCGAGCCAACTGACATTAACTAAACCTAAACTTGAACTATAAACTAATCAAAAAATGAAAAAGACCGCAATTGCGCTACTATTCCTAATTCCAATTTCCCTGCTTGCGCAGAAGGAAATAAAGCCGAGTATTTCAAAAGCAGAAAAAGCATTGAAAGCCGGGAAATTTGATGAAGCAAAATCCATCATCGATGTTACTATCGCCAACGCTGAATTCATGGTGGACAAGAAAGGCAGCCCCTCAAAAAATGCCGCTAAGGCTTGGTTCCTGAAAGGGCTTATTTATGCAAGTATTGATACCACAAAAGAGGCGAAGTTTAAATCGTTAGAAGCGGAACCCTTTAAAGTCGCCCAAGAGGCTTTTGACAAGAGTAAAGAGATAGGGAAAGGTGAATTGACTTACTTTTCTGATGACAACGGATTCCCGGTGTTGAATACATCCTTTGAAGCGAATTTAGCCAATGCCTATTTGGCTACTAGTTTGAAAGCATACCAAGAAGATAAGGATTTTAAAAAGGCATTTACTTACATGGAACGCGTAGTTTATTTTATCCCAAACGATACTTCTATGCTGATGAATGCTGGAGTTTATTTTGCCCCCTCTGCAGAGGAGTATGACAAAGCACTTGATTATATCGAAAAATACCAGCAAAAAGGAGGTAATAACGCAGATGCCTATATCCAAAAATTGAGCATCTACATGAACAAAAAGAAAGATTATGAAAAGGCGCTGTTGGTAACAAAGGATTTGATTGCGAAGTATCCAGCCAATCCTGAGTACCCGAAGTTTGAACTGGATATTTACATCAAGATGGACCGCCTACCTGAAGCCAAAGCATTGATGGAAAAGGGTGCGAACGCAAACCCTAACGATGCAGATGCCAGGTACTATCTAGGCGTTATCTCCAATGAATTGAAGAACCCCGAGGAGGCCAAAAAATGGTTCAATGAAGCTATCAAAGTAAACCCAAAACACTACGAGGCTAATGCCTCATTGGCTGATATGACTTACAAGGATGTAAGAAAAGTGAGGGAAGAACGGAATGACATTTCGGGAACGAAAGATGCTGATCTAAAGAAAAGGAGTGATCTTTTTAAATTGATTGAAGTGAGGCTTAAGGAGTCGCTTCCTTATTGGGAAAAATGTGAATCATTGAAGCCAGATGATGAGGCTGTTCTTTATGGATTACTTTCTGTTTACGGTGATTTATCAAACTACGATGAAGCCACCTACAACCCCAAGCTGGACAAGTTGAAAAAGAAAATGAAGTCACTAAAATTGGAGGTAGATTAAACTAATATATTTATAAGAGAAGAGGGCTGGGATTTTTTCCAGCCCTCTTTTTTTGATCAACTCATAGGTCATCGACACAAAAAAAGCCCTCAATTTCTTGAGGGCTTTCATCTACTAGTTGAGGCTAAATTATTCTGCTACCACATTTACTGTTACAGCATGCTTCACTTCTTTGTGCAAGTCCAATGTTGCAATGTAGGTTCCTAATTGCTTAGGCTGCTCTTTGAAGCTGATCTTCTTACGATCGACATCAAAGCCTTTTGCCTTCAATGCATCCGAAACTTGAACGGCTGTAACGGCACCGAAAATTTTTCCGGATTCGCCAGCCTTGGTTCCAATTTCCAAGGTCATTTCGCCAATCTTTGCTGCCAATGCTTCGGCATCTTGCTTGAGCTTAGCTGCTTTGTGGGCAGCCTGACGGATGTTTTCAGCCACCATTCTTTTGTTCGAATCGTTGGCAATCAAAGCAACACCATTTGGAATAAGGTAATTTCGGCCATAGCCGGGCTTTACCTTTACCGTATCATTTTTGTAACCTAGTCCTGTTACGTCTTGTTTTAATATTATCTCCATGGTTGTACAGGTTAAAGGTTATTTCATCTGGTCAGCCAAATAAGGAAGAATAGCTACGTGACGGGCTCTTTTTACAGCTTGCGCCACTCTATTCTGATACTTCCAGCTATTGCCAGTCAATCTACGAGGAAGGATCTTGCCTTGCTCATTGATAAACTTCAACAAGAAATCAGGATCCTTGTAGTCGATATATTTGATGCCGTTTTTCTTGAAGCGGCAATACTTAGGCTTTACTTCAGCCCGCTTTACGGATTCGTTTACTAGTGTCATGCGTTGGCCGCCTCCTTGCGTGGTGCTTGTTTTTTAGTTCTGTTAAATTCTCCTTTGCGCCTGCGCTCGTTATAAATAACAGCGTGTTTGTTCAATGCGGTCGTTAAAAAACGCATTACCGATTCATCTCTTCTAAACTCTGTTTCCAAAGTGTTGATGAGTGTGTTGTCCGCTGTCGCAAATTCAAGAAGGTTGTAGAAACCGGTAGACTTATTCTGGATGGGATAGGCCATCTTCTTCAGTCCCCACTTTTCAACGTTGATGACGTTGGCTTTCGCCTTGGTCAAAACCTTCACGAATTTCTCGACAGTATCCTTTGCCTGGTCTTCAGACAAAACGGGATTTAAAATGAATACCGTCTCGTAGTTTTTCATGGGTTTAACAATTGTTTTAAAAATGAGGTGCAAAAATAGGAAAACGTTCTGGAATGGCCAAAAAAGCTAGGGGATTGACTGATCGGAAACGTTAAGTAATTACTCGTTTAGCCCCCAGTCATAGTCGACATGCGAAATTTTAGCCTCAGGCTTGATTTTTATAGTTGAATAGGTGTTTACGAAGCTTCTCACCGATGCACCGTTGTTGTTGAAGTCCATGCCATACCACTTAAAAATCATGCTCAATTCGGGTTTATCAGCCGAGATCTTGTTCCGGAATGAGTCCGCTAAGAATGCCTTCGCCTGCTTCGCCATTTGCTCGTCCATTTTCTTTGCATCGTAGGCTTCGTTGAGTAAAATGGGACATGATTTGCTTGCACAAACCAGTGCCATGTGCACTCGCGGATCGTCAAATTTTTTGCGTAGCCGGCCGTGTTCAATATTGTCAAGGCTCATTTTTTCTTTGCCGATGGTAAAGAATTTCATTGCCCAAGGCGTGTTAACAAAAGGAATCTGAATTTTACTGCCAATGTCCTTTATGCTTTTGATGGGATAGTAGTTTGTAATCAGCTTAATGGTAAAGGCATTATAGGCATTGATCCAAAACACCATTTGCTCATTCTTGCTCCACGCCTTTTCGTCAGGCGGTGTCTTGCTGATAATGGACAGGTACTTAGTGAGTTCAACCGAGTCTTTTATAAACCCCTTGTAATTTACTTTACCCTCTGCGGACACATTCTTTTTTAGCAATTGATCATAAATTTGATGAGAGGGTGGTTGTGTCTGTGCAGGAACGCAATTCAAAAAGAACACAATCAAAAAAATAATGGCTGCTAGTTTTTTCATGTGTTAATGATTTGTTTTTTCTGCTCGCGCGATTTTATCTATTTGATAGTGAAAGATACCTTCCCCATTGGATATCCTTCGGAATAAATATCTACCACATAATTCCCTTCTACATAATCAGTTCCCTTTTCATAAAAGAATACTAGTTTTTGCTTCGTGTTGTCAAACAAGATTTCTTGAATAGCGGTATAGAACTCTTCTTTGCCATTGAGCATGAACGTACCAGACCCTTTGGCTACGTCAAAAATTACTTGCCCATTTTCATCTACGATGCGGATCAAAATCTTTTTCCCCGCAATGGGTGCCACGTTGTTTTCCGCTAAAGTGAACTCTACTTTTATTTTTTGTAGCTGCCGATTCCGAAAAGGAGATTCCCTTTCTTTTCCTTTTGAGTTCACTCCCTTTACTACCATGTTCTCGGCTCGCAATTGAGAGGCAAGCACCACTTTAGAGGCCAACTCCTTTTTATTTTTTTCGAGCGAAGTAATCGAATCACTCAGTTTATTTTGTTTTGTTTTTAAATTTTTGTTTTCGCTAAAAAGTTCTTTGTTAACTGATTTTAGCTTTTCGATTTCAACATCTTTTAAGTTGAGTAATTCCTCGTATCCGTCCAATCGATCTTCTAATTCCTGCAGTGCTTTAGCGCTTCGTTGAGTACTTCGACTTAGTTCTCTCACTACTTCTGCTTTCGCTTTTTCCAAATCAGCGATGTTGCCACCTAACTTTTGTATATCTGCAATTTTCTGATCCAACTCATTCTTCACATCGTTAAGTCGTTGCATGGTCCCTGCTAAATCCGTTTCAGTGCTAACGAGTTGTTGCTTGACCGCTACTTTTTCTTTGTAGTCCAAGTATATTTTTACGCTCTGAACAAGAATGATTAGCAGTAACAGAATGATGACGAAGGTAGATCGGTTTGACGTTGACTCCTTGGTTACTTTATTTTCCATGCGACTTTTAACTTTATTCAAAAGTACCTTTAAAAATTGATTACCAAGAACAGATATAGTGCTGCTTGTTGAGGGCAGGATCAAAAAAAACCAAGCCACATCTATATAAATCCACACTTCCGTAAACTAATTCGTGGCTTTTGATCTCCTTCCATGCGTGTGCCATTTCTCTGGAGGAATAAATGTCGTCAACGACTACCACTCCATTGTCTACCATCCGGTTTACAATTTCTTTGAAGTAATGCATCGTTGGTTCATATTGATGGTTGGCGTCCATCAGCACGAAATTGATTTTTCTATTGGTCTGTAGAAATTCCCGTAAGGTGTCATCGATTAATCCTTCAATCAGTCGGATATTCTTTGCTTCAAAGTATTCAAAATTTGTTTTTGCGATATTGATAAAGGCTGCATTCCCCTCGAACGTATTTACCGTGGCATTGCCTTTTTTTGCCAGGTAAAGGGCAGTCACTCCCATTGATGTACCTAATTCAACAATCTGTCTCGCATCAACGTATTCGGCAAGCCGATAAAGCAGTGTGCTCATATCAATGGGAGCAAGGCTGGTCTTGGCTATTGCTGCGATCATCCTATGATCCGAATTGAAATGTTTGGAAGACGCACCAAGATCTTTCACCGTCACAATTTCTTGGCTTGCCAGCAAGTTTGATCGTAGCTTTTCGATTTCTTCAAACCCGGATATTGGCGATTTGGGTTTGATTACTTTGGTGTATAAATCAAAGAAGAAAGGAGAATGGATGGAGTGTTCGTCAACTTTGTAAAGCCAATACTGGAGAAAAGAACTAATCTGAAATAAATTCAATAAAGTTCATTTTAGTGGAACCCCTCAATTCAATCGGAGCGGTGCAATCATAACGAACTCCGGTACGTTTACGTTGAAATTTATACCATCAACGATTCTTTCCATCAGATAAGTTCCTACCATTTTGCCAATACCGGATTTAAGGTTGCAGCCAGACACATACTGGTGAGATTCTCCCGGTTCTAACAACGGCTGTAGCCCCACCACGCCCTCACCTTCCACTTCACGAATGGTGAAACCAGCATCGTGGATCAGCCAACGCCTGCGCTTTAACTGAATCGTAAAGTCGCTTTGGTTCTCGATTGTTATTTTGTATGTAAAAACATAATGATATTGGCTAGGGCTTGAATAGGAGGGTTGATACTCCGTTTCCACCACTACCTTTACTCCTTGTGTTATTTCAGTTACCATTCATTTCAAAAGTAAGATTTTTTTCTAATTTCCGTCTCAAAGTTTAGCACCGTCAACCGAAAATTAATATTGAATGGAAGTAAAAATCGAGGATTCTTGGAGAAAAAGACTGGAATCAGAGTTTGATAAGTCATATTTCACTGAATTGGCGCAGTTTGTAGAAGAAGAATATGCGACCCAGACGATTTACCCAAACGCTAAAAATATTTTCAAGGCGTTTGAAATTTGTCCTTTTGAAGCCACCAAAGTGGTGATACTTGGGCAAGATCCATATCATGGCCCAGCCCAAGCCGATGGACTTTGTTTTTCCGTTCAGGAAGGCATAAAGCCGCCCCCTTCATTAATAAACATATTCAAAGAGATCCGAGAAGATGTTGGCAAGCCCATTCCAACTTCTGGCGATCTCACCAGATGGGCAAAGCAAGGCGTGCTGCTTCTAAACGCTACACTCACAGTTAGAGCTTCATCACCGGCTTCACACCAAGGTAGAGGTTGGGAAATTTTCACCGATGCGGTTATCAAACTAATCTCTGACCAAAAAGAAAAAGTAGTATTTATTCTTTGGGGCGCCTACGCTCAAAAAAAAGGAGATATTATCAACGCATCAAAACATCTTATCATCGAGTCAGCTCATCCTTCTCCCTTCTCGGTGTATAAAGGTTTCTTTGGGTCAAAGCCCTTCAGCAAAACAAATGCTTACCTAAAAAATAAAGGCTTGGCAGAAGTTGACTGGTGATACTTCGTTTCCAGTTTTTATTCACTTAAACTGGTAACAGGTAACTGGAAACTGGTAACTACCTAATCAATTTGAAGAAACGCTTCCACCTGATTTTGTCAACGAAGGTTCCATATTTATCTAGCGATAGCCAAATGAAGAATCCTTTGCCAACGATATGATCTTCGGGAACAAATCCCCAATAGCGTGAATCGAGGGAGTTGTCTCGGTTATCGCCCATCAAAAAGTAATAATTTTGATTGAATGTATATTCCGTTACTTCTTTTCCATCAATTTTTAATTTATCGTTTTCAATCACTACATCTTTTTGATTTTCGTACGACTTGATGGTATAACCATAGATGGAAAGCGTGGAATCATTGATGGTAATTTTCATCCCTTCCTTAGGCAAGGTAAGTGGACCATAGTTGGTGCCCGTCCATGTAGATGTGTATTTAGAAAACGGAAATCTTTCTGACTCGCCACCGCCCGCCTCCATTTCTGCGGAGATTACGTAGGGTAGTTGTTTTACCTCGGTCAATTTTGTTTCGGTCAGATACATGGAATAATACACATGAGATGGGTTGGCATTATCAGCTCTGCCGTGCAACTCAAAATCATCGCCATCTAGTCCTAGTGCAGAAATATTTCTTGGATTGATTTCGTCTTTGGCGATCACCCGATAACGGAAACGCATTTCTGGCGCGTTCTCGCCTGGCTTGCCATTGAGATACAATTGCTTGTCTTTGATTTGCAACACATCGCCTCCAATGGCCACACACCGCTTGATGTAATTTGTTTTTAAATCTACCGGATAGTCTTTCCACGTTGACTTGTCGTATACTCCGTAATTATTTTCTTCGATACGAGGGACATTAAAGACGACTACATCATTATTTTTTACCGATGTGATTCCCGGCAATCTAAATGTGGGTAGTTGAACCCAAGGTAAATACGAGGGTATCTCCGTAAACCAAATCTTCTGGTGAGTTAAGGGAAGTTGTAAGGGAGTTCGGGGTGTTCTGGTGCCATAATGGAATTTGCTCACAAATAGAAAATCACCGACCAGCAGCGAATTTTCCATGGAAGGAGTGGGGATGGTGTAGGCTTCCATGATCAGCCAACGAATGAGGGTGGCAGCTACTACCGCAAACAAGATGGCATCCCACCATTCGCGTAAAGCAGATTTTTTTTCATTCTTCTCTTCAACACTTCTCTTCCAAAACTTCCAATTCATAGTCGTGCGGTATTATTAAAAATCTGGCAAATAAAGGGAATTTTAGGTTAGCAAAGAGCCTATACTTTCAAAAAATCATCCATCGAATAGATTCCCTTTTTTCCGACCATCCATTCGGCAACCAAAACGGCTCCCTGAGCAAAACCTTGCCGGGAATGTGCGGTATGTTTGATCTCAATATCATCAACGACACTTCTGTATTTCACTACGTGCGTTCCCGGTGCGGGGTCGATTCTAAATGAGTTTATAACGAGGGTATCTTGGTCAGGGGTTTCACCTAAGTGCCATTCTTTGATGAGCGGTTGATTTTTGATAATCCCCTCCGCCAACGTAATAGCTGTCCCGCTCGGAGCATCTTTTTTTTGGATATGATGAGTTTCATCAATTGATGCGTTGTATTCGGCATGTGGCTCCATCAACTTCGCCAGTATATCATTCAACTTAAAAAAGAGGTTTACCCCCAAGCTAAAATTGGACGTGTAAAAAAATCCACCTTGCTTTTGTTGACAAGCCGTTTCAATTTCATTTTTTTTGTTGAGCCAGCCAGTCGTTCCGCATACAACCGGAATTTGATGATCAAAACAAAACAGCAGGTTATTTACTACTGCCTCTGGTTGCGAGAATTCGATGGCCACGTCTGTTTTGCTCTTGAAATTGACCAGTTCTTGATAGGTGTCCGGCTTTGCTACGACCTCGTGCCCCCGTCCGAGTGCAATTGCCTCGATGGCTTTGCCCATCTTGCCATAGCCTATCAACAAGATTTTCATTTCAGAATCTAAGTTTAATAGCTATGCCAGTACTGGTACCCGTGTAATAATTATTTTCCATGTGCGGCTCAATTTTCACCTTTAACTTAGGATTTAAGTCAAACTCCTTTAAATGAGCATCAACATGCGCGTCTACCATTTGCAGGAGATAAAAAAAACCAGTAAATATTAGAAAATAGTCTCGCTGCCGTTGCGCCTGGTTTATAATATTTCGAAGCTGTGTTTCATCGAGCCCAAAGACGGGACTTAAATTGCGCGCACCTACTTTCCCGTCCAATAAATCGAAGAGATCATTTCGGTAATTATTTCCTGCTTGGTTGTAAAAGGTAACCACCGAAATCAAGGCGAAAAAGCCTCCATAAACCAACGGTAGTTTCCAGTATTTCTTATTATAAACTTGCCCCATTCCCGGAAGCACAGCCGAATATAACATTGCTTTGCGCGGATCGAACCTCTTCGAATAGGTTTCGATATTGATGACTTTCTTGCCGCTCTTGGAGAAAATGGTATCGGCAGGCAGTTGTTGGGTAGAATCTGTTTTTACTTCTTGGGCGAAGGTCAGGTTGGTAAATGTAAATAGGGCGCAGCCAAGAAGTAACGATTTCATTTACATTTTTAAAATATCCAAGATTCTGTTTAGGTCTTCCACCGATACGAAAGGTACGCGAATATCTCCCTTTTTCCCGTCACTCCTTACACTAACTTTCGTGCCAAAGTGCGAGGAGAGTCTGGATTGAAGTTGAAAAATCTCTTTGGGTGCTCCGGCCGATTCTGGTTTTTCTTTGGCAGGTTCTGATTTCCTGGTCATTAGTTCCCTTGCCAGCTCTTCTACCTTTCTCACTGACAAATCCTCGGAAAGCGTTTTCTTAAAAATGAACAATTGGGAGTCAGAATTATCCACATTAATGATAGCGCGCGCATGCCCCATAGATATCTTGTTGTCGCGGAGTGCAATTTGAATATCTGGGGGAAGCTTCAAAAGCCTAAGATAGTTGGTCACGGTTGAGCGGTTTTTACCTACGCGCTCACCTAGCTCTTCTTGCTTGAGACTACATTCTGAAATAAGCCGTTGATAGCTTAAGGAAATTTCAATGGGGTTAAGATTTTCCCGCTGGATGTTTTCAATCAAGGCCATCTCTAGCATCTGCTGATCATCGGCAGAACGCACGTAGGCAGGAATCGCAGAAAGCCCGGCTCGCTTCGAAGCTTGAAACCTTCGCTCACCCGAGATCAGTTGGTATTGATTGTGCGCAAGTCGTCTAACAGTAATGGGTTGAATAATTCCATGCACCTTGATGGAATCTGCCAATTCATTGAGTGCGTCTTCATTAAAATACTGACGTGGCTGAAACGGATTGGTTTCTATCTCGTCAATCGAAATCTCATTAACGCCACCACTGTTACGGTTGGCGGGTGAAGCAACATCTACTTCCAATCGATCATCGGATGGGGTATCGCTCAACAGGGCACTTAGCCCACGGCCTAATGCTTTTTTCTTACTCATTTTGTTAACCCGTTTTTGTTCAGAATTTCGTGCGCGAGATTCAAATAGCTGATGGCCCCTTTACTCTCCGCATCGTGTACAATTGCAGGCAAGCCGAAGCTGGGTGCCTCACTCAGCTTTACATTGCGTGGAATGATCGTGTTAAAAGCAATATTCTTAAAGTGCGTTTTTACTTCTTCTACTACTTGATTTCCAAGCGAGGTTCTAGAGTCGTACAGCGTCAGTAAAATCCCCTCGATCTCTAACTTGGGATTGAGGCGCGTTTGAATAATCTTAATGGTATTCAATAGTTTGCCTAATCCTTCCAACGCGAAATATTCACACTGAACCGGTATCAGAACCGAATCAGCCGCAGTCAGCGAGTTGATAGTGATCAATCCAAGGGACGGGGAACAATCGATGATAATGAAATCGTATTGACTTTTTATTTTTGAAAGCACATTGCGCATTTTCTCCTCGCGATGATCAATATTAACCATCTCCACTTCTGCGCCCACTAGGTCGATGTGTGAGGGGAGGACATCGAGATACTTTAATTCATTTTTGATGATCGCATCCGAAGTAGGAATGCCGTCTACCATACATTCGTAAATGCTCTTTTTTATTTCTTTGGGATTCATACCCAACCCTGAAGTGGAATTTGCTTGCGGATCGGCATCCACCAGCAAGGTTTTATACTCCAATACCGCGAGGCTGGCAGCTAGGTTGATGGCTGTAGTTGTTTTTCCGACTCCGCCTTTTTGGTTTGCGATAGCAATAATTTTACCCATACTCTCAATTTGAAAATTAGCTAATTTTGAAAATTTGAAAATGTTAACTGACTTTGAAATTCTAGAACCAGGATTATCCTGATTTTCAAATTTTCGAATCACCGAATTTTCAAATTAAACATTGCAAATATAAGGCAGCGGGTTTATCGTGGAACTTTCGTGGAACGTTACTTATCCACTTACTGTCAACAAGGAGTCAACAATTTGAAGATTCGGTGATTAATTGATTCGTTCATGGGGTTTTGAATCAACGAATTACCAAATTATCGAATCAACTAATCAACAAATCATTTCTTTTTCTTCTTCGTCTCGCTAGTTTTTCGAGCCTCTTCACTGGCTTTCATCGCCTCCTCCAGTTTAGTCATAAACTTTGACTTTTTACCTGGACCACTGATTGCTGCCTTCTTTTTGTTCTCTTCCATCAACGCTTTAATCTTGTCTTCATCAACGAACCGTTTGATGATGGCCTGTTGCGCGAAGGTGATCAGGTTTGAAACGAAATAGTAAAAGCTCAAGCCTGCAGAGAAAGAGTTTAGAACAAACACCAAAACAATCGGCATGATGTACGACATGGATTTCATCGGCCCAGCCACAGAACTAATTTGATTGTTCTGCCAGGTGTAGATCAATGTAGAAATAGTCATCAGCAATACAAACAAGCTGACATGGGCGCCATAGAAGGGAATAGTAAATGGAAGATTTAATACAGAATCATAGGTAGAAAGATCTTCTGCCCATAAAAATTGCTTTTGGCGAAGACCAATGGCGATGGGGAAGAAATAAAACATCGCAAACAAAATCGGCATTTGTAAAATCAACGGAATGCAACCGCTGAAGGGATTGACACCGACTTGCTTGTAAAGCTTCATGGTATCTTGTTGGTTTTGCGCCATGTTATCGCCATTCTTTTCTTTAATGATATCCATTTCCGGTTTTAATAACTTCATCTTGGCCATTCCCAAATACGAAGTGTAGGAGAGGGGCAGCAAAACAATTTTTACCATCAATACCAAGAGGATGATGATCAATCCATAATTGTTCAAGTATTTTTCTAGAAAATGAAAAACAGGGATGATCACAAACCGGTTTATCCAACTCATGGGAGGCCAGCCCAACGAGAGGTTTTCTTCAAATCCGGTTGTCACTTTTGTGATGATATCATAGTCGTTTGGTCCAAAATAGTACTGAAAAGTTGCCTTGTTATTTTTTACGTCCGCGGCAGGAATAAACAATTCCGCTTCGGCTGTTCGTACCACCGCAGGGTCATTCGTATCGGTGGACATCTTCACTTCACCACCAGAGAAATTATTCTGGGCAATGATGGAGCTAATGAAAAACTTCTGGCGAATGGAAACCCACTTTACAGAGTTCGCAAAAAGCTGCTCTTTCGGATCGGCACTTTCTCCCAAGTTGTCATACTCGCCATTAGATAGGAAATAGCCCACGGTAGTTTTGGTGCGGCTGTCGGCCATATCTTTTTCTTGCAACGCAATGGGATTGACCCATTGAAAGGATATATTTTCTTTGGTAAAGGTTAGGCCTGAAGATGCAATTTTGTAGCCGACCATGAAACCTGAATTCTTGATGGAATAGATATGTTTGATAAAGCCATTTTCGCCTACGTTAGCCGAGAGTGTGAGCACCGTTGAGTCACCGCGCTTGGCTGTTTCAACTTTGTAAAAAAGTTGATAGAGGTCAACATCTTTCCCTCCGTATTGCGCTATCAGAGAAAATAAGTTGTTTCCGTTCTCGATCAGGAAAAGGGGTTTTTGCGAATACGTTTTAAAATTCTTGAGCTCCAGGTTTTTGATGTATCCGTTGCTAGAGACAGCTACTCGCAGATCGCTGTTTTCGATATTGATCAACTCTTCTTTTCCTTGCAAAAAGCTACCGAGGCTTCCATAAGATTGTATGGCTGTGCTATCAAATTTAGCGACTGGTTTTTGCGCAATGCCCGCGATTTTTTGCACGGCAGCAATTGAGTCTGTTTTAACCGTAGAAGGTGGGATAGGAGGCGTAGAGAAAAAGTAAAAATATACCATCAACAAACCTGCTATCAACGTCATACCTATGGCCGAATTCCTATCCATCGTTTTTTAATTTTTAATTTTGAATGTTAAATTTTGAATGGTTGATGATGATTTAAAATTGCAAGATACTTCTATGGCAGATGTGAATATTTCTACCAGTGCTTCCTTGTCGGGATGTTGAAGAAATAAGCTCTTCTATTTCTTGCATGGTGCTCAATTTACTGAAGTTACGCAAATCAACTAAGTTACCGTCAGGCTGAGCCAGTCGAAGCCTCTTTGGAAGCTCAAACTGACAACATTTAACGTTTTGCGTAACTCCAGTTGATTTAAATTTCATCATTTAAAATTTAGAATTATGACCTCTTGTTCTCCATCGCAGCGGCCACAAATTTTACGAACAACGGATGTGGGTTCAGCACCGTGCTGCGTAGTTCAGGATGGAATTG
>Ga0209181_10004911_pt1 | contig 19572 bp, 12 predicted proteins | sample MAT05_FD_187208 | JGI IMG/M metagenome (GOLD analysis project Ga0209181, IMG submission 187208) | Freshwater microbial communities from Lake Fryxell liftoff mats and glacier meltwater in Antarctica - MAT-05 (SPAdes) (version 2) | ecosystem: Environmental > Aquatic > Freshwater > Ice > Liftoff... | reverse complement strand
GGCCAGGGTGATACGCGGCAGGGTGGACAGCTTGTTAGTTGACACCATCGCGGCCTCCAAAACAGGTGACCGGCGCGCTGCACGTTCGCGGCCGGCTGGCCTGGATCATGCCGCGAGTTTTTTGCATCGATTGCTCAGCGCTTGGGACCGGACGGCCGGCCACCCGGGCGGCCACCGCCGCCACCGGTGCCACCACCACCGCCGCTGCGCGACGGGCCGCCGGCGCTGCTGCGCGCACCGCCGACACCGCTGCCGCCGCGTGCCGGTGTGCCGCCGCCGGACGGCCGGCCGCCACCGGCATGCGCCGGACGGCCACCACCGCCACCACCGCCGCCACCCGCAGGACGGCCGCCGCGATCACCGCCGCCGATGCCGGCCGCACCACTGTGGCTGCCGTGGCTGCCATGTGCGCCGTCACGTCGGCCCTGACCACCACCACCCGAGCGGCCGCCACCACCACCACCGCCGCCACCGCCAAAACCTCCGCCCGCATTGCGGCGGGTGCCACCCACGCCGATGGTCATGCGGCCCAACACGATCGGCTCGGCTTTTTCGTTCGACGGCGGCTCGAAACCGGGCACGATTTCGCTGGGGATGCTGCGCTTGATGAGTTTTTCGATGTCGCGCAGGAAGATGTCCTCGTCCACGCAGACCAGCGAGATCGCCTCGCCCGTCGCACCCGCACGGCCGGTGCGGCCGATGCGGTGCACGTAATCCTCGGCCACGTTGGGCAGCTCGAAGTTGACGACGTGCGGCAGCATGTCGATGTCGATACCGCGGGCAGCGATGTCGGTGGCCACCAGCACCTGCAAGTCGTTGCTCTTGAAGTCGGCCAGCGCCTTGGTGCGCGCACCCTGGCTCTTGTTGCCGTGGATCGCCATCGCGGTGATGCCCTCGTCGTTCAAGAACTCGGCCAGCCGGTTGGCGCCGTGCTTCATGCGGGTGAACACCAGCACCTGGTGCCAGTTGCCGGTCTTGATCAGGTGCGACAGCAGCGCCTTTTTCTTCTCGCGGCCCACCGGGTGCACCTTCTGGGCGATGGTTTCGGCGGTCTGGTTGCGGCGAGCCACCTCGATCAGCACCGGGTTGTTCAGCAGCTTGTCGGCCAGTGCCTTGATGTCGGCCGAGAAGGTGGCTGAAAACAGCAGGCTCTGCTTCTTGGCTGGCAGGTAGCTGAGCACTTTCTTGATGTCGTGCACAAAGCCCATGTCGAGCATGCGGTCGGCTTCGTCCAGCACAAAGATCTGCACATGGCTCAGGTCCAGCGTGCCCTGCTGGTGGTGGTCGAGCAGGCGGCCGGGCGTGGCCACCAGGATGTCCACGCCCTTGCGCAATGCGTTGATCTGCGGCTGCATGCCGACACCGCCAAACATCACCATGCTGGTGAGCTTGAGGTACTTGCCATAGGTGCGCACACTTTCTTCGACCTGCGCGGCCAGTTCACGTGTCGGCGTCAGGATCAGGGCGCGGATACAGATGCGGCCCTTGGCGTCCTTTTTGGTCGGCTCGCTCGAGAGGCGTTGCAGCATCGGCAGTGTGAAACCGGCGGTCTTGCCGGTGCCGGTCTGGGCGCCGCCCATCAGGTCGCCGCCTTGCAGCACGGCGGGGATCGCCTGCTTCTGGATCGGGGTGGGGGTGTCGTAGCCTTGATCGGCAATGGCGCGCAGCAGCGGCTCGGACAGGCCGAGTTCGGTAAATTTCATGGAGTTTGTATCGCCCCGGTTGTGTGGGGGGGCGCTTTGCGATCGGCCTGCAGCCGCTTGTTGCCAAGGGCCCCAGTCGGGGAGGCAGATGGGTCGATGCAGAGGTCGGGAGTCGACTGCAAGGGCGTGACTGGTAGCGACCTTGCGGGGAGGATTGTAGCCGGTGCCCTGGGTTTTCCCGAGGGAGCAGGCCGGCGATGGTGCGTCAGTTCCGGGTCTGGCGCGTTGACCCTGGCCGTCGGGGTGTCGGCATCAGGCGAGGGCGACCGGCGGCAGCGCGCCGAATTGCAAGGTGACCCGCAACCCGCCCAAGGGGGATTCGCCCAAGCTGACGCTGGCGCCGTGGCGCCGCGCAACACCGCGCACGATGGCCAGCCCCAGGCCGCTGCCGGTGGCGTCCGCCGCCGCGCTGCCGCGCACAAAGCGCTCGAACACCCGGTCGCGCTCGGCCGGGGCTATGCCCGGGCCGTTGTCGTCCACGGTCAGCAGCGGGCCGGTCTTGCCGGCGGCTGCGGTCAGCGTCACCAGGCCGCCCGTCGGGGTGTAGCGCAGCGCGTTGTCGACCAGGTTGCGCACCAGCACTGCCAGCTCGGCCGGGTCTCCGGTGACTTGCAAGGAGTCGTCGGCGTCCAGTTCGATCCGGCTGCCACGTGCGGCTGCCAGCGGTGCGCCGGCCTCGACCATCACCTGGCGCAGCAGGGCGGCCAGCGCTACCGGCACCTGCGGGGCGGCCGGTGCGTCGGGCTCGCTGCGCGCCAGGGTCAGCAGCTGCTCGACCAGGCGGCTGGCGCGGTCCACGCCGGCCACCAGCGCGTCCAGTGCCTTGCGCCGGCCAACCTCGTCGGGTGTGCGCCGCAAAACCTGCACCTGCAGCTTGAGGGCGGTCAAGGGCGAGCGCAGTTCATGTGCTGCGTCGGCGACAAATGCGCGCTGGCCGGCCCAGGCCAACGCCACGCGGTCGAGCAGGGCGTTGAGGGCTGCAACCAACGGGGCCACCTCGTCGGGCAGGTCGCTGGCAGGCAGCGGCGCCAGCGCGCCAGCGTCCTGCGCGCGCACCTGGCGGGCCACCCGGGCCAGCGGCCGCAGCGAGCGCTCGATCAGCCACCACAGTACGGCGGCCATCAGCGGTGCGGCCACCAGCAGCGGCAGCACGCTGCGCAGCGCGGCATCCGCCGCCAGGCCCTGGCGGATACGCACCGGCTGCGCCACCTGGATCACCTTGTCGCGGGCCGCCACCGCAAAGCTGCGCCAGCGCTGGCCGTCCACCAAGATCTCGGCCCAACCCAGCACGGCCTGTGCCGGCAGGGCGCGGTGGGCGCGGGTGGCGTAGACGCTGCGGCCGTCGATGCGCCAGATCTGCACCACGAAGTCGAGGTCTTCGTCGTTCAGCGCGGCGGCATCGTTGGGCGCGATCTCGCCCTGGTCGCGCAAGCTCAGCGCCATCTGGCGCAGCTGGTAGTCGAACAGCGCCTGGGTCTCGTGCAGCACGTTGCGGTAGCTGATGCCGCCCACCAGCACGGCGGCGGCGGCCAGCGCCACAAACAGGGACAACAGCAGGCGGGCACGGATCGAACTGAAGCTGCGGCGCAGGCGGCCAGGTTGGCCGGGCTGGAGGCCGGGCTTTTGGCCGGTCGTCACGGCGCCGGGGTCAGGAAGTAGCCCACGCCGCGCATGCTGCCGATCAGCTCGGCCCCCAGCTTCTTGCGCAGCTGGTGCACGTAGACCGACACTGCGTTGCTCTCCACCGCATCGCCCCAACCATAGAGCCGGTCCTCCAGCTGGGCCCGGCTGAGCACCGCGCCCGGTCGCTGCATCAATGCCTGCAAGACGGCAAACTCACGCGCCGACAGCAGCACCGGCCGGCCGTCCTGCGTGACCTGCCGGGTGGCGGGGTCCAGCCGCAGGCCGGCATGCACCAGGGCGGGGTCGGCGCGCCCGGCGTGGCGCCGCGCCACGGCACGCATGCGGGCTGCCAATTCGTCCAGTTCGAAGGGCTTGGCCAGGTAGTCGTCGGCGCCGGCGTCCAGCCCGGCGACGCGGTCGGCAGTCGCGTCGCGCGCCGTCAGCACGATCACCGGGGTGGCATCGCTGCGGCCGCGCAGTGCACGCAGCACGTCCAGCCCGGCGGTGGGGCGGGTGGGCTGGCCTGGTTTGTCCGGCAAACCCAGGTCGAGCAGTACCAGATCAAAACGTTCGGCGGCCAGCGCCGCTTGCGCAGCGGCCACGTCGTAGACCCAGTCCACCGCATGGCCCTCCAGGCGCAGCGCCTGGCGCAGGCTGTCGCCGATCATGCGGTCGTCTTCGACCAGCAGCAGTCGCATCGGGGGTGGGTCCTGGGGGAGAGGAGGAAAGGGCGGGCAGGTTTCATTCGAGCATATCCGGGGCGCCGATTCCCTAGAATCTCCGGACTGCCGCCGAAGGCAGGGCACCCACCCGGCGCCCACGCCACCGTCGAACCCCCGCCACACCACCCCCGGAGCCCTGCCCATGGACACCCGCGTCAACCCCGTTCGTGAACGCATCGCCCGTGTTCGCCAGGCCCTGGCCCGCCGCGGTGCCCAGGCCTTGCTGGTGCCCAGCGCCGACCCGCATTTGTCGGAGTACCTGCCCGGCCACTGGCAGGGCCGCCAGTGGTTGTCCGGCTTTACCGGCTCGATGGCCACGCTGGTGATCACGGCCGACGCTGCCGCGCTGTTTGCCGACAGCCGCTATTGGCAGCAGGCCGAATCGCAGTTGCTGGGCAGCGGCATCAGCCTGGTCAAGATCCCCACCGGCGCGGCTACCCACCACATCGGCTGGCTGGTCGAGCAGTTGTCGCGCGGCCAGACCGTGTTGGCCGACGGCCAGGTGCTGGGCCTGGCGGCGGCGCAACAACTGGGCACGGCATTGGACGGTGCCGGCATCACGCTGCGTACCACGGACGACCTGCTGACCGAGGTCTGGCCCGACCGCGCCGGCCTGCCCAGCGCGCCGGTCTACGCCCACACCGGCCCCGAGGCGCCCGAGCCGCGCGCCGACCGCCTGGCACGGGTGCGCGAGGCGATGGCACGCCACGGCGCCACCCACCACTTTGTCTCCACCGTCGACGACATCGCCTGGCTCAGCAATTTGCGCGGTGCCGACGTGGACTACAACCCGGTGTTCCTGGCCCACCTGCTGATCGACGCCACCCGCGCCACGCTGTTTGTCGGCGCCGGCAAGGTGCCTGCCGCGCTGGCCGCCCAACTGGCGGCGGACGGCTTTATGCTGGCCGACTACGCCCAGGCCGCGCCAGCACTGGCCACGCTGCCCTCAGGCAGCACGCTGCTGGTGGACCCGCGCCGCATCACGCTGGGCTTTCGCCAGCAGGTGCCGGCGGGTGTCCAGGTGGTCGAGGCGATCAACCCCAGCACGCTGTTCAAGAGCCGCAAGTCGGGTGCCGAGGCCGAATTTGTGCGCCAGGCGATGGCGCAGGACGGCGCGGCGATGTGCCACTTCTACGCCTGGTTCGAGGCCGCGCTGGCCCGGGGCGAGCGCATCAGTGAGCTGACGGTGGATGAAAAACTCTCGGCCGAGCGTGCCAGACGGCCCGGTTTTGTGGGCCTGAGTTTTTCGACCATCGCCGGCTACAACGCCAATGGCGCGTTGCCGCACTACCGGGCGCTGCCCGAGTCGTATGCCTGGATCGAGGGCGACGGCCTGTTGCTGATCGACTCGGGCGGCCAGTACCTGGGCGGTACCACCGACATCACCCGCGTCTGGCCGATCGGCAACATCACGCCCGCGCACCGGCGCGACTTCACGCTGGTGCTCAAGGGCATGATGAACCTGGCGCGGGCGCGCTTTCCGCGCGGCACGCTCAGCCCGTTTCTCGACACGCTGGCGCGGGCGCCGCTGTGGGCCGAGGGGCTGGACTTCGGCCACGGCACCGGCCACGGCGTGGGTTACTTCCTCAACGTGCACGAGGGCCCGCAAACCATCAGCAAGGCCGTGCCCGAGGCCCACATGGCGATGGAGCCCGGCATGATCACCTCGGACGAACCGGGGCTGTACCGGCCTGGCCAGTGGGGCATACGCATCGAGAACCTGCTGCTCAACGTGCCGGTGGCCACGCCCGAGAACGGCGCATTTGGCGAGATGCTCGAGTTCGAGACGTTGACGCTGTGCCCGATCGATGCCCGTTGCCTGGACCGCAGCCTGCTGCGCCCCGACGAGATCGACTGGCTCAACGGCTACCACAGCGCGGTGCGTGCGCGGCTGTCGCCGCTGGTGGACGGCGCCGCGTTGGACTGGTTGCTGCTGCGCACCGCCGCGGTCTGATGCCGGGGGTGGCTGCCGCGCCCGGGGCCGCCTTGGCCGGGACAGCCGCAAGCTCGCCCTTTGCGCCCTGGCAGGCTGCACCCTTTGCCATCGGCATCGACTTGGGCGGCACCAAAACCGAGGCCGTGGTGCTGGACGCTGCCGGCGCCGAACGCTGGCGCCAGCGCATTGCCACGCCGTCGGCCCAGGGCTATGCGGCAATGGTCGAGGCCATCGCCGGCCTGGTGGCTGGCGCGCGGCAGGCAGTAGGCCTGGCCGCCATCGACGACGCGGGTGACGCCAGCCGCAGGGCGCGCAAAGCCGGCGCCACAGTGGGCATCGGCACACCGGGCAGCCTGACTGCCGCCGGCCTGATCAAAAACGCCAACACCCGGTGTTTGAACGGTCGGCCGCTGGCGGCGGACCTGGCGGCGCGGCTGCGCCAGCCGGTGCGCATCGCCAACGATGCCAACTGCCTGGTTTTGTCCGAGGCCACCGACGGCGCCGGCCGTGGTGCACCCGTGGTGTTTGCCGCCATCCTGGGCACTGGCTGCGGTGCCGGCATCAGCGTTGCTGGCCGGGTGCTGACCGGGCCCAACCGGCTGGCCGGCGAGTGGGGCCACAACCCGCTGCCCTGGGCGCTTGCCGATGGAGTTGGTCCGGCCTGCTACTGCGGCCAGACCGGCTGCGTCGAGACCTGGTTGAGCGGCCCCGGCCTGGCCGCCGACCACCTGCGCCTGCATGGCGTTGCGCTCACGGCCTTGCAGATTGCGCAGGCGGCTGCGTTGGGCGATGCGCTGTGCCTGTCCAGCATCGCACGCTGGCACGACCGGCTGGCGCGTGCGCTGGCCGGGGTCATCAACCTGCTGGACCCCGATGTGATCGTGCTGGGCGGCGGCTTGTCTCGTTTGGCCGACACCTACCGCTGCGTGCCCGCGCTATGGGGCCGCTGGGTCTTTTCCGGCGGTCTGAAGGATCCCGTGCGAACCCGTTTGCTGCCGGCATTGCACGGCGATGCCTCCGGCGTGCGCGGGGCAGCCTGGCTGGGGCGCACGCCCGACCTGGACGCCTGAAGGGCGGCAGACCCGGGCCCGCCCCGCAGCCGGTCCGCCTGCACCCGGCTCAGCTCAAACGCCAGCCCGTGCCAGCGGCGCGGCCAGTGCCGCACGCAGGCTCTCAGCGCTGTCGCGCAAGTGGGCCCGGGCATCGGCGCTGAGCCCGGTGTGGCGCTGCGCAGCCTCGATGCGCCCGGCCAGCGCGGCGGCGCGGCTGCGCAGCAGCGAGCGCGCGTCGGTGCGCGACATCGCCCCCGGCCGCAGCACCAGCGCGGTCACCCGGTTGAGGTGCTCACGCTGCAACTCGCGCCGCGGCTGGTTGATGTCGCCCTTGCCAGCAAGCTCGCTCCAGACGTCGGTTTCCAGTTGGCGGTACAGCGTGTCCAACCGCAACGCTTTGGCTGGCGGGCTGACCTTGGCCTCGCTGTCGAGCACCCGCACCGCCAGCGCGTCGCTCATCAGCCGGTTGAGCAAGGCGCGCTGCATGTCGAGCACTGCCTGGCTCAGGGAATACTCTGTGGGCACCGCGCCGCCGGCCTCGCTGCGCTCGAAGAAGTTGGGCGCCAGCCGGCGCTGCAGGCCCGGGCTGACCGCAAAACTGTCGGCCGAGAACACCCGCTTGGACAGCAGCGTCAAGGCCGCTTGCTGATCGGCTGCGGGCAGCGGCTGCAGCGGGTCGCGCCCGGTGTTGGGGAAGTCGCGCAGCGTGCGCACGCCACCGATCTGGCGCAGCAGGATGCCTGCTGCCTGCGCCGCATCGCGCACCGCATAGGCCAGCGCACGGCGCAGCTTGGCGTAGTCCTCGTCGGGCTTGAGCGGCCGGGTCTCCTGGCGCTTGAACAGCTCTTGCGCAATGTCGAAGCGCCGGGCGGCAAAGTCCAGCACGTCGTTGCCCAGGTCCATCTGCAGCGCGTCGGGGTCGATGCCCAGGAAGTTGTCCTCGTCGGTACCAAAGGCCAGGTCGGGCGCGCCGCTGCGGGCGGCAATTTTGCTGAGCTCGGCAACTTCTTGCTCGGGCGCCAGCGGCTTGTAGGCGTATTCGATAGCCCAGTAGTCGTACGGCCCCAGCGTGGTCTGGAACGGCGCGACCGGCTTTTCACCGACCCGCGGCAGGTTGATGGCCGCGTACTCCATCACCGAGCCGGTGAAGGCGTGGCTGCGGGTGAACTCGGTGTCCGTCACCTGCTGGGCCGAGAACGCATGCGAGGCGCGAAAGTTGTGGCGCAGGCCCAGCGTGTGGCCCACCTCGTGCATCGTCACGTCCTTCAGGTAGTCGAGCACAAAGGCCTGTGCGGCCGGGCTGTCGGGCTCGATCTCGCCACGCGCTTCCATCACGTCCAGGCCGTAGCCCAGCTGGTCGGCGCCCAGGTCGGCGGCGCGGCACACCAGGCTGTCCTGCAGCGGGCTGCCGGGCCAGGCAGCGGCGTCGGTGGTTGGGGCGCCGCCCACCTGCAGCAGCTCGGCCCAGGCCTGCGGCGACGCGCCCAGCACCTGCGTCTTGATGCTGCGCCGGTTGCGCGACGACAAACTCTCCATGCCGATGTCGGCGTCCAGGATCTCGCCGCTGCGTGGATCGACATGGCTGGGACCGATGGCGCCAAAAATCGGCTCGCGGTTGACCATCCAGCGGATCGACGCCACGCCCACGTCCAGCGTGTCGAAGTCGGCGTCGTCGGGCTGTTGCTTGACGACGATGGCGTTCTTGAAGCCGATCGCCTCGAAGGCCTTGTTCCACTCCAGTACGCCGGCGGTGAGCGTGGGGCGGTAGCGCAGCGGGATGTTGCGGTCCAGCCAGAAGGTGATCGGCTTGACCGGCTCGGACAGCGCGGCCGCCGGGTCGGCCTTGTCCAGCCGCCAGCGGTTGACCACGCGCTGCCGCGGGCTGCGCGCCAGGTCGTCGCTGAAGTCGTCGCTGAGCGAGACGAAGTGGCCGATGCGGGCGTCGGCCACCCGCGGCGCCATCGGCAGGGCCGGCAGGCGCGCCAGCGAGTAGTGGAGCCCCAAGAACAGGCTGCGCGGGTCCGGCAGACCGGTGGGCACGGTGGGCGCCGGTGCACCGGGCGGGCCACCGGGCTGCGGCACCGCGATCGCGGCGGTGGCGTAGTGGTTGACGGCTTCGAGCACCAGCAGGTCAGGCTTGCCACGCACGGCGGTGATGGCCGAGTTGCGCACGTCCAGCCCGTAACCCTGGCGGTAGCTGCGCTGCAACTGCGCGCCCAGGCCCAGCAGGTCGGTCATGAACATCGCGCTGGCGTCCACCAGCACGGTCTTGCGCTCGGGGTGGGGCTGGCTGGCGACAGGATTGGCGGCGAGCAGGCTGGGCGAGGTGGCCGACGCCACCGCCCGGGCCTCGGGCGTGCCGGCCTTGGCCACTTGCTGCGGGTTGATCGCGACCAGTTGCACGACATTGTGCAAGCGGCGGAACTGCAGCAGGCGCGGCGACTGCAGCATCAGCCCGCCGAACAGGCCGGCCTCGCCGATGCCGCTGGCCAACTTGGGCGAGAAGAAAAAGGTCTGGTTGAAATCCTCCGGCCGCAGCTCGAACCAGACCCGCTCGTCTTTTTGCCAGGCGGTGAACAGGCCGTCGATCTTGCGGGCATCCTTGATGACCAAAGCAAACGGCGGCGGCTGGCCGGGCGTGGGCGGCATGGGCAGGGCGGCCGGGGACGAGGCACCACTGGCCGGGCGTACGGCGGCGGTGGGCCCGGCCAGCGCGGCAGCCACGGCCGACGCCGGTGTGCCGGGGGCGGACGCCCGCGCCAGCGGCACGGCGGCGGCGTTGGCGGGCAATGGCGGGGCGACCGGCGGCTTGGCACCCGGCACTGTCGCCAACCTGAGGTCCGCGTCGGGTGTGGGCGCCAGTACGGCGCAGCCGGCCAGGACCAGCACGGCGGCGAGTGTGGTGGCCCGCAGGGCGGCGGGGGCGGATGTCAAGCAGGGCAGGGAAAGCATCGGGTCAGCGCGCCGGTTTGGAAGTCGCCGAGTATGAGACGCCTTGCGGGCCCCGGTTCCTCAGGGCTTGCCCGCGCCCGTGCCGCTTGTCACTGTCACTGCCGCCTCGGCAGGCCGCGCTGCGCTTTGATCAGCGCGCACGGCCCGGCCCTCACTTCAAGGCCTTGAAGCGCAGCCGGTGCGGCTTGGCGCCTTCTTCACCCAGGCGCTTCTTCTTGTCGGCCTCGTACTCCTGGTAGTTGCCGTCGAAGAAGACCCACTGGCTGTCACCCTCGGCGGCCAGGATGTGGGTGGCGATGCGGTCCAGAAACCAGCGGTCGTGGCTGATCACCATCACCGAGCCGGCGAACTCCAGCAAGGCGTCCTCCAGCGCGCGCAGGGTTTCGACGTCCAGGTCGTTGGACGGCTCGTCGAGCATCAGCACGTTGCCGCCCTGGCTCAGGGTCTTGGCCAGGTGCAGGCGGCCGCGTTCACCGCCCGACAGGCTGCCCACCAGCTTTTGCTGGTCGTTGCCCTTGAAGTTGAAGCGCCCCAGGTAGGCCCGGCTGGGCATCACGAACTTGCCGACGACGATGTTGTCCAGCCCGCCCGAGACGTCTTGCCAGACGGTGTTTTCGGCGGCCAGGCTCTCGCGGCTCTGGTCGACAAAGGCCAGCTGCGCGGTCTTGCCGATCGCCACCTCGCCCGAGTCGGGCTTTTCCTTGCCCTGGATCAGCCGGAACAGCGTGGACTTGCCGGCGCCGTTGGGCCCGATGATGCCGACGATGGCACCGGCCGGCACCCGGAAGCTGACGTTGTCCATCAGCAGCCGGTCGCCAAAGCTCTTAGACACGTTCTTGAACTCGATCACCTCGTTGCCCAGGCGCTCGGCCACCGGGATGAAAATCTCGTTGGTCTCGTTGCGCTTCTGGTAATCGACGTCGCTCAGTTCCTCGAACCGGGCCAGCCGCGCCTTGCTCTTGGCCTGGCGTCCCTTGGCATTGCTGCGCACCCACTTCAGCTCTTCCTTCATCGCCTTCATGCGCGAGTCTTCGCTCTTTTGCTCGGACTCCAGGCGGCGCTCTTTCTGGTCCAGCCAGTCGGAGTAGTTGCCCTTCCAGGGGATGCCCTGGCCGCGGTCCAGCTCCAGAATCCACTCGGCGGCGTTGTCCAGGAAGTAGCGGTCGTGGGTGATGGCCACCACGGTGCCCGAGTAGCGCTTCAAGAACTGCTCCAGCCAGTCCACGCTTTCAGCGTCCAGGTGGTTGGTCGGCTCGTCGAGCAGCAGCATGTCGGGCTTGGACAGCAGCAGCCGGCACAGCGCGACGCGGCGCTTTTCGCCGCCTGAGAGCACACCGATCACCGCGTCCCAGGGCGGCAGGCGCAGCGCGTCGGCGGCCAGCTCCAGCTGCAGGTCGGTGTTTTCACTGCCGGCCGCAGCAATGATCGACTCCAGCTCGGCCTGCTCGGCGGCCAGCTTGTCGAAGTCGGCGTTCTCGTCGGCGTATTCGCCGTAGACCTCATCGAGCCGCTTCTTGGCGGCCAGCACGCCGCCGATGCCTTCCTCGACCACCTGGCGCACGGTCTGCTCGGCCGGCAGCACCGGCTCCTGCGGCAGGTATCCGATCTTCAGGCCGGGCATCGGGGTGGCCTCGCCCTCGTATTCCTTGTCCACGCCGGCCATGATCTTGAGCAAGGTGCTCTTGCCCGAGCCGTTGATGCCGAGCATGCCGATCTTGGCGCCGGGGAAAAAGGACAGCGTGATGCCCTTCAGGATCTGCCGCTTCGGCGGCACGATCTTGCCGACGCGGTTCATGGTAAAGACGTACTGGGCCATGGTGTGGGGGTCTGCTGGGGTGGTCTGGAGGGTGGTCTGGCGGGAACAGCACCACTTGCGGGTGGCGGCGGCCGGACATTGGCCGAAACAACACGCGATTATCCCGCAGCGGCGCTGGCGACCTGGGCCGGCGGGTGGGCGCATGCCGCGCTGCGGCAACTGCCATGCCCGTGCCCGTGCCCGTGCCCATGCCCGGCCGGCTTTCTAGGGATCGACCCGCATGGCACTTGCTTCGACACTTCAAAGGCCCCATCCGCGTGATGTTGCGCACTGCAGCGTCGAGGCGGGTTCGCGCTGCACCGGAGTACCTCGCGTGCCTTTGATTGCGTTTGTTTTTGCTGTGCTGGTTGTGGTCGGTGCCCCAGCACGTGCGCAAGCGCCGGGCTTCGAGTGCGCGCGGCTGCAGCCCGCTGTCGGGCGCGTGCCGGCCTATGGCCTGGTCGATGGCCCCGCGCGCTGCGAGGGCTTTTTTGCACGCAACGTGTCACAGCCCTTCATTGAACTGGTGTCGCTCACGCGCGGGCTGGCCGTGGCCGGTGACGCTGCCGCGGCGTCGCTGTTCGAGTTGCATGCCGACGCCCGCATGCCGCTGCGCTTGCTGGTGCAGCCGCTTCGGTCGGGCCCGTTTTACCGGGTCGATGCGCCGTTGGCCGTTGGTCAGTCGTTGCGCTGGGACTCAAGCCCGATGCTGGCCGCCACCGGCTTGCGCGTGGCCGACCTGGGGTTCCTGGCGCTGGCGCCGTCGCGCCAGGCCACACCATCGGCGTTGACGGCGGTCGCCCCGCTGGCGCTTTCGCCGCAGGCACGCGAGGCCCGTCAGGCGCTGGCGGTGGTACGGGTATCGGTGCCGGTGTCGTCGATCGCCTGGCGCGCCTACCGTGCCGGCGCCGAGGCGGGCCCGGCCGCGGCCTGGTCCGACCTGCCCAACTCGCAGCGCTACGCCTGGCAACGCATTGGCATCACCATCGATCTGCCACCCGACGGCAAGGGCTTGCGGGTGGATGTGCAGGCCGTGGCTGCCGACGATGGCCGCGCATTGCCGTTGTTGCGCTTTGCCATCGTTGGCCCTGCCGATGCCGCTGCTGACTGAGACCCTGCGCCAACAGCGCGCCGCGCTCAGCGCCCAGCTTGCCAACAGCTTGGCCGCTGGCGATACGCCGCTGGCCGAGTTGCGTGATTTGCGCGACCGTTTGGCGATGCTCGACGGCGCGTTGGCTGCGCTTGCCGCAAACGCCCCGCGCCGCTTGTGGCAGCTGCTGTGGCCGGTACTGGCGGTGGCCGGCGTGCTCAGCATCGCGGCCGGCGTGGCGGTGCCGGTGGTGCCCTTGTCGCTGGACCTGCAGTCCACCGCGGTGACGCTGGTGCTGGCCGAGGCCAGCACGCTGTCGCCGGTGGTGGTGGCGGGTGAACTGCGTATCGAGGGGTTCTCGACGCTAGAGTCGGCCGACGACAGCCTGGTGCGCGCCGCCAAGGCCGAGCTTGCCGACCGGATCGTCGTGCGCGCCGACGAGTTGCGCCTGCGCAGCCTGCAACTGCCGGCCGGCACGCGGCTGACGCTGCGTGCGCTCGCCGGCGCTGTCGAACTGCAAGTCGAGAGTGAGCGGCCGCCGGTGGTGGCCGAAATCGAGCTGCGCGGCCGCACCGCGCTGCTTCTCAACGACGCCGCCGGGGCCCTGGAGCGCCGCTTCGACCATGGCGAATGGTTGCGCCTGGTGTCTGGCGACACCGCCCGCCCGGCCCAGCCACCGCCGCCGATGCTGCTGGCGCTGGCCCGACCCGGTGAATCGGTGCTGCGGTGGACCGACTTGCGTCCGCAGGCGCTGCAATTTACCGAGCGGCGCGCCAGCGCCGGTGCCGGCGCGGTGGCAGCGGTCGGGTCCAGCATCGAGGCTGGCCGCTTGACGCTGCCGGCCACCGGCGAGACCTTGCCATTGTCGGCCGGCGATGGGCTGGCGCTTGACGGCCTGGTGGTCGAGCGCTTTGAGGTGGCCGCCGGCGCCACGCTGTCGCTCAAGCTCAGCGGATCGGCGCGCCGGCTCGAGTTGCGCACCGGTGAGTTCAGCCGCTCGCTCAAGCCCAGCTGGCTCGAATACGCGGCGCGCCACCACCTGGTCAATCTGCTGTGGGGATCGGCGGCGGTGTTGTGGGGCGCACTGGCCTGGATACGCCGGCAAGTGGGGGGCTGGGTGCGATGACGGGCCGGCTGGTGAACGGAGCCGGGGTCCGGGCGCTGCGCGCGCTGGCGGCCGGCTGGGCCGTTGCGGTCGGCGTGACGGGCGTGACAGGCGTGACAGGCGTGACAGGCATGCTGGTGGTGGCAGGCGTAACAGGCGCGGCGGCGGCAACCGCAGCGACGGGTCCGACCGGCTTTCTGACCGGCCCCGAGCTGGGTGAACGCTTGCTGCCTGATGTGGTCCGAATCCGGTCGATCGACCTGCAGGAGCATGGTTTCGGCCTGGTCGTCGGCAGCACGGCACGCCATGTTTTTGTCGCCACCGCGCGCCACGTGGTGGCCGCCCGCGCGCCCGCCGACACCCCGCTGCGCGGCGCCGCGGCCGGCCGCATCGAGCTCAGCTTTTGCGCCGGCGACGGCGACGGCAGTGCGCCGGTCGTGCGCGAGGCCGAGCTGGTCGACGGTTTTGATGCCGGCGGCCAAGACCTGGCGCTGCTGCGGGCGCTGCGGCCCGCCGGCTACCAGCTGGTGGCACCTGCGCTGAGCCCTGAAGCGCGCATTGCCGTGCGCCAGGAGGCCTGGTTGCTCGGCCAGCAGCAGCAATGCGGCGTGGCCGCGCGCAGTGGTGCGATCGCCAGCGTGCGCGACAACCGCGACAACCTGCGCATCGAGTTCGCCGGGGTGCGCGGTGGCGCCTCGGGTGGCCCGGTGCTCAACGGCTACGGCATCGTCGGCCTGGTCACCGACGCCGACGACCTGAGCTTTACCGTGCACAGCATCGACAGCCTGATGGCGCGGCTGCGCGCGCAGTCGGGCGACTGGTGGCAACTGACGGACGCACACAACATCCCGCCCACCGACCCGCGCGCGGCCGAGATCGACCTGGCCGAGACGCTGGACCGCTACCTGTTCAGCGTCAACAACCTGCAGCAATTGCTGCTCCAGCCGGCGATTCCACAGCCGCGCTTTGTCGAGTTCAGCAAGGACTACAACGTTGCGGTGAACCGCTTTCGCGACGCGCGCAACCGCTACGACGGCACGTTGGCGCGCGACTGGCCGGCGCCGGTGCTGCCGATGTGGTCGGCGCTGCGCGACCAGCTCTGGCAGGTGCACCAGACCTTCTGGCAGATGAATGCCGGCGACGCCCAGCAGGTCTTCGACCAGAAAAAGGCGCCCGCTGCGGTGCAGGACCGCATGCGGGCTCTGGCGCCGGCGCTGCTGCAATTGCAGGCCGGCATTGCGGAGTTTCTCAACGCCCTCGGGCAAAGGAGCAAGCCATGACCCCATCAACCCGCGTGCCGCAAGCTTTAACGGTGGCGCGGCCACGCCGCCGACAGCTGCTGCTGGCCGGCCTGGCGGCTGCCGCCGCGCTGCCACTGGCCCCACTGGCCGGCTGTGGCGGCGGCACCGAGCTGTTGTTTGTGCCGTTTTTCGTCTTCACCTTCGACGGTCGGGCGACCGGACAGGTGGCAGGCCAGAAGGTCAGCTTCTTCCTGAACACCGCAGCGGGATCGAGTTGCACCGAGAGTGGGCGCTTCGAGTTTGCGCGCGTGACCGTCAACGACGGGGTCAAAGAGACCCAGTTCGATGTGGCCGGCAGCTTCAAGGGCCGCGACGTGAGCCTGACGATCAGCCAGCCGCCGGCGGTACTGGCCGCGGCCTACACCGGGCGTTTTGACGACGACGCGACCCTGGTGCTGACAGCGGTGGGCGCACCGGCCGACAAGTTCAGCGTCGTGCGGACCGGCCCGCGCGATACCAAGTCCTGCCCGGGCTGAAGCCTGCATCGGTCACGCTGCTCAGTCGCCCGACAGTGGCGCCAGCAGGTTTTGCAGGTCGCCCGGCGCAAACGGCGCAAGGTCGGCGCTGTTGTCATCGAGGTCGTCATCGCGGTTGTCGTTGAGGTCGTCATGGCGGTTGTCATCGCGGTGGGTGGGGTGGATGTCCGGCCTGCGGCCGCCGGCAGGGTCCGGGCTGGCGCCTCGGGGCAGGCGGGCACCCAGCACCGCATCGGCCAGCGCCGCCTTGCGCGCTTGCAGCGCCAGCAGCCGCTCCTCGATGCTGCCGGCCGCCACCAGCCGGTAGACGGTCACGGGCCGGGTCTGGCCGATGCGGTGGGCGCGGGCGCTGGCCTGCTGCTCGACGGCCGGGTTCCACCAGGGGTCGAGGTGGATCACGGTGTCGGCGGCGGTCAGGTTCAGGCCGACACCGCCGGCCTTCAGGCTGACCAGGAAAATCGGCGCAGCACCCGCCTGGAACTGCGCCACCCTGGCGCCGCGCTGTGCCGTGGGGGTGTCGCCGGTCAGCGTCAGCCAGGTCAGGCCGAGCGCCTGCAATTCGGGCTCGACCAGGCGCAGCATGCGGGTGAACTGCGAAAACACCAGGACCTGCCGGCCCTCGGCGACCAGCGTGGGCAGGGTTTCGCGCAGCCAGCCCAGTTTGGCACTGTGAACACTGATGCTGCCGCCGGCTGCGGTGGGCTGGGCAAGGTCAGGCGCATCCAGCAAACGCGGGTCGTTGCAGACCTGGCGCAGCCGCAGCAGCGCGTCGAGGATGCTGACGGTGGCGCCGGCAAACTTCTGCCGCGCCAGCACCCGGCGTACCTGCTCGTCGCAGGCCAGCCGCACGCTCTCGTACAGCGCCCGCTGCGCGCCGGTCAGCGCCACCCGGTGCAGTTGCTCGGTCAGTGCCGGCAGCTCGGTGGCCACCTGGTCCTTGCGGCGGCGCAGGATGAAGGGCGCCACCCGCTGCGCCAGCAGCCGGGCGCGGGCGGTCTCGCCGTTTTTCTCGATCGGCGTGCGCCAGTCGCGCTGGAAGCTGCGTGCATCACCCAGGTAACCCGGCAGCAAGAAGTGGAACTGCGCCCAAAGCTCGCCCAGGTGGTTTTCCATCGGCGTGCCGGTCAGGCTCAGGCGGTGTCGGGCATCGAGCCGGCGCGCGGCGGTGGCGGTGCGGCTGCCGGCGTTTTTGACCATCTGCGCCTCGTCCAGCACCACCAGGTGCCAGGGCTGAGCCTGCAGCGCCACCCCGTCGCGCCACAGTAGCGGGTAGCTGGTCAGCACCACGTCGTGCTGTCCGATGCGGGCGATATCAGCCGCCCGGCGCGGGCCTTGCAGCGTCAGCAGCTTCAGCGCTGGCGCCACCCGCGCGGCCTCGGCCTGCCAGTTGAAGATCAGCGAGGCCGGCGCCACCACCAGCGCCGGGCGGTCGAGCCGGCCGGCCTGCTGCTCGACCAGCAGATGGGCCAGCGCCTGCGCGGTTTTGCCCAGGCCCATGTCGTCGGCCAGGATGCCGGCCAGGCGGTGTGTCCGCAGGTGTTGCAGCCAGGCCAGGCCGTCCTGCTGGTAGGGCCGCAGCGTGATGCCCAGGCCGGGGGGCGAGGGGACCGGCGGCGGCGCGGCGCCGGCACCCGGTGCGTCCAGCCACTGCAGGCCGGCGTCGCCCTTCAAGGTCCAGTCCTGCAGCGTCCAGGCCTGCAGCGTACGGTCGCCAAAGTCGCGGCGGGCGCTGGGGTGGCTGGCCATGGCGTCCCTGAGGCCGGCACGCAGCAGCGCCAGGCGTTGCGCCTCCCAGGACGACAGCACCAGCCCCGCATCCATCTTGCGCGGCGGCCGGGCCAGCACGTCCAGCATCGCCCGCACGATGGCCTTGAGCGGCGCGGCCAGCGCGTCGATGCGGCGCCCGCCGGGCGCGTGCAGGCGGATCAACGCGTCATCGGGGATCGCGTCCAGCGCGGCGGCATGGGTCCAGCGCCGGTCGTGTGCGATCAGCCGGGCCAGCAGCGGTACCAGGTCGAGCGCCTCGATGCCGTCGCGGGTTTGCAACTCGATACCCAGGCTCAGCAACCACGAGCCCATGCCGCGTGGCTGGGTCAGCGGCTGCAGGTTGATCTGCCAGCCGGTGACCGGCTGGGCGGCGTGCGCAAAGCCCGGTTGCAGCGCGATGGTCCAGCCTTCGGCGTGCAGCAAGGGCAGGGTGTCGGCCCAGTAGTCGGCGAAATCGCTTTCGCGTACCAGACTCCACAGCGCTTCGCCTTCGGGCAGCGGCGACAGCTCACCGCGCCATTGCAGCGCGGCTGCGGGCAGCGGGTGCAGGCCGGTGCTGCGCAAACGGTCCAGCGCGGCGGCACGCTGCCCGCTGTTGGGCCCGGATGCTGGCAAGCCGGGCCAGTGCAGGCGCGCCACCGTGACCTGCGGCCCGCGGGCGCCAAACAGCGGCGTGCGTGCCGGCGCCCGCACCGGGCCGCAGGGCCGCAGACCGAGCAAGCCATCACCGCGGTCCAGGGTTTGCAGTGTCAGGCAGGGGTGGGCGGGGGGTGGCTCGGCGGACATCTGGCGCGATTGTCGGCGGGCCGCCCGGCGCAATTCATCGCTTTCGACGATTGCAGCCCCGCAGCCGCCGTCCAACAATCACCGGCGATCAACTCTGGAGCAAGACCATGGCAGAAGCCTACATCGTCGCCGCCGCACGCACCGCAGGCGGCAAAAGAGGCGGCAAACTCTCGGGCTGGCACCCGGCCGACCTGGCCGCCAGCGTGCTGGACGCGCTGATTGCGCGCAGCGGCTGCGACCCGGCGCTGGTCGAGGACGTGATCATGGGCTGTGTCGGCCAGGCCGGCGAGCAGGCCAGCAACATCGCCCGCAACGCGGTGCTGGCCAGCAGCCTGCCCGAATCGGTGCCCGCCACCTCGGTGGACCGGCAGTGCGGCTCGTCGCAGCAGGCGTTGCACTTTGCCGCCCAGGCGGTGATGTCGGGCAGCATGGACATCGTCATCGCCGCCGGCGTCGAGAGCATGTCGCGGGTGCCGATGGGCCTGCCGACCACGCTGGCGCTGAAGGCCGAGATGGGTTTTTACGTCAGCCCGAAAATGCAGCAGCGCTACCCCGGCGTGCAGTTCAGCCAGTTCACCGGCGCCGAGATGGTGGCCAGGAAGTACGGCCTGAGCCGCGACCAGGTCGACGCCTATGCGCTGCAAAGCCACCAGCGCGCCATTGCCGCCACCCGCAGCGGCGCGTTTGCCGCCGAGATCCTGCCGCTGGCCGTGCGCATGAACGACGGCACCGAGACCGGTGAGCTGCACAGCGCCGACGAAGGCATCCGCTTCGACGCCTCGGCCGCCAGCATCGCCGGGGTCAAGCTGCTGCAGGAGGGCGGCGTCTGCACGGCGGCCAACGCCAGCCAGATCTGCGACGGCGCGGCCGGGTTGATGGTGGTCAACGAGCGCGGCCTCAAGGCCCTGGGGCTCAAGCCGCTGGCCCGGGTGCACCACATGACGGTGATCGGCGGCGACCCGGTGATCATGCTGGAAGCGCCGATCCCGGCCACGAAGCGCGCGCTGCAAAAAGCCGGCATGACGGTCAACGACATCGATCTGTTCGAGGTCAACGAGGCCTTTGCCGCGGTGCCGGTGGCCTGGCTGCAATCGACCGGCGCCGACCCGGCCCGGCTCAATGTCAACGGCGGCGCGATTGCGCTGGGCCATCCGCTGGGTGGCAGCGGCGCCAAGCTGATGACCACGCTGCTGCATGGCCTGATGGCACGCGGTGGGCGTTACGGCCTGCAGACGATGTGCGAGGGCGGTGGCCTGGCCAACGT
>Ga0209181_10004910_pt1 | contig 19574 bp, 19 predicted proteins | sample MAT05_FD_187208 | JGI IMG/M metagenome (GOLD analysis project Ga0209181, IMG submission 187208) | Freshwater microbial communities from Lake Fryxell liftoff mats and glacier meltwater in Antarctica - MAT-05 (SPAdes) (version 2) | ecosystem: Environmental > Aquatic > Freshwater > Ice > Liftoff... | reverse complement strand
TAAAAAAAACGGGCAGCCTAAGCTGCCCGTTTTTTTGAAGCAAGGTGTAAATCTCAGATCGGGAGAAGATAAATTTCGAACACGGTGGCATTCGGGATAGGCGAAGCCGAAACCTTGGCATAGCCACGCGCAGCCTGGAATAAACCCGTGCCGCCGGTAATGGCCAGCGTCTGCTTGGTACCAGCGAAGAGGGCGGTGCGATTGAACGAGCCGCTCAGGATCAGTTGACCTTGGCCGGTAATGGTCAAGGTCTGGTTGCAAGTCTTGATTTCACCCGCCGCCTCGTTATCAACGCTGGCGTTCATGGAGATCGTGACGCAGGTGGCGACTTGGTGGCCTTTCAACACGCCACTGGAATTCAGAATGTCGCTGGTCGACAGGGTTACCAGGCCGGTGCCGGCGGGGGCGGGGGTCGGCGGTCCTGTGAAAATGCTCGGCACAATGTTGATCGCGCCGGCGTCGACGATATTCAACTGTGTGGGGATGTCGGTGAAGGTGTAGGTGGGGCCTGCTGCGAGAGCTGCTTGGGCGGCGAATGCGGCAATACCAATAACTGCGATGCGGGCTACTTTTTTCGAAATCATTTAATACTCCTTTTTTTGAGTTCGGGTGACATGGGTGTCGCCAGTTGCGACCGCTTGCAACTGCATACGGCTATGCCCACGGCGCAATGTATAACGCGCAATTTAGTACTGTCAATGTATTTGACATTCTGATGACCGCTATATCGTTCGTCTAGTCCGAATAGCCCGTTGTTCTGTGTATCGTGTCGGGATCGCTTAGAATGGCACCTCCTTGAAACGCATAAAAATTCCCTATCGCCATGACTCGTCCTGTTCGCACTCGCTTCGCGCCTAGCCCTACCGGCTATCTCCACGTTGGTGGCGCGCGTACCGCGCTTTACTCTTGGGCCTATGCCCGCAAGCATGGCGGCACCTTCGTCTTGCGTATTGAAGACACCGATATCGAGCGATCCACGCAGTCTTCCATCGACGCCATCCTGGAAAGCATGCGCTGGCTGGGCCTGGATTGGGATGAGGGTCCGTTCTATCAGATGAAGCGGCTGGAGCGATACGCCGAAGTTGCCCGGGAACTCATCAATAATGGGCACGCCTACTGGTGCTACGCCAGCAAGGAGGAACTCGATCTCATGCGCGAAGCGCAGCGTGCGGCGGGCCTGAAACCGCGTTACGACGGTCGCTGGCGGCCGGAAAATGCACAAGGCAAAACGCCGCCGGCCGATGTTCAGCCGGTGCTGCGCTTTTACAATCCGGACGAAGGCACGGTGGCTTGGGACGACCTCGTCAAAGGCCGCATTGAAATAGCCAACGGTGAACTCGATGATCTCGTGCTGCTGCGTGCCGATGGTGTGCCGACCTACAACTTTGGCGTGGTGGTTGACGATCTGGACATGGCGATCACGCATTGCATTCGTGGTGACGATCACGTGAACAACACACCGCGCCAGATCAACATTTATCGCGCCATCGGTGCGCCTGTGCCGCAATTTGCGCATGTGCCCATGATCCTCGGCGCTGACGGCGAGCGGTTGTCCAAACGCCACGGCGCGGTATCGGTAATGCAATATCCGGAGAATGGATTTTTGCCTGAGGCCTTGCTCAATTATCTGGCGCGGCTGGGTTGGTCGCATGGCAATGACGAAATGTTCTCCGTCGATCAGTTCGTCGAATGGTTTGATCTTGCGCATGTCAGCCGCTCGCCGGCGCAATTCGATCCGGAAAAACTCGCTTGGCTCAATCAGCAATACCTCAAAAGCTCGGACGACAAACGCCTCGCCAATGAAGTGGCGCAGCGGCTTGCGGTGCGGGGCGTCGGCACTGCCGCCGGTCCTGAACTCGCCAAGGTCGTCGCGCTCTATAAGGATCGCTCTGTCACGCTGAACGAGTTGGCGGATGCGGTCAAGCCGTTCTATGTCGAGGTGTATCCAGGTGCGGACTTGTTAGCGCAGCACGTGACGGAAGCGGCACGCGCGGCGCTCAAGGATCTGCACGCGCGCCTCGCCGATGTAAATTGGGAACGCGCCACGCTCAACCAGACACTCAAGGACCTGGTGGCGGCGCATGGCATGAAGCTGCCGCAAGTCGCTATACCGTTACGCGTTGTGCTTACCGGCCAAACGCAAACGCCGGCTATCGACGCCGTGTTGGAAGCCTTCGGTCGCGATATCGTGCTCATGCGCCTGGCGCGGCACGTTTAAGCTTTTTCCCCCTGGCACTACACAATTGCGCGAAGGATAGTGCGTCCACTAAGTCTTTTTCCAGAGGCAGCGGCTCATTGTTAATCTGACTGGCGAGAAGTTCGGCCAGGAGTGGGGCGAAGACCAGGCCGCGCGAACCCAAACCGAGTAAGCCGTAGAGGCCTGGCTGCGCTGCGCTGTTCTCGGCGCTATGGGGAATGACGCCGACCAGCGGCAAGCGATCGGGCCCGACGCTGCGTATGCCAGCGCGGCCGGTGGGTCGCGCGGGATCCATGGTGGCGGAAAAATCCGGCAGCAAGGTCTTGAGCCGTTGCAGATTGGTGCGCTGGTCCTCGTCACGCAACGCTGTATCTGTCGAGTATTCTTCATAGGTCGCGCCGATGACATGCACGCCGAATGGCGTGGCCGGCGTGACGTAGCCTTCGCGCGCTACCACCGTGCGCACATCTCGGCCTGCCTGCGCCGACAGATAAGTAACCTGTCCACGTATCGGCCGCAGCGGCAGCCACTCGGTCTGGGCGTAGCGGCGCGCCAGATGGCCATTGGCGAGTACGACCACCGGCGCTTCGGCGATGACAGCGCCGGCCTCATCCCGCACTTGCCAGCCCACCTCTCTGCGCGCCAAATCGACGGCGTTGCGTTGTGTATGTAATTGAACGGCATCGCCGGCTAAGTCGAGTGCCGCGCTGCATAAGCTGGGTGGGTGCACCCAACAGCCTTCGGGAAACCACCAGCCGCCCGTAGTTACCGGCCAGCCGGCGAGTTGTGATGCGGTGTCGCGATCCACGATTTGTAAAACATCGTTCGGTAGTAGGCCACGCTGAACGATGAGCGCTTGGCGAGCGGCATCGGCCTCGTCGCGCGCCAGTTTAAGCACACCGCATTGCTGCCAAATGAGACCCGAGCCAGCTGCATCGAAGTCGGCATAGCGGCGTAAGGCATAGTGAAAACCGGCAGTGGTGGTGCGGCTCAAGCGATTCCAGTCTACCGATGGCACGGGTTGCAGGACACCCGCCGGATTGCCGGATGTTTCGCGTGCCGGCGCGTCGCGCCGTTCTATGAGATCTATGCGCCAGCCGCGTGCCGCCAGGCGTTCAGCACACAGTGTGCCCGCGATGCCGGCGCCAACGATGATGGCATGCTTGTTGGTGGTTTGCGCAGCGCTCGTCAAACCACCTCGGTGGGCGGCAAGCATTTCACGTTTGCGGCCGTAGCCCGCGCGCTTTTCCACCAAAAACCCCGCCTCGGCCAAGCCGCGCCGCACCTCGCCGGCCACGCTGTAGCTGGCAAGTGTGGCGTCCGCCGCGGCAAGCCGCGCGAACTGGGCGTAGAGCTCGGCGCACCACATGGCGGGATTGCGCGAGGGCGCGAAGCCATCGAGGAAAAAGGCGTCGACCCTGGCGGTTAATTGCGACAGCATGGCCGTCGCCTCGCCCCACAACAGCGTCAGAATGACACGTCCGCAGTCCAGGTGCAGCCGATGAAAGCCGGGAGTTAAGGACGGATAGCGCGCTAGCAATGACTGGCTTAAGTGCGCCAGTTCGGGCCACTCGGCATGGAGCTTTGCGAGATCGTCGCGGCGAAAGGGATGTAGATCAACGGCGACATAATGCAGTCGCGCATGCGGCGGTGTGCTGTCGCGCCAAGCCATCCAGGTGCACAGGAAATTCAGGCCGGTGCCGAAGCCCGTTTCGAGTACGGTGAAGCAAGGGCGCTGTGTCCAGCGTGCAGGCAGGTCGTTGCCGGCGTGAAAAACGTGACGGCTTTCTTGCAGTCCGCCAGCGGTGGACCAATAGGTATCGGAGTAGCGCTCGCTGAACGCCGCGCCGTCCTTGAGGGAGAGCGCGGCGGGGAGTATGGGATCGGGCAAGCAGGGTCTTTCGCGGGTTGCCTAGCGCGCCATGATCGCGCCGTTGTCGACGCGTACGCGATCACCTTGACGCCAGCCGGGCGCACCGTCTTGCATGAATTTCTGCGAGCTGCCGTCTTCATAGCGCACGATGGTTTCGTACTTCACGGACTTGCGCACGTTCTTCTCGACTTCGTGCCCGGCGTAGGCGCCGCCCAGTGCGCCTGCCACCGTGGCGAGGTCCTTGCCACGGCCGCCACCCACCTGATTGCCCAGCACCCCGCCCAGCACGCCACCGGCAACCACCCCCAGCGCACTGCCTTCACCTTTTTGCTCAATTTGGCGCACCGATTCAATCGAGCCACAATCATGGCAGGGCGGCGCGACCGCCACGGCTGGCGCTGCGACCTGCGTTTGGGTCATGGGCGGCGGCAAAGTGGATGCTGGCGCCTTGGCGACACGCGTCGGCGCTTTACGGGCTGGCGCTGGCTTGCGCGGTTCAGCCGCTATGGCGACTTCTGGTTGCGGCGCGATCGGCGCGGTGGTCGCCGCTGTCGCCGCTAAGGGGGCCACCGCTGCCGAGGGCTCGATGGGGGCGTTGGTACCGCCTACATGGGGGATCACGCCGAAAATTGCCGCGATGCCTGCTACGCTTAGGAGGATGACTGCGATGGCGGCGACCCAAATCAGGGGGTGCAATTTGTTACGTGTGACGATATTCGAGGTTGAGGTGTTCATGGTGTTCTTCTCCTTCTGATAATGCAGACGAGTGGTTCTGATGGCTCAGACAACGTAACGCCTGAAATTATCCCGTGATGACCCCCGATACAAACCGTTACACATCGGAATTCGCTTAGAGCTCCTTGCGCAGTTGCGGAAAGAGAATCACGTCGCGGATGCTAGCGCTGTCAGTCAGCAACATGATGAGTCGATCGATGCCGATGCCGCAGCCGGCAGTCGGTGGCAAACCGTGTTCCAGGGCGCGGATGTAATCGGCGTCGTAGTACATGGCTTCTTCATCGCCGGCTTCCTTGGCTTGGGCTTGCTCCAGGAAGCGCGCGGCCTGGTCTTCGGGATCGTTCAACTCGGAGAAACCGTTGGCGATTTCGCGGCCGACGATGAAAAGTTCGAAGCGCTCGGTGATTTCCGGATTACTGTCGGAACGGCGCGCCAGCGGCGACACTTCGGCCGGGTAGTCGATGATGTAGGTCGGATCCCACAATTCCGCTTCGGTGGTTTCTTCAAACAGCATTAGTTGTAGGGCGCCCAGGCCTTGATGCGGCCTCACTTCGACTTTCATCGCCGCCAGTTTGTCGCGCAGCCATTGCCCGTCACCCAGTTGCGCCAGGGTATAGCCGGGATGGTATTGGTGAATGGCTTCGGCGATGGTGAGGCGGGCGAAGGGTTTGGAAAGGTCCAGCGTGCGGCCTTGATACTCGAAGACCTCGGTGCCCAACGCTTCGCGCGCCGTGTGGCGCAGTAGGCCTTCGGTAAAGTCCATGAGCAGCCTGTAATCCGAGTAGGCCTCGTAAAACTCCATCATGGTGAATTCGGGATTGTGTCGCGTTGAGATGCCTTCGTTGCGGAAGTTGCGATTGATCTCGAAGACCTTCTCGAAGCCGCCGACCACCAGGCGCTTGAGATACAACTCCGGCGCGATGCGGAGAAACAACTCCATGTCCAGCGCGTTGTGATGCGTCTTGAAGGGCTTGGCCGCCGCGCCGCCGGGAATGGGATGCATCATGGGTGTTTCCACTTCAAGGAAGCCGTGATGCACCATGTAGGCGCGGATGGCCTGAGTCAGCCGCGAGCGCGCTGCGAATACCCAGCGCGAACGTTCGTTGGTGATGAGATCGAGATAGCGCTGCCGCACTTTTTGTTCGCTGTCTGTGAGGCCGTGGAATTTTTCCGGCAGTGGACGCAACGCTTTCGCCAGCAGGCGCAGCTCGGTGATCATGATGGTCAGCTCGCCGGTTTTGGTTTTGAACAGCGTGCCGCGCGCGCCGACGATGTCGCCGATGTCCCAATGCTTGAAGGCGGCATGCACGGCTTCGCCGGCCTTGTCGTTGGTGACGTAGATCTGAATGCGTCCGGAGAGATCTTGCAGCGTGGCGAAGCTGGCCTTGCCCATCACACGCTTGAGCATCATGCGTCCGGCCACCGCCACTTCCACCGGCAATCCTTCCAGCTCCTCGCGCGGTTTCTCACCGTACAACTCGTCGAGTTTTTCGGCGGTGTTCTCGCGCCGGAAGTCATTGGGGAAGGCAATACCTTCCGCGCGCAGCTTGGTCAGCTTTTCGCGCCGCTCGGCAATGATCTGGTTTTCATCTTTGGTGATTTCGTTGTTGTCGGACATGATGGCGTGAGGTGAATAGAAAAGAGGGATAGAAAAGAGGAATAGATAAGGGAGTTAGGGCACAAGTTGTATGGTGGCCGGGTATGCCGTCAATACGCGATCTCTGGTCAGCAGCACCATGGGTTCACTGCGCGCTTGCGCGATGAGCATGCGATCGAATGGATCCTTGTGGATTGCAGGCAGGGCGGCCACCGCCACCGCATGGTGGGCGCGTATCGGCAATTCGGCAAAGCCGCTCTCGTGCAGCGCATGCACCACCGCTTCCGGCTCGGCGCGAAAATCGCTGCGCCCCAGTGTGTTTTTAATCGCGATTTCCCAAATGCTGGCCGGACTATAGAAGACTTCGTTTTTCGCGTCTTCGATTTGCTGGCGCACCAGCTTGCTGAGTTTGCGCGGTTGGCCGAGCGCCCACAGCAGAATATGCGTGTCGAGCAAGAGCCGCATCAACTGCCCCCTTCGAATGCGGCAAGGACTTCAGCCGACAGCGGCGCATCGAAATCCTCCGGTACGCGTATCTTGCCGGAGAGTGTGCCGAGCTTGCGTTTGCCGCCCGAGACCAGTGGCACCAAGCGGGCCATGGGTTTTCCAGCCTTGGCGATCACAATCTCATTGCCTGCCGCCGCCTGGTCGACCAGACGGGAAAGATGTGTTTTGGCATCGTGAATGTTGATGGCGGACATGGCGTTCTCCTAAGCTGGACTTAGTTTAGTTCAACTAACCCCCTTGGGCAAGCTCAAACCCCTTGCTTCAAGCTCGCCTCGATGAACTGATCGAGGTCGCCATCCAGTACGCCTTGGGTATTGCCGACTTCGACGTTGGTGCGCAAATCTTTGATGCGTGATTGATCGAGCACGTAGGAGCGGATCTGATGCCCCCAGCCGATGTCGGTCTTGGCGTCTTCCTCTTTTTGCGCCGCGTCCTGGCGCTTGCGCAACTCGGCCTCGTACAGGCGCGATTTCAACATGGCCATGGCTTCGGCCTTGTTGCGGTGTTGCGAGCGGTCGTTCTGGCATTGCACGACGATGCCCGTCGGGTTGTGGGTAATGCGGATGGCTGATTCGGTTTTATTGACGTGCTGGCCACCGGCGCCAGAGGCGCGGAAAGTGTCAATGCGCAAATCCGCCGGATTGATTTCCACCTCTATGGAGTCGTCGACTTCGGGATAAACGAAGACGCTGGCGAAGGAGGTATGGCGTCGCGCATTGGAGTCGTAAGGCGACTTGCGCACCAGACGATGGATACCGGATTCCGTGCGCAAATGCCCATAGGCATATTCGCCGGTCAGCTTGATGGTCGCGGTTTTGATGCCGGCCACGTCGCCTTCGGATTCTTCCATGACCTCAGGCTGAAACCCTTTGCGTTCGGCGTAGCGCAGATACATGCGCAGCAGCATGGAGGCCCAGTCTTGCGCTTCGGTGCCGCCAGCACCGGCCTGGATGTCCACGAAACAGTTGTTCTGGTCGGCCGGGTTGGAAAACATGCGGCGGAATTCCATCGCGGCGACGCGCGCTTCGAGCGCGCCGGTATCCTGCTCGACGGCGACGACGGTGGATTCATCGTTTTCTTCGCGCGCCATGTCGAAGAGTTCGCGCGCGTCACGCAGACCCTGGTCGATTTCGGTGACGGCAACGACGACACCTTCCAGCGTTTTTTTCTCGCGTCCCAGCGCCTGGGCGCGTGGCGCATCGTTCCAGATGGCCGGATCTTCGAGAACCTGGCTGACTTCAATCAGCTTGGCTTGTTTTCCATCGAAGTCAAAGATACCTCCGTAGCTCGCCGGCGCGGGCCTGAAGGTCGTTGAGATGATTGACGATGCTATTGAGTCGTTCGGCTTCCATGATGGGGCGCTTGTGCGTTTCCGCTACGTGTCGCGAATGAGGAGTCGCGAATTATACAGACCGCACCGACGACCGGGCGGCATAGGCAGCTCATGGCGACCGCCACTGCCACAGGAGGATTGGATCAGGGAGTAGTCGTGGGTGGCCGGCTGCGCGGCGCCTTGCGTTGCTTTTTGAAGGGCTTTTTTTGCGGTGTTCCAGCCACCGGCTTGTTGAAGCCGTTTGGGGCGGCGACATGGCGCCTCGGCGCCTGATTCTGGTTTTGGTTTTGGTTTTGTTGTTGCTTGGGGCCGTCCTCGCGGTTGCCGGGCGCCAATCTGATTTCGAGATCGTTGATCTCGTCCCATTCAGCGTCGGTGCGCTCTCGTTCGGGAATTGCCAGCAGCGTGTTAAGGCGCTGGCGGGGCGATGTGGGTTGAGGTGCATTCATGGCGTCATTATCCCATGATCGGTCACTGCCGGTCACAGTGATCCCGGTCAAATTTGGTGGATACGGTTTCTTTCGGGGAAGCCCGCATGTTACTTGAAATGCCGGCTTTTGCCGAGGCCGACCACAGGTCGACGACAGAACCACCAGGGGATCGACTGCCAACTGTCAACTGAGTGAGAACGGTTCAGACGTGCTGGCCCCAGGGCAGTCATGGTCCTAAAGCACACGGCGTTGCTGCCGTTAGTAGAGAGGTGCCGGGCCGGCGTTGTGCGTGCCCCCATGAGGTGTCTCCTCTCAAACGCGATAAGGATGGGCTGACATGGAACTTATAGATGCTGTGCAGATGGGATTTGGCTGGCTGGTGGATGGCGTGGCGGCGAATGCCACGTTGGTGTTGGCCTGCATTTTGATCGACGTGCTGGACGCCGCATTGGTGAAAGAGCGTCTGCGTCGACGCAACGTTAGGTCGCCAGCCGCTATCGCACGACGGGCGCGATGATGGCGTACGGGCCAAGGGTGGCGTAGACATGGCAGTTGAAAAGCCGCGCGTAATGGGTTTCGTGGATCTGTTCATGCGGCTCTTTGGCCTTCACGCCGAGGACCCGGCGAACATGGTGGCCGACGAAACGCTTGCGACTTCGCCTACGCCGCCCTTCGTTGAGGAAAAGTCCAGCGGCGTGTCGGCCATGACCGAGGCACGCTGTCGTTGCCTGGCGGAGCTTTCTTCGGATTGGTATTGGGCGCAGGACGCGAATCAGCGCTTTATCGATTTTTCCGGCCGATCGCTGAACTCGTCGGCGCAGGCCACGGAGCCATTTGTCGGCAAAACCCATTGGGAAGCCGGTCTTCGTCATTTGTCCGAATCGGATAGGCAGGCGCATCAGGCGGTGCTGGATGCGCGTTTGCCCTTTCATGACCTAGAGATACGCGACAACGGCGCGGATGGGCAGGAATTCTGGGTCAGTGTCAGTGGCCGCCCGACCTACGACGAGGCCGGCAACTTCACTGGTTACCACGGCATAGGCAAAGATATCACCCAGCGCAAGCAGGCTGAACAATTCATCTACGAGCACGCTATACAGCAGAGTCTGATCGCCGCCTTCAGCGAACAGGCGCTGGCCTGCGTCGACATCGACAGTTTGCTGGCACAAGTGGTGGCAGTGGTGACGGAGGGGCTTAGTGCGAGTTTCAGCCAGGTGTTACAGCTCGCGCCGGATGGCTCAACACTGACGCTCAAGGCGGGCAAAGGCTGGGGTGAGGAATGGATGAATCGGTGGAGCATCGCACCGACGCCGGGCACGCAGGCGCGCTGCGTGCTGGACGCGACGATGCCACTGCTGTTTGACGATCTCGCACATGACGTCCGCTTCACGCCGTCGGAAATTCTCACGGCGCACGGTATTGCCAGCGGGGTCGAGGTGGCCATCGGCGGGCGTGATGAACTGTTCGGTATTCTGGGGGTGTATTCCTGCGAGAAGCTGCGCTTCAGTGTAGACGGCGCGTATTTTGTGCAGAGCGTGGCGAATATTCTGGAAACCACCGTTCTGCGCAAGCGCACGGACGAGAAGCTGCTATACCTTGCCCAGTTCGATACCGTTACCGGCCTGCCCAATCGCAATCTGTTTCTCGACCGTCTCATGCAATTGGTCACGCAGTCACGTCGCAACAACTGGCTGGCGGGTGTGATGTTTGTGGACCTCGATCGCTTCAAGGCGGTGAACGATACCTTTGGCCACCATATCGGCGACAAGCTGCTCAAGTTGGTTTCGAGGCGGCTACAAGATTGCGTGCGCCCGGGCGATACGGTGGCCCGGCTGGGTAGCGACGAATTCGGTATTGCGCTGTTCCAACTCGCCAAGGCCGATGATGCCAACCTCGTCGCGAACAAAGTGATTGTGGCGATGGAGTCGCCATTCGACTTGGATGGCCACGAAACGTTTATGACCGCCAGCATCGGAATTTCGCTTTTTCCTGTTGACGGCGAAGACCAGGATGTTCTACTCAAAAACGCCGATACCGCGATGTATCGCGCCAAGGAACTGGGCCGAAACACCTATCAGTTTTATTTGCCGAAAATGAACGAGCGCGCCGCCGAACATCTGCTACTGGAAACGCAGTTGCGCGGTGCTTTGGGGCGCGGTGAATTCGTCCTGTACTACCAGCCCAAGGTCAGTCTGGTCAACGGCGAAATCTGTGGCTTCGAAGCGCTGCTGCGCTGGCAACACCCCGAGCGTGGCCTGGTGCCGCCTTTGGAGTTCATTTCCGTACTGGAAGACACCGGCCTTATCGTGCCGGTGGGCGAATGGGTCATTCGTAGCGCCTGCGAGCAGCTTCTGCGCTGGCAGACGCAAGGCGTGCCTCCCCGGCCTATCGCCGTCAACCTCTCGGCGCGGCAGTTCCACCAGAAGGACATCGACACCGTCATCGGCAATATCCTGTGGGAGAGCGGCGTGAATCCGCGTCTGCTGGAATTCGAACTGACCGAATCACTGCTGATGAGCGACGCGTCGGAGGCCATACAGACGCTGCAAGCCTTGCGCGCTTTTGAAGTTGGGCTATCCGTGGATGACTTCGGTACCGGCTATTCCAGTCTGGCTTACCTCAAGCGTTTCCCGCTTGATGTGCTCAAGATAGACCGCGCCTTCATCAATGACTGTGCAACCAATCCCGACGATGCCGCCATCGCCATGGCCATCATCAACCTGGCGCACAGCCTCAAGCTCAAGGTGGTGGCGGAGGGCGTGGAAACCGAAGCGCAACTCAATTTCCTGCGCGCGCATGGCTGCGATGAAATCCAGGGCTATTATTTCGCACGGCCGTTGCCGGTGGCTGAGTGCACCGAGGCTTTGTTGTCGGGCAAGCGGCTGCAAGGCATGGAAGACAAAGGCGCAAGCGACGTACCACTGCTGCTTTTGGTTGACGACAACGAAGACGAAGTCGAGTTGTTGAGGCGTGTCCTGAGCCGCGGTCGCTATCGAATTGTCACGGCCAACGGGGCCAAGGCGGCTTTTGAGATGCTTGCCCGTCATCCCTTCGAGATCGTCATCAGCGACCAGCAGATGCCCGGCATGAACGGCGTGGAGTTTCTGAGCCGTGTCCGCACGCTCTACCCGAACGCCATGCGCATCATGGTCAGTGTGCAAGAAAGCTTCGATACAGTGCAAGGCGCGCTGAACAAAGCCGGCATTCACAAATATCTCAGTAAAGACCTTGATCCGGCGACGCTGCTGGCCGAAGTCGGCGAAGCGTATCGCAAAGCCCGCCAAGAACCGTTAGAGGCACCGCACCCGCCGCCCGTGGTGGTCGGTTCAACACTGCTGTAGTCGATTTTCCTCGCTTAAATCGCCGGGATATGCAGCGATGCTGAGGTCGATGGCCGAAACGACGGGCAACAAAAAGCCGGCCCTGGGTCGGCTGGGTGCGCGCATACCGCGCGTTTCAATTGCTTCTAGATTTGCCCTCGCCAATTGGGTCTCAGCCAGGCTCAGCGTCGCTCAACGTCATCCTCGTGACTGGGTGCTGGTGGGCGGCACAGGGTTCGAACCTGTGACCCCTGCCGTGTGAAGGCAGTGCTCTACCGCTGAGCTAGCCGCCCTAACGAGGCGCGCATTTTCGCACAGGTGATTGTCGCCGGTCAATTTGCTTGACACGATTCTGGAGGGTGCCCGATCGGTCGTTGACAGGGTGCATGGTGCAGCGCAGAATCTTCGCGAATCCGACGGGTAGCGGATTTGTCCTTCCGTCGGCCCTGGGAGAAGCAGTGGATGTCCGGTAACCTGCAATTCGAAAACCTGCAACAAGCCGGGCAGGCTTTTGCGCAGGGATTCTTGAATCTACTCGCACAGCAACAGTCGCCGCATCAGCCCGGCGTACAGCCTACTGGCTATCTGTCGCCGGTTATTCCCGATACTGAAGAAATCGTTGGTCTGCGCAGTGAATTTGCCGCTCAGCATGCCGCGTTGTGGCAAGCCATGCTGGCGCGTAAGCCTGGTGAGGCCAGCCCTTCAGTGGCGGCGCCAGCGCCTGGCGACAAGCGCTTTGCCGCGCTCGCCTGGTCGGAAAGTCCCTATCACGACTATTTGCGTCAGGCGTATCTCATTAACGCCACGTTTCTCAAGAAATTGGCTGAGGCCTATCCCATGGAAGACTTGCTGGCGAAGAACCGCCTGAAGTTTTTCACGGCGCAATACGTCGATGCGCTGGCACCTTCCAACTTTGCGGCGACCAACCCGGAGTTCATCAAGACCGCGCTGGAAACCCAAGGCGCCAGCATCACGGTAGGCATCAAGAATCTTATCGCCGATCTGCAAAAAGGCCGCGTCTCCATGACCGACGACGGCGCGTTTGAAGTCGGCCGCAATCTGGCGACGACGCCAGGTGAAGTGGTGTACGAGAATGAGCTCATCCAGCTCATTCAGTATGCGCCGACGACGCCAAAAGTCTATGAGCGGCCCTTGCTGATCGTGCCCCCTTGCATCAACAAGTTTTACATCCTCGATTTGCAAGCCGAAAATTCCTACGTGCGATTTGCCGTGGAGCAGGGCATGACGGTGTTCCTGGTTTCCTGGCGTAATCCGCAGATGGAGCAGGCGCATTTTGCTTGGGACGACTATCTGGAACTGGGCCCACTGACCGCGCTGACCGTGGCGCGCGAGATCGCCGGCACCGAGCAGGTGAACGCGCTGGGCTTTTGCGTCGGCGGCACGCTGCTCTCCGCCGCCTTGTCTGTCGCAAAAGCGCGGGGCGAGGATCCGGCGGCGAGCCTTACGCTGCTCACCACCTTGCTGGATTTTTCCGACGGCGGCGACATCGTCAATTTCGTCGATGAAGATTCGGTGGCGGCGCGCGAGGCGGCCATAGGACAAGGCGGGCTGCTGCGCGGTTCGGAGCTTGCCAGTGCGTTTTCGGCGCTGCGCGCCAACGACCTCATTTGGCAATATGTCGTCGGCAATTATCTGAAGGGCGGCAAACCCACTGCCTTTGACCTGCTCTACTGGAATTCAGACAGCACCAATCTGCCTGGGCCATTTGCAGTCTGGTATTTGCGCAAGCTTTACATTGAGAATGCGTTGCGTGAGCCGGGCAAGCTTGCCATGTGTGGCACGACGGCGGATCTGCGGCGACTAGACATGCCGGCCTATATACTGGCCACGCGCGAAGATCACATCGTGCCTTGGCGCACGGCCTTTGAGTCGCGTCGTTTGTTGGGCGGTGAGAGTACTTTTGTGTTGGGCGCCAGCGGTCATATCGCTGGGGTGGTGAACCCGGCGGCGAAGAATCGGCGCAGTTTTTGGCGTCACGGCGGGCGCAACCCGGCGAATGAGAAATCGGCCAACGACTGGTTGGCGGGCGCGACCGAGCAGCCCGGTAGCTGGTGGCTGGATTGGATTACCTGGCTTAAGCAATACGGTGGAAATCAACGCGCCGCGCGCAAGACCTTGGGCAGCCGGAAATATCGGTCCATCGAGCCTGCGCCGGGACGTTATGTGAAAGAGAAGGCCTAAAAGCAGGATTAAAATAATGGCTTAGGCGGCGCGGAGGTGTCGCCGGTCGCAACAATTGCAGTCCCACATTGATCGATCAGGAGGAGAGACTTATATGACGACAGTCGCGTTAATCACCGGCGGCATGGGCGGTTTGGGCGAGGCGATTTGCATCAAGATGTCCGCGCTGGGCTACAAGGTCGTGACGACCTACAGCCCGAGCAACACCAAGGCCAACGAATGGCTGGAACACATGAAAGCGCTGGGCTACGCATTTCACGCCTATCCTTGCGATGTGGCTGATTACGATTCCTGCAAAGACTGCGTCGAAAAAGTGGTCGCCTCGGTCGGCCCGGTTGATGTACTGGTGAATAACGCCGGCATCACGCGCGACATGACCTTCAAGAAAATGACCAAGGGCGATTGGGATGTGGTGATGAAAACCAATCTCGACAGCGTTTTCAACATGACCAAGCAGGTCATGGACGGCATGACCGAGCGCGGCTGGGGTCGCGTCATCAACATCTCGTCGGTGAATGGCCAGAAGGGCGCCTTCGGCCAGACCAACTATTCTGCTGCCAAGGCTGGCATACATGGTTTCACCAAAGCGCTGGCGTTGGAGGTGGCGAAGAAGGGCGTGACGGTGAATACCATTTCGCCCGGTTATATCGGCACCAAGATGGTGATGGCGATTCCGCAAGAGGTATTGGATTCGAAAATCTTGCCGCAAATTCCGCAAGGTCGTTTGGGCAAACCGGAAGAAGTGGCTGGACTGGTGGCTTACCTGGCGTCGGACGAGGCGGCCTTCGTGATAGGCGCCAACATTTCCATTAACGGCGGTCAGCACATGTATTGATCGTTGCGCCGCACGGCTCGCGGCGCGCGCAGGTTTTATTTGGAAATAGAAGGAAAAACGATGGCCAAAAAAGTGGCGTTGGTGACAGGGGGTATGGGCGGGCTAGGCACGGCCATTTGCAAGGTGTTGGCCGACAGTGGCTATACCGTGGCCGCGAATTGCCTGCCCGATTTCAAACCAAAAGAAGAATGGCTGGCGCAGACCTGCGCCGACGGCTACACCTTCCACGTGGCCGAGGGCGATGTCTCGGACTACGATTCCTGCAAGGCCATGGTGGACAAGCTCACCGCTGAAGTCGGCCCGGTCGATGTGCTGGTGAATAACGCCGGCATCACGCGCGACAGCATGTTCCGCAAGATGCATAAAACCGATTGGGAAATGGTGATAGACGTTAACCTCAACAGTGTTTTCAATGTCACGCATCAGGTGTTGCCGGGCATGGCGGAGCGCGGCTGGGGCCGCGTCATCAATATCTCTTCAGTGAATGGCATCAAAGGTCAGTTCGGTCAGGCCAACTACTCGGCGGCCAAGGCCGGCATACTCGGCTTCACGCGCGCCATTGCGCAGGAGGTCGCCAAAAAAGGGGTGACGGTTAACGCCATCGCGCCAGGATATATTGCGACGGAAATGGTCATGGCCGTGAAGGCGGAAGTGCGTGAGCAGATCGTCGCCCAAGTGCCTATGGGACGGCTCGGTATGCCCGAAGAAATCGGTCACCTGGTGGCCTATCTCGCCTCCGATCATGCCGCCTACATGACGGGCTCGACGCTATCCATCAACGGCGGCCTGCATATGAGCTGATACGGGGCGCGTCGAGGCCGCGTGTATAATTCTTTGCCTTGCGGGAGGAGTAAGTGATGGCTGAGCAACAGATGCGACTGATCAAGAAATACCCGAACCGTCGCTTGTACGACACGCGGACCAGTTCCTACATCACCCTCGCCGACGTCAAGGAACTGGTGCTCAAGAACGAAGACTTTCAGGTCGTCGACGCCAAGAGCAACGAGGATTTGACGCGCAGCATTCTGCTACAGATCATTCTCGACGAAGAAGGCGGCGGCATGCCGATGTTCACCCGCGATCTACTCTCGCAGATGATTCGCTTCTATGGCAACACCATGCAGGGCATGATGGGGAAATATCTTGAAGGCAACGTCCGCGCTTTCACCGACATGCAAGCCAAGCTGCAGGATCAGGCACACAGCATCTACGGCGAAAACACGCCGGACAGCAAAGACCTGTGGGCGCAGTTTCTTAACTTCCAGGGCCCCGCCATGCAAGGCATGATGGGGACTTACATGGAACAATCCAAGAACATGTTCATGCAGATGCAAGAGCAGATCGAAGCGCAAACCCGTAATATATTTTCCGGTCTGCCATTTCCCAATATGGGCGGTGTTGCCAAGAATGGCGCCAAGTCGCCCGACGCGGCCTCCGGCAAAGCCGCTGAATCCGCCCCAACGCCTGAATCCGAGAAGAAATAATCTGCGGCCAGCGCCGCGAGATTTTCGCCTTCTTCCCACGTATTCCTTACGCATTTTTCAGTATGTCTCGTCACAAGGCTACGCCTAAAGTTGGTTTCGTTTCACTCGGCTGCCCCAAAGCGCTGGTGGATTCCGAGCAAATCCTCACGCGTTTGCGCGCCGAAGGCTACGACATCGTGCCCGATTACGATGGCGCCGATCTCGTTGTGGTCAACACCTGCGGCTTCATCGACGCCGCCGTCGCCGAATCGCTGGACGCCATCGGCGAGGCGCTGCATGAAAACGGTCGCGTCATTGTCACCGGCTGCCTGGGCGCCAAGGGTGATGTGGTCATGGCTACGCATCCGCAGGTACTGGCCGTCACCGGCCCGCATGCCACGGAAGAGGTGATGTTGGCGGTGCATCAGCACTTGCCCAAACCGCATGATCCCTATGTCGATCTGGTGCCGCCACAGGGGGTGAAGCTCACGCCCCGTCATTATGCTTACTTGAAGATTTCCGAAGGCTGCAACCACCGTTGCAGCTTCTGCATCATTCCGTCCATGCGTGGCGATCTGGTGAGCCGGCCTATCGCCGACATCATGCGCGAGGCCGAGAACCTCGTCGCCGCCGGCGTGAAGGAATTGCTCATCGTTTCGCAAGACACCAGCGCCTATGGCGTGGATGTCAAATACCGCACTGGCTTCTGGAACGGCAAGCCGGTCAAGACGCGGCTCTACGATCTCGCCAAAGCGCTAGGCGAGTTGGGCATCTGGGTGCGGCTGCACTATGTCTATCCCTATCCCAGCGTGGATGAGCTGATTCCGCTCATGGCCGAGGGCAAGATATTGCCTTACCTAGATGTGCCTTTTCAGCATGCCTCCAGCCGCATCCTCAAGCTCATGAAGCGGCCGGCGAGCTCGGAAAACAACCTCGAACGCATCCGCGCCTGGCGCGCCATCTGCCCGGACATCACCATACGCAGCACCTTCATCGCCGGTTTTCCCGGCGAAACCGAGGCGGAGTTCGAGGAGTTGCTGCAATTTCTCGAAGAAGCGCAGCTTGATCGCGTCGGCTGCTTCGCCTATTCGCCAGTGGAGGGCGCTACCGCCAACGATCTGCCGGGCGCGCTGCCGGACGACGTGCGCGAAGAGCGTCGTCAGCGCCTCATGGAGTTGCAAGAAGATATCAGCACCCAACGCCTGGAGCGGCGCATCGATCAGGTCATCCAAGTGCTGGTCGAAGAAGTGGATGATGAAGGCGCCATCGCCCGCAGCCAGGGCGACGCGCCGGAAATCGATGGTCTGGTGCACATCCCCGATGGCGAGGATCTGGAAGTGGGCGAATTTGCCACGGTGCGCATCACAGATTGCGACGTGCACGATTTCTACGCCGAAGTCGTGCGAGACTGAGCATGAACGAGGCGTTGCTGCGGCAACTCGCCGCCATCGTCGGCGATAAAGCGCTGCTAACGGGCGACGATATGGCGCCCAGCCTCACCGACTGGCGCGGTCGCTACATCGGCCGTGCGCGCTGCGTCGTCCAACCCGCCAATACCGAAGAAGTCGCCGCAGTGGTCGCGCTATGCGACCGCGAGCGCGTGGCCATGGTGCCGCAAGGGGGCAACACCGGCCTGTGCGGGGGTGCCACGCCGCATGCGAAGGGCGATGAGGTGATCATCAAACTCTCGCGCATGCAACGCATCCGCGCCATCGATGCGGCCAACTACACCATCACCGTTGAAGCCGGCTGCGTGCTGCAAGCCGTACACGAAGCGGCAGCGCAGGTGGATCGGCTATTTCCGCTCTCGCTGGCGGCGGAAGGCAACTGCCAGATCGGCGGCAATCTCTCCACCAATGCCGGCGGCGTCAATGTCCTGCGCTACGGCACCATGCGCGAACTTGTACTCGGGGTCGAAGCCGTGCTGCCCGACGGCCGCATTTGGCACGGCTTGCGCAGCCTCCGCAAGGACAACACCGGCTACGATTTGAAGCAACTCCTCATCGGCGCCGAAGGCACCTTGGGCATCATCACCGCCGCTGTGCTGAAGCTCTTTCCCGTGCCGCGCCAGACCGCCACTGCTTGGGTCGCGCTAGACAGTCCGGCTGCTGCGGTGGCACTGCTCGCACAATTGCGCAGCACTTGCGGCGAACGCGTGAGCGGCTTCGAGATCGTTGGCCGCGCCGCGCTCGATGTCGTGCTTCAGCATATTCCCGGCACGCGTGATCCACTGCCGCACAGCGCGCCCTGGTATGTGCTCGTCGAGCTCACCGAGACACTGCCCGAATTCGACCTGTGCGGCACGCTGGAGGGCATCCTCGCCGATGAGATTGCGGCGCGGCGTGCCATCGACGCGGTAGTCGCGCAAGACATTGCGCAGCACAAGGCGCTGTGGCGCTTACGTGAGAGCATTTCGGAAGCGCAACGTATCGAAGGTGTCAGCATCAAGCACGACATCGCTGTGCCGGTTTCGCGTATTCCGGAATTTCTCGCGCGCGCCGAAGAGGCCTTATGCCATGCCTCGCCCGGTTTGCGCATCGTCGCTTTCGGCCATATTGGCGACGGTAACCTGCATTACAACCTTTCCAAACCGCAGACTGCCGCCAATACCGAATTCATCGCCGCCGCTCCAGCCGTCAATCGCATCGTCTATGACCTCGTCACCAGTCTGGATGGCTCCATTTCCGCCGAGCACGGCATAGGCCAGTTGAAGCGCGCGGAACTGGCGCGCTACAAGAGCGCCGTCGAGCTGGATATCATGCGCGTCATCAAGCGAACGCTAGACCCGCATGACCTCATGAACCCCGGCAAGATCTTTTGAGCGTAGTTGGCTTTACAAGCCTTTTCCCCCTCCGTATAATGCGCGCTCCTCTGTGGGGGTATAGCTCAGCTGGGAGAGCGCTTGCATGGCATGCAAGAGGTCAGCGGTTCGATCCCGCTTACCTCCACCACAAGACACATAAGACCGCTCTAGTCTTTCTAGTTTCGGGTCCCCATCGTCTAGAGGCCTAGGACATCGCCCTTTCACGGCGGTAACCGGGGTTCGAATCCCCGTGGGGACGCCACAAACAACAAACGCCA
>Ga0209181_10004907_pt1 | contig 19584 bp, 11 predicted proteins | sample MAT05_FD_187208 | JGI IMG/M metagenome (GOLD analysis project Ga0209181, IMG submission 187208) | Freshwater microbial communities from Lake Fryxell liftoff mats and glacier meltwater in Antarctica - MAT-05 (SPAdes) (version 2) | ecosystem: Environmental > Aquatic > Freshwater > Ice > Liftoff... | reverse complement strand
TCAAAACAATTCTAACTGACTGTAAGGAACGCGGCACCAATAACTTAGTCATTTTAGGTCAACCATTTTTTCATCAGACAACACTATTTTTCTGCGAATAGTGGGGCTATTTAAAGAAAAATAGCGGACGTATGATGGAACAAAGGGTGGCATCAAATGACTAAGTTATGGGTGCCGCGTTCCTAAGTGTGTAGATTGTAAGATGAAATGATTTTCTGGCTCAAAAAGATGTTTCCAGGCAGAGCATTTTTTTTCAAAAAAAGACCCGATCGGTGGGTACGTAAAAATGAGGTGGGACACATGGTAGTATACAACGCTGATCCGAACGGCTGATCCGAACGACCGGCGATTGGCAATACCAGACCGTACTCAATTTTTCTCACCAAAACTTTTTTAACCATGAAGCTCGCTTCGCAATCTAAAAACAACATGAAACACCAAAATCCGATGATCCGTTGGGCATCCACCCTGATGCTCTGCGCCCAATTCTTCCTCCCTTCTTTCCTCAGTGCCCAGGTGGACGTGCACCTGCACTCTGACGACATGCGCCCCGAAATCAAACTCAGCGAACCGAAAATTAAGGTCTTTGAAAAATTCAATATCGAATCCGGCGCCCCGCAAGTAGACCTGGTGCTCGACCAATTGGAAAACAACTCGATCATTTATCACCCGGTAGCAGCCTGGAACAGCACCCAACAGAACAAGGCGCAGGTTTCTATCAGCATCTGGATGAAAAACAAGGAAACCAAAGCCCTTGACCTTCAGAAAGTTCGCTTCGAATACACACAAGGTGGCGCGGCTAAATCCAAAGAGGTGGCCGTCGTGAAAGATCCGTTCAACCCCGACAAGTGGGCACAGTGGCAAAACAGCCGGGAGTACCACAAAGCAGGTGATGTCATCTATATGGACGCGCCGATCGCGGCACAACTGACGATCAAATTGTACTTCAAAGACTTCGCTACGCCGGTTTCGGTCACCAAAGTGCTGAAAGCAGCCACCCAGGCTTTTGCGCTGCCTTTCCGTGCTTATGATCTGTCTCCCAATGAAGTATGGGAAAGCGCCAGCACCCACGGCGGAGGTTCGCAGGTATTCGCTTACGACATGGGCGTTCAAGCCTATGAGGGCGGGTCCTGGTCATCGCTCCTGCCCGGCAAAAGCGGCAATGCCAACTCCGACTACCGCATCTGGGGCAAACCGATCTACGCAATGGCTGATGGTACGGTGGCTTCCTTCAACAATACGGTCCCCAATAACCCAAAACCCGGTGAGCAAGCAGCATGGCAGTCTTATGAAGGCGGCGGCGCGGGCAACCACTTCTACATTCAGCACGGCACTTACATCGCGCTCTATGCCCACATGCAGAAAGGTTCGCTCAACGATGCCCTGCTTCAGAAAGGTAAAGCAGTGAAAAAAGGGGACTTCCTTGGCTACGCCGGTAACGCAGGCAGTTCGAGCGGCCCGCACCTCCACGTTCACGTTCGCAAAGAAACCACACCGGAAGATGGTCCGTTCCGCCCGCTGATTTTCAACATGGGCTGGACCATCGAAAAAACAGGGCTTCCCAACCTGAGCGGCAATGCCAACTGGGTAGAACTGAACAACCTGGCTATCCCGGGCTACGAAGGCAAACGCTCTTTCATCTGGCCGGGCAATGACAAACCGCAATTCGGCAACACACAGACTTACACCGGTGTATGGCGCGCTGGCAGCGACAACCACTACCTTTGGTCTGGCGTAGATAAAAACAACTTTGTGGGCAAAGACAACACGCTCAAAAACCAGGGTCTTCGTCTGAGCGATCTGGATATTTCGGTGGTCGGCAACAGCGTTAAATACACCGGCGTATGGCGGGCAGGTTCAGGCAAAACGTTCCTGCAACCCGGTACGACCTGGGCAGCATTCACTGCCGAGTGGGACAACCTCTCGAAAACCGGATACCGCCTGATTGACCTGGAAGTTTTTTCTGAAGGTGGTCAAACCAAATTTGCAGGTGTATATGGAGCGGGCAGTGACGGCTATTACCTCTATGCAGGCATGAGCCAGGCCGATTTCAACGCTAAATGGACAGAATTGGCTGGCAAAGGCCAGCGCCTGGTAGACATTGAAGTATATAAAGACGGTGGCTCCATCAAATACGCCGGGGTATGGCGCAGTGGGAATGATGCCTACGCACTGTATCACTACAATTCCTGGAAATCATTCACGGATAAATGGGATGAGATGGGCAAACAAGGACTGCGCCTCGTGGATATAAGCATCTGTACAGACGGCGGGAACACCTACTACTCCGGGGTTTATCGGGCCGGCAACGACGGTTACTACCTCTGGCAGAGCAACTGGAATTCGTTCAAAGCGAGATGGGATGACCTGAGCGCAAAAAATCTGAGGCTGGTGGATTTGAACGTGCGCTAAGATTCATTCGGCCTACAACACCGATACAACTTCCCGAAAGGTCAAACTTTCGGGAAGTTTGTTGCATAAATACCAACCCAGCATTATGTTCCGACTTAAATCAATCCCTGCGTTTGTATTCTTTTTCGCTGCTGCCACGCTGCTGCGCGGCCAATGTCCAACCAGCAATCCCGTGATGGTGACCAACGCCAACAACGTAGGGGGAGGCTCGCTCAACTGGGCCATTGCATGTGTCAATAATACCCCTGCACTGACAACCATCCAATTCAACATCAGTGGCGCATCCATTATTTCTCCGACCGCCGCAGCGCCGCTGCCCAATATCACAAAAGCCAATGCGCTCATAGACGGCCTCACACAACCAAGCGGCGATTTGATCATTGACGGGAGCGTTGCATCTTCCAGTGCCAACGGCCTGACGATCGCCGCATCGGGTGGCAATGTCACGATTCGGGGCATCCACATCCGGGATTTCAACAGTACAGCAGGGGGGGGCACCGGAATTGCCATCAATGTTGGCAACAACTGCGACCTGACCGACAACCGGCTGACCAATAACCGGATCGGCATCGCGACCTCTACCCTTATCACTCTACTCAACATCAGCAACAACATCATCGGCGTCACCGCTTCAGGCGGCGCATCCGGGCACAGTGCGCAAGGGATCAACATCGGCGGCGCCCCCACCAATGGAAGCATCACGGGCAATACCATCGCCAATAGCAGCGGGGCTGGTATCAATGTAACGGGAGGTACTGTATTCATCAGCAACAACTCCATCTACTGCAACCTGGGCGGTGGCATTACCCGCAGTGGCGGCCCGGTCGCACCGGTCATCACTTCCGCCAATACCCAGCGCATTCGAGGCACCGCCGCTGCCGGTCGTGTCATTGAAGTTTTTTCCCACAGCATCACAGGTTGCACGGCTGCACCTTGCCAGGGAAAAACGCTGCTCGGTTCCGTCACTACCCCGGGAACGGGTATATGGACGCTCAACCTGACAACGGGCCAGATCCCCGGCGGGACACCAATCACGGCCACCAGCACCCAGAACAGCAACAATACGTCTATCTTTTCTACCTGCGCTTCTGCTTCGGATTGCTCTGCGCTGAACGCAAACATTGCGGTCAACAGCAACGTCAATTGTTTTGGCGGCAGCACGGGCTCGGCCACCGCTTCGGCGACCGGTTTTTCGCCGCTGTCCGCACCCACTTTTTTGTGGAACACCAATCAAACCACCACCACTATTTCCAACCTGACTGCCAATACCTACACGGTGACTGTAACAGATGGAGTGGGCTGCACCAATTCAGAAACAGCGACGATCACCCAGCCGACTCCATTAACCAACAATATTTCAACCCAAAACGTCCTTTGTTTTGGTGGAACCTCCGGCTCCGCCACGGCAAACCCCAGCGGCGGAACGCCGAACACGGCCTCCGGCTATACCTACAAATGGAATACGGGGCCCACGACCCAAACCCTCCCCAACATCCCCGCAGGTGCCTACACCGTCACGGTGACGGACGCGAACGGATGCACCGTAACCACTTCGGCGACCATTACGCAACCGCTGGCCCTTTCTGCTACGGTCAGTGTTCAGAATGTCGCTTGTTTTGGGGGAAGCAATGGCAGTGCCACTGCCAATCCAAGCGGCGGAACGCCCGGCTACACCTATCTTTGGAACAACGGGCAAACAACTCCAACGGCCATCAATTTAGCGGCTGGCAACTATATGGTTACGATCACGGATGAAAACGGGTGCACCGTCGTCCGAACGGCTTCGGTGACCCAGCCCAATGCGCTGACCGCAACAGTTTCCACCCAAAATGTGGTCTGTTTTGGCGGTTCCACGGGTTCTGCCAACGCCTCCGCTACCGGCGGAACGCCCGGTGGCCCGGGTTATTCATTCCTGTGGAGCACGGGCGCAACCACTGCCACTATCTCCAATCTTCCGGCCAATACCTACACGGTGACAGTCACCGATGTGGCAGGATGCACGGACACCCAAACGGGCAGTGTCAGTCAGCCGCCCCAACTGATCGCTGCGATGACCACCGAAAATGCGCAATGTTTTGGAGAAACCACGGGCGGCGCCACCGCTTCTGCCACGGGCGGGACACCCGGCAGCACCAACTACACCTTTTTGTGGAGCAATGGCTCCGCCGGGTCCTCCATCTTCAACGTGGCAGCAGGCACCTATACGGTTACAGCCACGGATGCCGTAGGTTGCACGGATACTCAAACCGGCACAGTGGGGCAGCCCCTACTTTTAACTGTCGGCATTTCTACTCAGAATATCGCTTGTTTTGGAGGAAATACTGGCACTGCTACGGCTACTCCAACGGGTGGTATACCGGGTTACAATTACCTTTGGAACAACGGGCAAACGACTCCGACCGCCACTTCATTGACGGCAGGCACTTATACCGTCACCGTGACCGATGTGAACGGATGCACGGCCATACGAACTACCAGCCTTTCCCAACCTACTGCTCTTAACCTCAACCTGAGTTCTACGGACGAGACGGCCGTCGGCGCCGAAGATGGCACTGCTACGGCTGTTGCAAGCGGCGGTACACCGAATCTGAATTACTTGTGGAATACAGGTGCGACCACCTTCAGCATTGTTAACCTGCCGCCCGGCATCTACACCGTCACAGTCACGGATGCAAACGGCTGTACGATTTCGGATCTGACGGCGGTTAATTCCTTCAATTGCGCCGGACTGAACCTCAACGTGAGCAGCACCAACGCCAGCTGCTTTGGCCTTGCCAATGGTACCGCCACCGCGACGCCCAGCGGATCGTCGGGATACACTTATTTGTGGAACACCGGTGCGACTACGGCCAGCATCTCCAACCTTCCAAGCGGTGTGTACACCGTAACCGTTTCCGATGCGGCGGGCTGTACTATTGTCGCAGGTACCAATGTCAGCCAGCCGACCGCCCTCACGCTGAGTGTCGCTTCTACCGGCGAAACCGCAGTGAATGCCAATAACGGCACTGCCACCGCGACGGCTTCCGGCGGTACCCCATCTTGGTCGTACAATTGGAATACCGGAGCCACTGCGATGAACCTCACTGGTCTTGCGCCCGGTATTTACACGGTCACCGTCACCGATGCAAACGATTGTACCCAAAGTGCTACCGCCAGTGTGGCTGCATTCGGTTGCACAGGGGTCTCGGTCAGTATTTCACAAACCAATATCGCCTGTTTCGGAGCTGCTGACGGCACTGTTACTGCTACGTCCGGCGGCGGATCACCCACTTTTACCTACCTCTGGAACACCGGCGCAACGACCGCAACCATCGCCAACCTGGTCGCTGCTACCTATACCGTCACGATGACCGACGGGGCGGGCTGCACGGCTGTCAACAGTGCTACCCTGACACAACCGCCCGCGCTTGCAGTGACCGTCGCTCATACCGACGAAACTGCCGTAAATGCAAAAGATGGCACTGCCACGGCGCTGGCAAGCGGGGGTACGCCCGGGTTTACCTATCTGTGGAATACTGGCGCGACCACGATTAACATCAGCAGTCTTGTGCCCGGTACCTACACGGTTACGGCCACGGATACAAACGGTTGTACCCGTACGAACTCCGCAACGGTTGCTCCGTTTGGTTGCACAGGCGTTTCGGTGGGCATCTCCCAAACCAATATCGCCTGTTTCGGAGCTGCTGACGGCACGGCGATTGCTACGTCAGGCGGCGGATCACCCACTTTTACCTACCTCTGGAACACCGGCGCAACGACCGCAACCATCGCCAACCTGATCGCTGCTACCTATACCGTTACGATGACCGACGCAGCGGGCTGCACGGCTGTCAGCAGTGCCACCCTGACACAACCGCCCGCGCTTGCAGTGACCGTCGCTCATACCAACGAAACTGCCGTAAATGCAAAAGATGGCACTGCCACGGCACTGGCAAGCGGGGGGACGCCCGGGTTTACCTATCTGTGGAATACTGGCGCGACCACGATTAACATCAGCAGTCTTGTGCCCGGTACCTACACGGTTACGGTCACGGATACAAACGGTTGTACCCGTACGAACTCCGCAACGGTTGCTCCGTTTGGTTGCACAGGCGTTTCGGTTGGCGTCTCCCAAACCAATATTGCCTGTTTCGGAGCTGCTGACGGCACTGTTACTGCTACGTCCGGTGGTGGATCACCCAATTTTACCTATCTCTGGAATACCGGCGCAACGACCGCAACCATCGCCAACCTGGTCGCTGCTACCTATACGGTCACGATGACCGACGCGGCGGGCTGCACGGCTGTCAACAGCGCTACCCTGACACAACGGCCCGCGCTTGCAGTGACCGTCGCAAAAACCAATGAGACCCTGGCGAATGCAAAAGATGGCACAGCTACAGCCGCCGTCGCAGGGGGCACCGCTCCTTATGGCTATTTCTGGAACACTGGGGCCACGACCAGCGGTATCGCCAACCTGGCTCCCGGCAACTATACCGTCACCATCACCGACGCCAATGATTGCACGACTACCCGTTCGGTTGCGGTCCTGGCCGGGACTGGCGGCGGAGGCGGCTGCAAAGCGTTGCCAGTGTATGCAGTTATGATACCCGCCAAGGTGTGTGGAAATACGGAATTTATTTTGGAAGTCAATGATTTATATCCGAATCCTGCTGTCCTTTATGTCTGGATGCTGCCCAACGGCGACACCCTTGTGACGCCCAAAACGGAACTGGATTTGGTGGCGACTTCTACTGCTTTTTCGGGCAACTACTTTGTGCTGCGCGACTCGGCAGGTTGTCGGTCTATTGCGGTCGGTGGTGCGCCTTTGGAAGTGGTGAGCCTTGCACCGGGTTCGATTTTCGCTGGAAAGGACACGGTGATTTGTGCTGCCGGGGTGGTGGTATTAAAAACCAGCGCTCCCACCACCGGCACGGGCGCCTGGGTTTCGCTGGGCGTTGCCAAGGTGGACAATCCCGCCCTTCCGCTGAGTTCCGCCCGCAACCTTCAAACGGGACCCAACCGCTTCGTCTGGAAAATTGACTTGCCCGGATGCCCCGGTGCGGCCGCCGACACGGTGACGTATTTTCTGGAGCAGAAACCCATTGTCAACGACGACTATTACACCCTTCAGCGCGCCCACGATGTGGCCGTGATGGAGATATTGCTCAACGACAACCTCACCGGGTTGACAGATACGATGTTGACCCTGGTGGACGACGTCGCCATCGGACAATTGGAGTTTTTAGCGGAAGGCCGCCGGTTCCGCTACTCGGTGGAAGAAGAAGGTTACCGCGGTACGGTTACTTTCCGATACGCCGTGTGCCCGCCGATGCCTTCCATCTGTAACTTAGGCTGCGACACGGCGACGGTGACCATTGACATTCTCAACCTGCCCAATGTCCCGGAAGGCCTGATCCTGGACGATCCCGGTCTCAATGGCAAGTTGACCATTCGAGGCGTTTCGGGCTTCAGTCGGGTGGAGATCACCATTTTCAACCGCTGGGGCGACCTCGTTTTTACAGAAAAAGACTACGACAACGCAGCGCCCTGGCAAGGGAAATTCAACGGAAAAAACCTGCCCGAAGGAGCGTACTACTATTTCCTGAAAGCCTACGACGGTTCGAAACTGGTCGGCGGGGTGCTGAAAGGAGTGGTGCATTTGTTTGACCATTCAAATCTTGGACAATGAAAAACGTATTATTCACGCTCTTCCTCCTGCCGCTTTTTGCCAGTGCTCAGCAAGCTCCGCTCGTTACGGTGTACCGCGATGCCTGGAGCCTGCTCAACCCGGCGGCTATGTCAAACAACTACCTGTTGAACAACCGCAGCATGTCCTTGAGTGGCAACTGGCGGACGCAATGGTGGGGACTGGCCGAGTCGCCGCGCACACAAGTCCTGAACTGGGAGTGGGTGGATGACGACCGAAACAGCGTTTGGGGCGCTCATGCGCTGAACGACCAAACGGGCAAGATCGGGCAGTCGGGTGTCTACGGTCGCTACGCCTATCGCCTGCGCATGGGCAAACGAACTGAGCACTCGCTGACCATCGGCATCCACGGCGGCATGGTGCAATACCGGGCGCGGCTCAGCGACATCGAGTTCCCCGACCCCAGCACTGCCCCGCAGACCGATGTGCGTGTGCTGCGTCCCGACGTAGGTGTCGGGGTATTTTACCACCGGGCCGATCGCTGGTATGCCGGGCTTTCCGTCCCACAAACTTTCGGGATGCAGACGGTGCTCCCGACAGACCGGGGCGATTTCGCCATTCGGCGGGTGCCGCATATTTATGCAGTGGCAGGCGGCTATTGGAGCGCGACCTGGCTGGGCAATGAAACCTCCTTCATCGAGCCCTCGATGTGGTTGAAATACGTGCCCAACGCTCCGCTCAATCTCGACCTGAATGCCCGCGCGCAAATCAGCGAACTCGTGTGGGCTGGCACAGGCGTAAATGTGGGCCTCGGGGAGCAGGTAGCAGCAGCGCTGCACTTCGAAGCAGGATTGTTCTTTGGCGAACAGTCGCAGTTGCTCAACAGCCAATTGAAGGTCGGGTTCGGGTTCGATGTTCCGGTGACCCAGGGCGTTGTAGGTAATTTTGGGGGAAGTGGGGAGGTGAATGTGGTGTATTCTTGGCGGTGAAGGTTTCGAAACGTAATTTTCGGGGAAGTAATTTTTGCAGGGTAATTTTCAGGATGTAAATTGGGGTGGTGAGGATTATTTTTTAATCCAGCGGGCCAATATCTCTTCCATCTTTTCGAGCAGCCAGATGCGTTCGGCGATGGTTTTGTTGTTCTTGATGTCAGTATACAAGCCTTCGGCGCGTTTTTGTTCTATCGCCGTGTCCGGGCGCAGGATGCGGATTATGATATTGGCGAAACTGCAGTAATTGCTCTGGCGGTTCGCTGGTATTTTGTCTTTCTCAACAGAGAGAAATTTTTTGACTGCATTGAGTTTGCTGTCAAGCAGGTCATACTGTCGTTCTTCATACAAGATTTTTATTTCCAAGGTTTTGGAGGAGAGTTTATGCTGCATCTCTTTGTAATTGGCCTGGACCAGAATGCGCATGGCTTGCCCATACTGACGGGTGTGGAAGTAGTAGTTGGCCAGACTGAAATTGTACGTGTCTTCAGGATTGTCGCTTCCGGCGATCTTGCGTTGGTGATCTTTGATGAATTGATGCACCCACTCGAACTCTCTCAACCGGAGCCCTATGTTGACGATGCTCTGAAATTCGCCGGCCTGAATGTGCCCATCCTGATAAATGCGCCCTGCTTTCAGCCGGTGCCTGGACAGATCAAGCAACGGTTGCAGGTATTTGTGATGCCCTAAATTGCATTGGCGTATGTAGTAGTTGTACACGCACATCTCAAAATTTTTGAGGTATTCCGGGTGCAGGTTATGCTCTTCTTGTAGCAACACAGCATGATATTCCTCAAAAGTTCTCTGCGACTTCGAAGGGTCTTCGCTTAAAAAGATCATCGCATTGCGCAAAAGGCTACCGATCGGCGAGCCAAAAAACCAGCGCAATTGTTCGGAGTCCGGGTTGAACACTAAAAGATCGTGTAATGACTGGAGCGCGAGAGGTGCCAATTGATTCTGATTGAGCAGGTTGCACGTCAGATAAGAGCGTTCCAGCAGGTAAAATTCATCCAGTGCATGCAGCGTGTCCAGTAAATTGAGATCGTCTTTTCGGTCATTACGGGCACTTAAAAATTCGCTCTCTTCCTGTTCTACCAAAAAATTCCAGTAGTAGTCTTTGCCTGTCCATAGTTGCCGTTGCTGCTGGGCTTCCTTCAGATTTTCCCGCGTGGCCCAGAACTTGTTTTCCAGCCCTTTTTCTTTATAAAAACGCAGCAGCGAAAGTTCCTGTTCCCGATCACTCCATTCCCTTGCCAATATTTCGACTTGAATAAACTTGCGGATCAATTGATAAAGGTCGGACATCAGGTGATTAAACCGGTGCCTCCCTTTCTCATATAATTCTTCCGGAAACACTGCGGCAAAAAGATGCTCGTCAGAAGCATCGAGCTGATTGTCTTTCAGTTCAAACACGGCCTGTACCATTGTGTAACAGTCATTGCGCGGCGGCAGGCTGGTGCAATAAGGTGATTGCAAAAATTCCAAAAGGCTTTTCCGCTCCTGCATGTCGAGGGCTGCCAGCAAGGGAAGTGCGCTGCGTTGTTTTCGTTTTGTTGCCATTGGTGGACACGGAAAAAATTTGGCTGCAAAATGCGAAAAAAGTGTAGCAACATAGTACATGCCGGGATTCGCACCTTTGCAACATAGTTCTGATGTAATCAAAATTTCTCCTATGAGCAAGTTGTCAAAATTTCTTTTTTCTGCATTGCTGGTCGCCGGCCTGTCCATGCTGACTTATTTCGGGTGCCGTCAGCAGCAGCCAAAAATCAACCCGGTCTACCGGATTACACCTACTGCGGTGGAGGTATCACAGGATATTTCCATAAAAGCCAAAAGCGTTCAGGTTTTTGTGCGCAACCTCAAAGGAGATCCATTGGATACCCTTTTGCTCAATGATAAAATTAGCACTGCGCTTGTTTACATTTTAAAAACCACCCCCAAAATTACTTCTTGAAAATTACCTTCAAAATTACTTCTTGAAAACCACCTCAACCGCTGCGGAGTCGTGACATTGAAGAGCCAAATGCAATGACGGCTCCGCACGGTTTGGGTTATTTGTCTGTTCCCTGTATATCTCTGGGGAATACCACATGAAAGTACCCCCAATTTTTGAAGGAGCCGGTCCCCCGCTGGCTCCTTCTTTATGAGGTGATCGCTAGTGCTGCGTTCAGCCATTGGTGCCTGCATCCGCCACTAAGCCCAGCTCCCCCAACAACCCCGTTCCAAACAGCCCCGCTGGTGTCCAAAAGCCAGGTCGCGCTTCGCCGCGCAATGTTTTGGCCACCAGTAACAAGGCAGAATGAGCAGTCAGCGTATAGCCTTCGGGGGTGGTCAGCCGGGCTTCGCGGATATCGCCCTGCGCATTGAGCACTTGTCCCCAGAGGTACATTTTGCCCGAAGCGCGCCGATCCTCAGAGGGGCCGGTCAGGCGTTGATCAATTTTTTTCTTTGCCAGATCCCGCATGAACCGGGTGCGCAGCAGCCAGTTGTACGCCCATTGCCAGCGCAGCGCCCGGTGGCTGCGGGGACTGGTGGCACGCAACACTTCGATGTTGGGGATCCCCGTGGTGTAATAAGCGGTCGCTACGTCGCCCCAGGGAATGGCCATGCAAAACCGGTGTTTGTCGCTAAAATGTATCCATTCGGTGCGGTGCCCGAGCGGTACCCGAGTGATGCGTCCATTGCGGCGTACCAGCCCGCCTTCCCCTGCGCCGTCGGCCATGGTCACTGCGGTGCCGTGTGAAAGTCCGCCGCCCGATTGGCCGAAGGCCAGCAGCAGGTGGGTCGCATCGGGCAGCAATTGTGACAGGTATTGGGCGAGGCAATCGGTCGGCACGACATCGAAACCGCTGCCGGGCAGGAGGGTGATGCCCCGTTCGCGGGCTTGTGCATCCAGACTGTTGGCCAGCTCGAATACGGCTACTTCTCCGGTAATGTCCAGGTAATGGACCCGCTGACGGAGACACGCTTCCATCATCGGACGGGCCGTATAGGCAAACGGCCCGGCGCAGTGCAGCACCGCCCCGCAACCCTCAAGTCCCTTGTCAACGGCTTGGGGATCGTTCAGATCGAATACCCGATATTCAAAATCGAACTGCTCAGCCAACGGTCTGATCTTTTCAGCCGACCGGCCGGCCAGCACAGGTGTGAGGCCGTATTGCGCGGCGAGCGGGAGCATGAGTTGGGCCGTATAGCCATTAGCGCCGTAAAGGAGAAATCGCATGAGCAGGGGCTAACTATGAACTATGAGGTATGAACTATGAACTGTTTTGCGCCGTAGTAGGGTCGCAGGTCTTATTGACTGACGCACCATTTGCCGCTGTGTTGGCCGTTTTTGTTTTTTTAAATGCGCAAGCCACACAAATGTAGATGATCCCACAACACCTTCGTTCGCTTTCTCAGAAGATTTGTTCATCGAAAATTTGACAGAACCACCTTGCTTCCCCCGTGATTTCGCAGTTTTGCGATTGCTAAATTTAATTTTTGGATGAAAAAATTTACCACGTTTACCCTCCTGTTTTGCCTGTCGGCAAACTTGTTCGCTCAAAAAATCAACCCTGAATACCTGAAATCCCTTCCTGTCCGCAATATCGGACCTGGTGCCATGTCAGGCCGTATTACGGCGATAGCAGTGGATCCGACCCATCCCCAAGTCATCTATGCCGGGGCGGCTTCAGGTGGTGTGTGGCGCAGCCGGAGCAGCGGCACGGCCTGGGAACCCATCTTCGACAAAGCGCCAACGCAATGCGTCGGCAGCATTGCGATCAATCCGCACAACCCCGACGAAATCTGGGTTGGCACCGGAGAGGGCAATCCCCGCAACTCGCAGGATTTCGGCGCAGGCATCTTTAAAACCATCAACGGCGGCAAGGACTGGGCCTGCATGGGGTTGCAAAATACCCATACGATTCACCGCGTAGTCCTTCATCGCGACCAACCCGACGTGATATTCGCTGCTTCGCTTGGCTCCTCCTACGGACCAACGGAAGAGCGGGGCGTGTTTAAAAGTACAGACGGGGGGAAGACCTGGAAAAAATCGCTGTACGTCAACGACTTGACTGGCTGCGCCGACCTCGTAGCCGACCCGCAGAACCCGAATAAATTGTACGCCGCCATGTGGGAATACCGCCGGTGGCCCTGGTTTTTCAAAAGCGGTGGCAAGGGATCTGGCCTCTACGTCAGCTACAATGCGGGCGAGACCTGGGAGCGTCGCACAGACAAGGATGGTCTCCCGGAAGGCGAACTCGGACGGATGGGTCTGGCAGTTTCCAGGAGCAATCCGGACGTGGTCTACGCCCTCGTGGAAGCCAAAGAAAATGCCCTGTATAAAAGCACCGATGGCGGCAAAAAATGGCGCAAAATGGCGGATAAAGGACAGGGCGACCGCCCGTTCTACTATTCCGAAATCTACGTGGATCCGAAAAATGAGAACCGGGTTTATTCCATTTTTACCTTCATCTCGAAAAGTGAAGACGGTGGCAAGTCCTTCGAGACCTGGGCAGGCTGGACCATCCACCCCGACCACCACGCTTTCTGGATCAGCCCCGACAACTCCAACTACATCATCAATGGCAACGACGGCGGTCTGAACATGACGATGGATGGCGGCAAGACCTGGCGTTACGCCGAGAATATCCCGGTCGGACAGTTTTACCATGTCGAAACCGACAATGAGTGGCCTTACAACGTCTACGGCGGTTTGCAGGACAATGGCTCGTGGGTCGGCCCGTCGGCCGTTTGGAAATCGGGAGGTATCCGCAATTCCGATTGGCAGGAAGTCTATTTTGGCGACGGGTTCGAGACCATGCCACAGGCCGACAACCCGCGCTATGTCTTTGCCCAGTCACAGGGCGGCGAACTCAGCCTCATAGATCGCAAAACCGGCGACTCGCGCTATATCAAGCCGCTTCACCCGGACGGCAAAACCGAACTGCGTTTCAACTGGAATACTGCCCTGGCGCAAGACCCCTGGCAGCCACACGGAATCTTCTTTGGCAGCCAGTTTTTACATTACAGTTCCGATTTGGGGCAAAACTGGCAAATCCTCTCCCCCGATCTGACGACCAACGACACGTCCAAAATGCATCAGGATGTGTCGGGTGGCCTCACCTTCGATGCGACCAATGCCGAGAATCACTGCACCATCATCGCCATCGCACCTTCTGCTGTGCAAAAGGGGGTAGCCTGGATCGGTACTGACGATGGCAATGTGCAGTTGACCACCGATCAGGGCAAAACATGGGCGGATTTTGGAAAAGACCTGCCCGATGCGCCTAAAAACGGCTGGATCCCCGCCATCGAAGCGTCCCCCAAAAATGCGGGCGAAGCATTTGTCGTACTCAACAATTACCGCCAGAACGACTGGCAGCCTTATCTCTACCACACCACCGATTTTGGCAAAAAATGGAAGCGCCTGGCTTCGCCCCGCAACATCGTTGGCTACTGCCTGTCGGTGGTGCAAGACCCCGAAGTACCCAGTCTGATCTTCCTCGGTACCGAGCAAGGGCTTTATATTTCAACGGATTACGGCGACAACTGGAATCTGGTGCCGGGCGAGGCATTGCCCGCAGTGCCGATTTTTGATATGAAAATCCAGCGGCGTGATGGGGATCTGGTGCTCGGCACCTTCGGGCGCGGTATCTGGATTCTGGACAACCTGAACCCGCTGCGTGAACTGGCGCGGGCAGGAGCAGCCCTGCTCGATCAGCCCTTCAAACTGCTTCCGGCGCAGCCGGGCATCCTGGCCGAGTTCCGTTCGTTCGACGGGCCGCGCTTCGCAGTGGATGCAACGTACGAGGGAAACAACAAAGGAACAGCGGTGCGCATTCCGGTCTGGGTGAAACCCGGATTGAAAAAAGCAGAAGCGAAGGGCAAGGAGCAAGAGGACGAAAAAGCAAAGGGCAAGGAGGCGAAGGGCAAGGAGCAAGAGGACGAAAACGCAAAGGGCAAGGAGGCAAAGGGTAAGGAGCAAGAGGACGAAAACGCAAAGGGCAAGGAGGCAAAGGGTAAGGGCGGCGACACGAAGAAAAAAGAAAAAGCAACTGTGATGGTATTTTCCATGAACGGCGACACGCTGCGGCGTTTTAAAACAGAACCTGACTCGGCATTTACATCGGCGATTTACTGGGGAATGGAAACCAAAGGAGTGCGCTTCCCTTCAAAAAACGAACCCCCTGCTGATCAACTCGAACCCGGCGGCGGCCCACAGGTGCTGCCGGGCGAATACTGGGTGAAAGTAGCCTACATGGGCTACCGCGACTCGATAAAAGTCAATGTGCTGGACGATCCGCGCCTGAATATACCTGCCACAGACCGAGCGGCTAAAAACGATGCCGTCCGTGATTTGCACAGGACAGTAGAGCGCGTCACCAAAGCCTACAATCGCTTGAAAGAAGCCGAAAAAACCATCGGTCTGGTGGAGAGCCAGTGGGCCAACGTGCCGGACAGCACTAAAAAAGAAACGCTTAAGTTGGGCAGCGCGATCAAAGATTCCATTACTGTCCTGAAGGAGAAGTTTTTCCAGCACAAAGAAATCAAAGGTATTCAGCGCGACCCGGACAACATGAATGCGAAATTATTCAACGCGCTGGGCTATATCGGCGGCTGTCAGGGCGCCCCCAATGCAGTCGCACAAACCGCTGTAACGACTGCGAAACAACAAGCGGAAGGTTTGATTAACAGGGTAAATACCCTATTTGATACCCAGTGGAAGGACTATCGCAGCAAGGTGGAAGCAGTGAAGTTCTCATTGTTCAAGGATTTTGAAAAGTTGTAGAATACTTGTCTGCAAACGCAACCCTGTGCTGGATTCGCTGTTGTCCCGAAGACCGGACAGGGTTGCGCAATATTCGAATGTACCCTTAGTTTTGTCCAGGCCAATACGTTCTTTATGCCTTATTACGTCCGCCTCTTGTTTTTTGCTATTGTCATCTCGATGCTGGCAGACGATTTTCAATCCGCATTGAACATTGATCTTCTCTCCGCTTGGGAACAATGCGATAAGCACGACAAGGATAGCAACCCGGAACAAGATTGTGAAGAAAAGGAAGGCAAAGAGGAGAAAAAAGAAGCAAAAAAAGAAAAGGACGATGAGGCTTCTTTCGACTTCGAAATGCTTTTCACTGCTGGCTCCCTGCTTGCAGGAACCCAATTCCACGATGCGCTCCCGACCTTAACCGGCAGGGTGCACGAATTTGATACCCCCCCTCCCAAAATTTAGGTTGACCAGGCATTTTTTTGAATGAATGGAACGGGTTCACACCGGCTCCACCTTTCTTAGGAACGCGGCACCAATAACTTAGTCATTTTAGGTCAACCATTTTTTCATCAGACAACACTATTTTTCTGCGAATAGTGGGGCTATTTAAAGAAAAATAGCGGCCGTATGATGGAGCAAAGGGTGGCATCAAATGACTAAGTTATTGGTGCGGCGTTCCTTATGTTTCACCCTAAATTTATTTTCTGTTATGAATTCTCCATATTGGGAGTCCCGGCAGTCCATCACGCCGGACACAGCACTTGCATTGCTTCAGGAAGGCAATGAGCGTTTTATCAATAACCTCCGCATCAATCGCAACCTCATGGAATTGGTGGAGGAAACCGCAGAAGAACAAATTCCATTTGCCACCATCCTCAGTTGCAGCGATTCGCGCATTTCCACTTCACTCATTTTTGACCAGGGCCTGGGCGATATCATCAGCATCCGCCAGGCTGGTAATATTGCGAGCACCAACGCCATCGGCAGCATGGAATATGCCTGTTCCATACTGGGCTCGAAATTGATCGTTGTGATGGGCCACACCAACTGTACCGCCGTTAAAATCGCTTGCGACGACATCTCGATCGGCAACCTCGGTGAAATGATCGGGCACCTTCAATGCTCCCTTCATCGGGAAATTGAAACCCCGCACCACCAACGAACCTCTAACAATGGAGAATTTATCAACCGCGTTTCCGAATTGAATGTATTGCACAACATCGAGACCATCCTCAACAAAAGCCCCATCATTCGGGAGATGCTTGAAAAGGAGGAGGTTTATCTGGTAGGCGCCATGTACAGCGTCGAGACTGGCAAAGTCACCTTTTTAGATTCAACCGCTCAGACCACCCTGGAGTCTATGTCAGCATCTGAACCTTTTGACTATGAATTACAAGCCTGAGGGTTTTGAAGCCATCGCAAGATGGTGTAGGGGTGTATGATTGACGATCTTCCAGTTCCTTATAGAACGGGCGCAGCGTATTGGGCTGCGCCCGTTTTTTCTTTTTACGTTTGCGGGAAAACGACACATGCGTTCTTATCCGGCCAAACTGCTGCTTTTCGGTGAGCATATTCTGCTCGTTGGCGCTCCGGCGCTGGCAGTGCCCGTGCCTGCATTCAGCGGACGATGGGGGTGGTCGGAAGAGATGATCGGCAAGCAAAAAAGGCTGGTCGAATTTGCGCACAGTACAGCCCTGGCGGCTGTTCAAGGACTTGATGTAGAGCAATTCAAACGGGATCTGGACCAGGGGCTTATACTCGAGTCCAATATCCCCAACGGATATGGGTTGGGCAGTTCGGGTGCGCTTTGCGCGGCGATTTACGATCGTTATTGCCCCGAAAAAGCACGTGAACTAAATATTCTGAAAGTTGAACTGGCGCGGATGGAAAGTTTTTTTCACGGCAACAGTTCGGGTATTGACCCGCTGACGAGTTATCTGGCAGCGCCTGTGCTAATCGAGCATAAAACGGAGGTCAAAGTCGCTGTATTCCCTACCTGGCTCAAGCCACCCATTGTATTTCTATTGGATTCTCAACTGCCGCGCCGTACGGGGCCACTCGTGGAGTGGTTTTTGGAGCAAAGCGGCGATGCTGTTTTTTTTGAAAAACTGAAAACGGAATTGCTGCCCCAACATGAAGCGATGCTTCAGGGGTGGTTGGCTGCCGATCCTGAAAAATTTTGGCTTGCTTTGCGGCATGTTTCGAGGTTTCAGTTCGAGCAGATGCCGCCCATGATTCCCGCCACCGTGCGGGAGGTATGGCAACAAAGTTTTGAACACCAAAATTTTACATTGAAAACATGCGGTGCAGGCGGCGGCGGTTACGTGCTTGGGTTTGCTAAAAATCAAACAGCGATTGAACTGCTGAAACGGCAATTTGAGGTCGTTCTTCCCTTCTGAACAATGACAAAATTCTCCCTTTGGACACTCGGTTTGCTGTTGTTCGCAGCGCTCGCCCGCGACCTGATCGCGAACGAGCGCCCGTTGTGGTGCCGGGTCCAAAAAGAGTCGTTTTTTCCTGCGCTGCGGGCGGCATTTCGTTGGGGAGAAGGACGCGACTATTCTGGGACTGCTTTAGAAACGATTGAAAGTCAACGCCTCTGGAACACTGCATCCTTGGAAAGCGCCTTGTTTCCGCCGGTGCCTTTCCAGCCGGGCGAAGGGCTGGGCAACGAAAGACTGTTGCCACCCGGGAGTGCGAGCGCCCATTTCGGGGGACGAATGCGCCACTGGCTGGGTACAGACGATCAAGGGCGCGATGTAGCAGCCAGTATGGTTTCAGGCGCACGAATCGCCGTGCTGACCGGCCTGGTGGCGATGGGCATGGCCTTGTCCATTGGTTTGATTCTGGGGGTGCTGGCAGGCTATTTCGGCGACGACCGGCTCCGGGTGCGGCGCGGAAGGCTTTGGGCAACACTTGCTGCGCTGCCGGTCGCCTGGTTCTATGCTTTTCCGGCGCGCATGGCTGCACTGCAAGCGGGCGGGGGGGCGAACGAATTGGCGATCAGTACGGCAGTTTTTTTGAGCATCCTGTTGATTTTCAATTTGTTGGGTGTATGGATCAGTCGGGTCCCAATGCTTTCAAAGAAAGTCTTGCTCGCAGCAGATTTGATCATTATGCGCCTGGCAGAACTCTTCAATGCCATTCCCAAACTTTTGGTCATCGTCGCCGTCAGTGCTTTGGCGGTCAATAAAAGTCAGTCCACCCTGCTCTTGCTTGCACTGATTGGGGTCATGAGTTGGCCCAGTGTAGCGCGTTTTGTGCGGGCGGAATTGCTGAAAGTGCGCGAAATGGAATTCATGCTCGCTGCACGGGGTCTGGGGCTGTCGGATGCGCGGATTATGCTGCGCCATGCCCTGCCCAACGCCTTGCGAGCGGTGACGATCGCTTTTGCACTGGGTGTAGCCGGCGCCATCCTGCTGGAAGCCTCTCTGTCGCTGCTGGGTTACGGTGCGTCGGCGGGTCGGGAAGTGTCGTGGGGAATATTGCTCAATACGGCCAATGCCAATCGCCAGTGCTGGTGGCTGGTGGTCCCGCCCGGCCTGGCGATCTGTCTGGTCGTGCTGGCGTTGAACCGGGTAGGGGAAGATTTTTCAGACCGTTGACCTTTGACTGTTGACTGTTGACCTTTGACTGTTGACCTTTGACTGTTGACTGTTGACCTTTGACCTTTGACCTTATAAACCTTTATCAACCCTCATAAACCTTTATCAATTGTTGACCTTTGACCTTATAAACCTTTATCAACCCTCATAAACCTTTATCAACTGTTGACCTTTGACTGTTGACTTTATAAA
>Ga0209181_10004906_pt1 | contig 19584 bp, 14 predicted proteins | sample MAT05_FD_187208 | JGI IMG/M metagenome (GOLD analysis project Ga0209181, IMG submission 187208) | Freshwater microbial communities from Lake Fryxell liftoff mats and glacier meltwater in Antarctica - MAT-05 (SPAdes) (version 2) | ecosystem: Environmental > Aquatic > Freshwater > Ice > Liftoff... | reverse complement strand
GAGCGCCGCCTGTCCGATCAGCGGCGCGTTTCCAAACCAATTGAGCTCGCCGGCCAGTGCCGCCACTTCGCCGATGTACAGCAGCATCGGCGCTGCCAGCGCGTGGCTGCGCACGAGGTCTGGTAGTTCGTCCAAGCGGCCGACGATCACCCGTTGTTCGCGTCTGGAGCCGTTCTCGACCAGTGCGACTGGCGTGCTGGCGGCACGTCCAAAGGCAATTAGTCGATCGCGCAGCGTCGTCAAATGTTTGCCGGCCATGTACACGGCCAAGGTTTGCCGCTCCTGCGCGAGTGCTTGCCAGTCCAGCGTATCAATGGAACGTGCACAGTGCGCGGTGACCAGTCGCAAGGATTGTGCGTGCTCCCGATGCGTCAGCGGGATGCCAGCGTAGGCGGCGCACGCCACCGCGGCGGTGATACCCGGAACCACCGAATAGTCGATGCCGGCGGCGCGCAGCGCCTCTAGTTCCTCGCCGCCGCGACCAAAAATGAAAGGATCGCCGCCTTTTAAGCGCACCACCACCTCGCCGCGCTGCGCGTGTTCAATCAGCAAGCGATGGATTTCTTCTTGCGGGGTGCTGTTCCCGCCGCCGCTCTTGCCCACCTCAATGCGTTGCGCATCGCGCCGCGCCAGCTCCAAGACTTCTGCACTGACCAACCGATCGTGCAAAATCACATCGGCCTGCTGCAGCGCGCGCAAGGCATCCAGTGTCAACAAACCTGCCGCTCCCGGTCCGGCACCGACTAACACTACTCGACCACGCCGCGCACCCGAAGGCGCGCGTAAGCTGCTCGCCAATTCGACTTCTGCTTCATCCAATCGACCTTTTTCAAGCAGTGCCGGTAGTGCGCCTTGCAGCAGCGCGTCGTAATAGTCGCGACGCGCGTTGATCTCTGGTAGAGCAGCGCGAATACGCCCACGCCAGCGATCCAACAAACCCGCCAACACACCGAGCGAAGGCTCCAACCAACGCTCCAAGCGTTCGCGCACCAGACGCGCCAACATCGGTGCGCTGCCGCCCGAGGACACCGCAATCATCAACGGCGATCGATCAATCAAGGCCGGCACCTGGAAAGTCGACAATGCGGCATCGTCGACCACGTTCACCCATTTTTGCCGAAGACCGGCGGCCTCAGCGACCCGCCTATTGAGCGCGGCATCGTCGGTCGCCGCGACCACCAACCACACCGCGTCCAACTGCTGCGGCGTAAACTGCAGCGCACGATGGCTCAACTCGCCACGTTCCTTGCACGCCAGCAAACCGCTGCAAAGGCGTGTCGCCACCACGTCAATGCGCGCGCCAGCCCGCAATAACATCGCAACTTTGCGCTCAGCGACGTGCCCGCCGCCAACCACCAAGACGCTACGGCCGCGCAACTCGGCAAAAATGGGGTACAAATTCATGCATACGACACCGGTGGTCAGATGAACTGAGCTTATGGCCGTATAGACGTCTATTGAAATGATTGGCGGATAAATGCTTATGCCGTTTGGGCATATGGGGCAGGTTGCTGGTTGCTGGTGGGTGGATCAATTCAGCAGCGAAGTTCGGGCGGAGGGGCAGAGCGAAATTGCTGAAAAGCTAAAAAGAATCATGCTGCTATGGATGAATAGAAGCGGTCAACTGAGGTTTCTAGGTTTAAGCGGGCTGTTACGCGGGATCGTGTTTTGCTACAAGATTGGAGCGAACAGCGCCGACCCAGCAGAGCCGCGACTTTGGTGGGTTCGATCTGTGATCGAACGCTTCTCCCCCACAATGCGGGAAAAGCGTCAGCGCACAGCGCCGACCCACCGGAATCCGCTGTCTTGTCCCCCCACTGGTTGATTTCGACCGCCTGAGAAATGTCAGCGACCCTGGATCACCACATCAGTTTGACTCGCGCCCGCAGTAACCCTCGCGTTGACCCGCGGCAGACACTGCCGGATCATCGGCGCCGCGACGCCCATCCGTGCCGGAGATTGCCGTGCAACTAGATTATTTTGATCGTCGCCGCTTGGTGATGTTTCTGTCCGCCGATGTGGTGGGCTCGACGGCGTTTAAAGCCGGCACGGTGGGTGCCGATGGCCAAGCGCTGTGGCTGGAAGCTTTTGAAACGCTGTTCCGCGAATTGCCGCTGATTTTCATCGGCAAGCTTGCCCAGCATTTCTTCGACGAGGACGAGGTTCCGCATAGCGGTGTGTGGAAAGTCATGGGCGACGAGATCGTCTTTGCCGTATTGCCACACAGCGTATCGCACGCGCAACGCGTGACGGCGGCGTTTGCGGAGGCGGTGGTCAGCTACGATCAACGTATTGCGCAGAATTGGCCGCTGCGTATCCGTGGTTGCTGTTGGGGCGCGGAAATCGGCGAGCGCAATCGGGCCATTGAAATCCCCGAAATGCTCGGTGCGTCCGAAGAACGACCGTTCTTGGATTTTCTCGGCCCCGACATCGATATCGGATTTCGCCTGAGCGCGTATTCGCGTCCAGGCGGATTGATCGTAACGCCCAATTTGGTCGAAGCCTTCGCGGGCAGCGCGGATCAACGTGAGTTGCGCTTCCACCCCATTGGCGCCGCACCACTGAAAGGCGTGCATGCCGGACAGCCTTTTCCACTGGTCTTGGTGTCGGTGGAGGGCGTCGGCAATGCGCCACCAGAATCCATTGAGGCGGGCGACTTGGCGCAGCAGTTGCGCGCATCGCGACAACGGTTGCAGCACGATTATGGCGTCGAAGCGGCGCCACCGGTATTCAGTGAAAATCAAAGCGTGGCGACTTTGGCAGCAGCAAATTGTGTCAGAGTGTCGGACTAAGGCAAACAAGGCCAAGCTATGCAAATTACCTACACCCAAGAGGGCAATGTGGTTGTCCTAAGCCCGATTGGGCGGATCGATTCAACCACCGCAGTTGAGCTGGAGCGCGCATGTGATGGCCATATCAGCAACGGCGCGACGCGCATACTGCTCGATCTGGGGCATACCCAGTACGTAAGTTCGGCGGGTTTGCGCGTGTTTCTGGTGGTGGGCAAAAAGTTGCAAAAGGTCGGTGGGCGAGTCGCGCTGTGCAATTTGCTGCCCTTGGTGCGCGAAGTGCTGGCAATCGCCGGTTTTGACCGTATTCTGACCACCGCCGACAGCCGCGGCGCCGGGCTAGCAAAATTGATTTAGCCTGGAAATCCGGCGCACTGCCTGGGCTCACGTGGCCTGTGCATGGCCAAGCAGCACCGACAATTCCGGGCGGGGGTGAATGAGCCGCCATTGTGCGAGCGGCGCGGCTGAGCGCTCGATGAGCTCGATGGGCAAGATGCCATAGTTCAACATCAACATCGTTGGCCAGCGCAGCGCGGCGAAGCGGCGAATCAGCTCATCATGAATGCTGGTGCGACCGCCGCTTGGAAATGCCGATAACACCGGCATTTGTCGATAGTAGGATTCATCCCGCGCGGCATCGTAAAGATCATCGCCATCACCCCAGGGTGGATCGCCGAATAGCAAATCCGGAGGCGATCGCCCAACCGGCCAACCATCCAAATAGTCGCTCACAAGTAATTCTAGGTCCACACCATGAGCCAGCGCATTTTCCTGGGCCAATGTCAGCGCTGCCGCATCCACATCCAGGCCACTCAAGGTCCAGTCAGGATGATCAAGTTTGATTGAAATGCCCAAAGTGCCAGCGCCTACGCCAAATTCCAGCACATGCAGGGGCTTGGTTAATTGGCCAGCCAAGGTCTGCCCCTGTGCGGTTACTGCGTCTACAAAAAAACTGGCCTCTGGATCGGTGATGTACGCACGGGTGTCCATTTTGAACACACGCTCGCGAAAGCCTAATAAACCCGCCACATAAGGCGCGGCTTCGCCGGCCGCTACACGAGCCCGAAAAGCCGCCAAACGGCGGTTATCCCCAGCAGCGGCCAGTTGCAGTAAGCTTTCGTATTCATCGTCCAGCTGCGCCATCATGCGTCAGACTCAGGCAGGAAACGGAGCGCCAGCACGGTGATATCGTCAGCCTGTGAATGACCCTGCGCAAAATCAAATACGCTATGCATGATAGTTTCTATCCATTCTGAAGACTTCGCTCCTTCCGGAATCGCTGCTAACTCGCGCTGCAAGCGATCGTCGCCATAAAACGACTCATCCGCCGCAATGGAATCGGTTACACCATCGGTATACAGAAATAGCGTATCGCCGGGCTCCAGTTGCAAGCTGTGCACCTCATACTCAATGCCAGGCATGATTCCTAATGCAATACCACCGGCGAATTCCATCATTTTAGGTGAACTATTGGCGCGTCGAATAAATGGGTGATTATGGCCGCCATCGGCAAACACGATCGCGCCAGTACGCACATTGATAATGCCAATGAACATCGTTACAAACTGGCACATCGCGTTTTGCGGGATGAGTAACTCGTTGGTCTGCCTTAAAATTTCATTTGGAGTAGCGACGCGGTCAATGGTCGCACGAGCGCGCAATAGGGTAATAGTCACGGTCATGAACAGCGCAGCTGGCATGCCTTTGTCTGACACGTCACCCACCATAAAACACAAATGATCATTATCTAAATAGAAGAAGTCGTAGAGGTCCCCGCCGGCTTCTTTGGTGGGTTTGACCGCGGCACTAAGATCAATCCTAGAGCGTTCACCAACGACTGAGATATCCTTGAAGCTGCGTGGCAGCATGCTCAGTTGAATATCGCCGGCGATCTTCAGTTCATTTCGTAGACGTTCTTTGGTCGCGGTAGTTTCCGTCAATTCCCGCAAATAGGTATCGAGTCGCTGTTCCATGGCAATGAACGAGCTGGCTAACTGCGAGATTTCGTCGCGGCTTTGTGAGGGCATAGCGCCGATCTTGTCACGCAGCGCAACGTCCTCAATAGGTTGAAAATCGGACGCTGCCAATTCGCGCGTGTAGCGGGCTAGCTGAGTAATTTTCAGCGACACGCGCGTTCCGATGTAAAAACTGAACAGAAATACGACAAAAAAGCTCAAAAAACCGAACAGAATAGATTTGCGCAAGGACTCGTCCAGACGCGCATAGAGATAACTAATCGCGATATCCGCCCCAGCTACATAGCGAGTGCCGTTCGCTGTGACGCCAGGCAGGAACAAGAAATACACCTGCGCCCACTCATCTTCTGCCGTAGTTTCATCATACTTCGGTCGATTTTCATCCCAGGCTTGGCGCAGTAATTCGTTTGGATAATCTTCCCAATAATTGGCAAAACTGCCGTCGGCAAGCTCTGCTGGCGTGCCGTTAGATGAAGTAGTGTGAAAATCGTCCCCAACGCGATAATAGCTGTAAATATAAATCAAGCCGGTATCTTGACAATACTTGGAGAGTTTATCCAGAACCTGACGATACTCTTCTGGAGGAATCCCATCGGCGCTGACCGCGCGATCGAGATAACCAGGCGGCAACATATCGGGCAATGCGCGCGCGGCGGCCGCCAGTTTTTGCTCGATGCCGTCTATGGTGCTAGCCCGCTCAATGCGATAATAATTCCATGCAAATATAGCCGTGCCGAGCATATTGAACAGCGTCAGGCCCAGAATAATCTTGAAGCGCAGACCAAAACGAATACGCTGCAAGTGCGTGGTGTTGTCGGTTTCGGTTGCGCTCATGAGGTCTCCGCTCTGGCTAATGGGGCTCGGACATCGCAAATCACGAGCAATCCTTGAGAGCGGCCAGCCAGCAGTCCCGAGAGCTCGTCGGCGACGTGGTCCAGCGGCCGATCTTGGAATTGATTGGCATAAGCTTGGCCGATCAACAAGACATCGGTGGATAATGTTCCAAACACATTGAGCCCCTTGCTAGTCCAAAGCACTTGACCAGTGCGCGCAGCGTCCAGCATCCAGCCGCTGGCTGCGCTTGCGGATGCAGGCACTTGGATCATCGTCAGCATGTCACAGGGCAGCGCCGCCAGGGCATAGCTCCAGGTGGGTCCGCTGGGCTGACTGACCGCTACACCGAGCAAAAATTCGCGAGTGGCTTCAGCGCGCACCATACGTTCCATCACACTCAGATTGGCAGCGGGCATACAGCGCCCGATGCACAGGTGCCAGCCTGTTTCAGTTTCACGCCAACCGCAAAAATCCTCTGGGATGAGTGCGCCTAAACGCCGGTACACGCACAACACGCTGCCAACAGAATCCGGCAACGCGTGGTCTAGGTAACTGCGATAACCGGCGACCAAATCGGCGTCTCCGGGCATCGGCTCGGCTTGAAAGAAGCGGCGGCGGGTTTGGTAACTTTCGGCGGCGAGCAGGCTGGTCATGGTGAGAAGCGTACCACCCAGATCGTTGAGTTCGTTGATTCGCCCTTCCGGCCAATGCGTCAAGTATTGGCCGTGGCTGGCGTCGACTGCCGCACGGGTCAGGGCGCGCAACTGACGACTGGCAATATTGCTGATCAACTCTGCGGCAATCACTCCGGCCAGCAGCAAGGCTAAGGTTAATCCCGCCAAACGTAGGCGCAGCTTAGACAAAGTGTCTCGGAACTGGGTGTTGCGTTCGATGACGCCAATCACCGCGCTTAGTTGGCCGCCAGGGGCCATGATAGGCGCGTAACCCACGCAAAAATCGTGGTCAGCCTTCGGCAGGTCAATGAAAGTCCACGTTAAAAGACCATTTTGCAATGCCAACATCGCTTGCGCATCGGGTGCCGGTGGCGACGGCAAATCGGCCATTGTCAGCAATTCTTGGGGCACCCAGTCCTTTGCATGGGCATCAAATTTGACGATGCTTAAGCCACCAAGTCGCTGCCCATAACGGGCTAGTGGCGAGTAGGGCTGTCCGTTCGTTGGCGCTTCAATTACCTCCCAAAAGCCAACAATACTCGCAGCCGCGCTCTGCACGCGTTCTTGCATTCCCCACAGCAGTTCGCTGCGTTCGGTGTAATAGACCAGCGCGCTGTTGATCAGCGCCAATCCCAGAAACAGCGGCAAAATCGCCAAGTAATAGCGGCGGCGAATCGTCATATGCCGGGCTGCTGTAGATAATCAACGCCCAGCAAGGGCATGCGAAAGAAGCCAGCCAGTAGCGCGGGGCATTCATTGATAACAGTGAAAAATTTGCCGCGCGGTAACGATAATCCAAGGTAGCCTGAGCTCCCCGCGTGAATCGCAAACGGCGCCGGTTTCCCCGTTAGCAAAATTGTTGTCCCCAACACGGCCTGCATAACAACGCCATCGCGACCTACGGCTTCTCCTTCAACGCGAACGTAGAGTCGATTAATGACGCCGCCTTGTTCACAGATTAAATGTCCTGGCGCAAACTGATGAACGTTCATGGCCGTAGCAATGGTCAACAGTTCCTCAGAGCGCAGCAAGGAAAACGGGAAAACCGCATGCAGCGCGATCAGTCGTTGCGCCAAAGTCAACATGCTTGATCCTCCGATTGCGGTAAGCCGCCGCTCATCTCCTGACCCGTCGCCCAGACGAGGCGTTGGCCCGGCAGCAGATTGATTTGCATGCCATCAAAAGCGGTCAGCGTGCTGCGGGTGCCAACCGCGTCATACTGCCTGAGCACCAGCGATGTTCGACAGCGAATCGTCAAAATGCGGCTTTCCGAATCCCAACGGCCGATCGCGGCGAGCTTAGGCAGGGTCAAAAACAGCACATCGTGCGCATCAGCTTTGCCCGCCTGCAGCAACGCCAAGGCGACACGTTGTACGCGGGCATTTTCAATGGTCGCGGGCAACAACCCGGCATTGTCGGCGCGTAGTTTCCACAGCATTCCGATGTTGCCATGACCGCACACCGCGCCCTCCGGCAGCGGCGCATTGCACTGTAATCCGGTGGGTAGTTGATCGCAGCCACGACTTAACACCTGATTGAGTGCGTGTTCCAGCGCGATCTGTTCGCGACCATGGGTCAGCGCGCGCTGGTAGGCCAGGGATTGTCGCGCTTGCGCAGCCAGACGTGATGACAGCGCGTTTAAGCTCTGTGCCAGTAAGCCGATCTCGTCAGACGACTCATAAGCCACGCGGGTGCCGTGATAGCCGGCGGCAATGCGCAACGCGGAGTTTTTGATTTCGCGCAAGGGTCGGACCAAACTCTGCGAAACGCGATACGAAACAGAGCCAGCGAGCAGCAACAAGCTAGCCCCCACGAAGATGACCGAGAACAGCGCGAAGCGGGTTTTCTCACGAATAACGCCAATTTCGACGTCCGCCCCGGCCAACGCCACGATCCGCCCGTTGCTGGCGTAAACTGGCTCGGCGGCCACTTTAATCAGGCCCCAAGGCGGCCACGTGCGAATGGCTGATACAAAGGCCTGACCGCGGGCCTGTGCTTGCGCCACGTCGTTTATCGAGTCTTCCGGCATGGTGTCATCAATGGTTCCCGGTGGTGAATGTTCGTCGCCTAAGGAGCCATCCAAAACATAACGGATGTCTTTACCGCCCAGATATTCATAAGTGTAGAGGTAAGTTAATCCAGCGGCTGCTCGGGTTTTTTGGTAGTGCCGTGCGTAGCGCGCAAAAAATGAATCACGTTCGCTGTAATAACCTTCGGCAAAGTCCTCGATGACCGCCGCATTGGCAAGATCAATGCGCAGCAGCGCAGCAGAGCTGGCGTATAAATCTTCGCCGACAAAGGCTAGGCCCGATATCTCCTGGTCAATGAGAAGCGCCGAGCGGCGTAACACCGCGCCGTGTATATCGAACCACAGCAAGGCGCCATCTTCCAACGCTCTGCCAATATAGGTGGCGGGCGCTGGCGCGTTGCTGAGCAGGCTAACTGGCTCGGCGAGGGTCAATAAAGGCGCGTCCGCACCGAACGCGGTTAGCAGCCGGCCGCGTTGCAGTAGCAAAATGCCGTCGGCGAACAGGATGTGGTCAACCGGGTCACTCAGCGCTGGCTGCGGCGCCGCCGTTGAGTTCAACAAGCTGACCATTAACCCGTCGCCACTTAACAATGCGATGGACCCACTGACGGAATCGTACGCGATCGCACGCGGCGCCGACCCGACAGCGCTCAACGCGGCCTGGATTTCCACTGTGCCATACAACACCGCGCCGCCATCGGCTGGATCAATACTGACCAATTCGCCATGCGTGCTGTCATAGCCGAGCAGTTGTAGTGCCGGCCCGCTGCTCAATGTAATAATCTGGCGAGGTTGCTGATAACGTAAATGGCCGTCCCCGTCAGTAAAATCAGCAGCGGCTCCACTCAATGCAAGAAGTTTTCGGTCAAATCCTTTCAGAATAATGTCGTAAATCGACTGATAAACAACAGCGCCCCACAATGCGGTGGCAATGACTAATATGCTGGTCAGTGTCAGCATAATCAGCGTCTGAAAGTGAAAGGTCAGTTTCATTCGACCGCCGCAATCGTCTTAAAGCGATACAAGCTGACACCCATCGCCGGGAATACTTCAATTGCCCGCATGACCACTGCAGCGGGTAAAACCAGTGCCCGACACCCCGCCGAAACTGCACGCTCGCCGCGCTTCATATCGCCCATCAATACCCGTTGACCAAAGCTGGCGCCCGCCCTGGCGGTCCATTGGCCATTTGGACGCTCTACCCGAACTTCACCGTCGCTAATGATGAAGAGTTGATCGGTTGCTGCACCCTCGTCATACACCAATTCACCCATCGCCCAACTGCGTTCCACCGCGTGGCTCGCTAGGTAATCCAGTGCCAGAATGCGCGCGTCACTGAAAAACTCAGCGCGCACCAGCGCGGCAACGCGCTCAACGGGATGTGCAGCCAATACCAAATCCACCTTAGTATCGACAAAACGCGGCATTAGGGCGATGAGCCACTCGTTGACTCGGCCAATTTCGGCACGGTCCAGACGGGCGCGCAGCAGATCTAACCCACCCTCAAGGCCGCGCTCGCCGAAGGCAATCAAACCTGCAGATGCCTCCAACGCAATATCGCTCAGCGCCGCGCGCCGCAATACAACTTCGACCGGCAATGCGTCGGTGGGCGCGACAGTCAAACCACTGCTAGGCACCGTCGCCTCAATGAGCTCACAAATGCGTTGGAATAATACCCGTGAACAACTTTGCTGAATGGTTTCAATTGCGTTCGCACGATCGCGAGCATTGGCGAATGATAGCGACGCTCGAATTAAATCGAAATCTGACAGCCGGCCAGTCAGGCTGAGCAGTTCTAGCACGAACTCCAGTCCTTCTGCCGCGGCATCGCGATAATACCGTGTCAATACGGTTTGCCCCACGCTGGCCTCGGGGTCTGCCAGCAAGGAGCGATGTGCAATGACTGCGATCTTGGCGCGCTGTAACTCGTCGTCAATAATGTCCTCGCTAATCAGCAGTAACTGCGGCATCGCTAAACGACTCAGCGCGTGCAACGCAACAGAGCGAGAATGAAATGGCGCCGATACATTGCGCAGCATATGAATGACCGCGGGAATGGATTTTAGCCCCATGCTCGTGATAACCGCTTCCAGCCGCCGGCATTCAGCAGACGAAAAATGTTCGGCAGCCCATAACATTGAGGGAATTGCCGAAGTGTCACTAATTTTCTCGGCGATGCCGAGGATCAATAGGCACTCTTCGGAGTTGCTACTGATAAGCAAAGGCAGGACATGCGGCAATAACGCCGCCGTGTCTGGAGAAGCAAGCTTGCGCAGGCTGCGTAGGGCTTCTAAACGTAAATCGGCATTTTTTTCGGTCAAAAACGGCAATAGCTCATTGGCGTGGCGCGGGTGGCGGCTATCTCCGATGGCGCGAATAGCGAATCGACGCGCGGTAGCGTCTCCGGCAAACAAAGCACGCACTTCCTCCAAGGCCAATGCAATGTCATCTAAGCGACTGCCGTTCCAGCGTGCCACCGCAATCGCGGCCTGGTGAGCGGGCTGATCGGAATGCAGCCAAGACTGCAGACGCCGCACCGGAAATGCGCCGCTGGAGGTAAATTCATCGAGCACTTCTGGCTCTCTTGGCCCATTTTCGCTCTCCAACCATAACAAGGTTTCCGCCAGGGCTTCCGTGCTGCCATGGTGCAGCAAACCCGCAATTGCGGGTCGCAGTCGGTCTGCTTCAGCAGCTTGCGCGGTCGACAAGAAATTTAACAGCGCCGCACGCGCCGAGGTATCTTGCAAACGCCAAAGTAATTCAACGCCCAATAGTTGCACGCTGCGTTCGCCGGAAAATGCGGCGCTACGTAACAAGGTATAATCGACAGGCGTCAGCTGCTGGTGCCAGGCGGGTTCAGGGTTGGCAAAATCTAACCAATCATTTCGCAGGTTGACAGCCAAGGCATGCACATAATGCTGGCGAATGAAAGCAGCTATACCCAATGCAACACAAGCACCCAGTAATCCGGCCAATGCGACGTTATCCGGATCGACGCGAGTAGCCGAATAATACAAAGCCAAACCCGCGGTCGCGCTCGCCGCTGGCTCGGCCATGGCCTCGATAAAAGTCCGCAGTTGCCGCTTTACGCCGGAAGGCAGCGCGTTATAAAGCAAATTAATATTGTTGTACTCAATGGCAACAAAGAGGCTTTGGTAGGCATAAAATGCCACCAATGCAGCGCCGAAGCTGTTATGCAAGTAAAATCCAATAAATGCGCCGAGATAGGCTAGTGGTACGATAATTCCGGTGTTGCGTACTCCAAACCGACCGACAATACGATTGAAGAAGAATAGGTTGATCACTAAGGTCAAGGCGCCGGCCAATGCGTAGAGCCCGCCCAATAAGGATGCCAATTGGTTAGCACTGCGATCTTGCGCCAAAACTCCAAGCGTCAGATATTCCAGTCCACTGGTGAGTGCTACCATGGCAAAACAAATCATTGCGAGTGCCAACGCAAACGGCGAGGATCTGAAAGTAGTCATGACAAAACGTAATAAGCCGGAAAGCGCTAGCGTTTCACTGGATTGCGCGTCATCCGCTGAAATTGCCTTGTAGCGCCGCAGCACCTGCAAGAATATGGGAAAGGTAAAAATCGCCACTAACGACCAAACCAGCAACAATTTGGAGGCCGGTATATAGCCAGAAAGTGCCGTAACCAAACCGCCACCGAGCATTGATCCGGCGGAACTACCAGCGGCGATCAAACCATAGAGGCGTTTGCTATCGGTAATGCTGAAATAGTCGTCGGCGAAATTCCAGAATAAGGTGTAAAGCGCAATGAACCACAGTCCGACGTAGAACTTCAATGCAAATAGAAACCAACCCGTCTCGCTGAAATAATCACCACCAATGCCGAATGCCAAACCACCGACTGTCAATAGGCTTAAAGTCAGTTTGAACAGCGCGCGCGTGCCGATTTTTGCAATCAGGAAGGAATAGATTGGAGCATAGACGGCCATTACAACCGGCATGAAAATAAAGACGAGGGGCAACATTTCGATGCCCATTTTCGACAGAAACAGTGAATCTGCGGCGACCATGCCGATCGCGACACCGGCCTGCAACAAGCCCGCCAGCAAGGCGAAATGCCACACCTTGCCGCCTTCATCAGGCAGAACTTGGAAGAGACTGCGAAATCGAGTCCGCACTAGTCGGAACTCAGCGGGTTGCGTAGCAAGGGACGGCGCATTAATAATACGTGACTAACGTGTTCGTGTTGTTCACCGCGAAATCCTGGATGTGGCGCTTCAGTCCATTCACGTCGCCCGGAATGCAGAATTTCAAAACCGGCTGCGGTTATTAAATGCTCAGCAGCTTGAGGGTCTATGAAACGGAAGAAATAGGCGTGTTGATAAAGGAAGCTATCCGCACCGAGTGCCTCCATCTCGTGACCGGCGACGCCGTCGTCAAAACCTGGGATATTGCACAACAACAAACCACCGGGTTTGAGGATATGGTAAAGCTCAGCAAGTACCGCTTCAGCGTTGGGCAGCGTTTCAAATACATCCAGCAAGCTAATGGCGTCAAAATAAGCGCCGGGATAACCGCTAGCGGCAAGATCACCGACTCGGCTGTGCAGGCCCATTTGCAAGGCGGGTGGAATCTTATCTAGCGCATGTTTCGATGCATCAATGGCGTGGACTTCCGCAGCGCCGGAGCTGCGTAAAAACGGCAGATTGCGGCCTTCGCCCGCGCCCGCATCCAGCACGCGCGAGGGTGTACTCAGCACCTTTTGGAATTCAACGCGAAACTCATCCAAGAACGGTAGCGGATCGTCACCCCAAATGGTCTTGGATGTTGATGCGTACAGCGAGTTCCACGCATTTTTATTGGCCTGCGCCAATTGGTCGACGTCGATGTCGCCCACACAGTCAGTAATGGGAAGCAGGTGCTCAGTCATTTCGGTACGCAGGCAATGCTGGCTAGACATAGCCGCACCGTAACCTCCTGCATTGAGGAAACACAAAACGTCGCCCTCCTGCTGCGCTGCTAGCTCCGCATCTTCTGCCCAAAGATCAAGCGCCTCGTTGAGGTTGCCGGCGATCACCACGCGCGCGCGCGGGCCGTCGCGACGTTGCGCCGGCGCGGCGACCAAAGGCAGTTTATAGAAGACCGGCTCAGGATGAATGTTGAAGCCGGCATTGACGCCTACGAAAATGCGGCCGCCCTTCTCCTCCACCTGAGTGACTTCAGTCAACAGTGCGCCAGCGTCTTTGACTAAATAGTCGCCAGGTTCGAAGCTCAAGTGCAAATTGCGCTTTCCAAAGTGTTGCCGCACCAAATTTGCCCACGCGTTCAAGTCAAGTTCGTCATCGTTGGCGACCAGCGGAATACCCAGGCCGCCACCCAGATTTAGGCGAGTGATTTGCGGAGCCGCGTCAAGGAACAGTGCAATGCGCGAGAAAACGCGGTCGAGATTGTCCAGTTGTGGGGTCAAAAATCCACAGCCGGCATGACAATGTAAGCCAATAAGCTCCAAGCCAGCGGCGCTCGCTGCAGCCAGGGCTTCTGCAAATCGGTCAAAGTACACGCCAAATTTACTCGGTTTGCTGCCCGAATAGTTAAGCAATTCGTTGTAACCAAGCGCGCTGGCCGGGTTTATGCGCAATCCCAATTGACGACCCGGTGACTGTTCCGCCAAGCGCCGCAATGCGGTCAAGGAATCTGCGTTAATCCACAATTGTGACCAGCCGGCCAGCGCCGCATAGTCAGCGCGACTGAGACTACCCGCCGTGAACGACAGCTGCCGCAGCTCAAATCCGCAATGCAGAGCGTGGCGCACCTCACCCGGTGACGCGACATCGATACCCACGCCCAGGCCGCGCAAATGTGCGAGCAGCGGCGCGTGGCGATTGGATTTCATCGCATAGAACAGTTGGTTAGGCGCACCGATACTGTCGATTGCCGCGCGCAGTCGCGCGACGTTCTGACTGACACGCGCCGCGCTATAGATGTAAGTTGGCGTGCCGTACTTGGCGGCCAAATCGATTGCCGACTGTCCGGCCAGCATAAGCTTGCCTTCGTGGTCGTAGTGGCGGTCCATGCGTTCCCACCACTCTGCGGCCGCAGGGCCGTGTACTGGTGGAATTGGCGGATTTTGAGTTGCCATTCAGAACGGGGCGGTCATGCGACTGAGTTTGGAGCATATGAAATCCAGCCCCTAGGCGCCATCGCCGATGCAAAAGTGTTTCATTCACAGCGTCAATGAGGGAGCTTGCCGGAGTCGACATCGGCTACGTAGCCATGGCGAATCAACAGCGCGAACAGCACGATACCCGGCAACGCAGCGACCGTAGTCAAAAGGTAGAACTGCACGTAGCCAATCGATTCAATCAAAGCGCCGGCCGAGGTACCGGTAAACAATCGTCCGACCACGCTGGCGCCGGCGGAAATCAATGCGTACTGGGTGGCGGTGAAGCGCAAGTCACACAAAGATGAAAAATAGGCGACGACTGTGACGCCACCAATACCGCTGGTGAAGTTTTCAAAGCCGATCGCAGCTGCCATGCCCAAATTGGAATGGCCCACGGCCGCCAAGCCGGCAAAACTGAAGTTGGAGATCGCCATCAACACGAGGCTCCATAGCACCGATTGCCGCACCCCTAGTCGAGCGAACAGAATTCCGCCGACGAAAATGCCGATCAAATACGCCCAGAAGCCCATGCCTACATCGTAGATGGCGATTTCGTCGTTGCTGAAGCCCAAATCGTTGAACAGCAGCCTAAAGGTCAGATTTGCCAAGGTGTCGCCAATTTTGTGCAGCAAAACGAATAACAGAACCAAAATGGCGCCACGTCGGGCGAAGAACTCGATGAGGGGCGCACTGATTGAGCGCCACAGTTCTGCCCAGCCACTATGCCGGGCGACCGCCTGATGGCGAGTGGGCTCACCCATATACAGCGCGGTTAGCATCGCGGGCAGTGCAAATCCAGCGCAAAGTGCATAGGCCAGTTCCCAACCAGCGCGTGCCGAGACTACCAGTGCCAACGCGCCCGCGGCGACGGAGCCGATGCGCCATCCGTACTGCGACATGCCAGCGCCCACGCCGAGTTGGCGCGGTTCCAACAACTCAATTCGATAGGCATCGATGACGATATCGAAGGTCGCGCCAGCGATGCCGACCAGGATCGCAGCGCGCGCCGTGGCGAGCAAACTGGCTTGCGGATCCACAAAGGCTAAGTTGAGCACGGCGGCAATCACCAAGGCGCCACTGAACAGCAGCCAGGACACGCGCTGTCCCAGGCGTGCAAGCCACGGCAAGCGCGCGCCATCCACCAGAAAAGCCCACAGGAATTTCAGGTTGTAAACCAAGAAAGCCAGCGAAAAAGCGGTAACGGTTTTCTTGTCGATGCCGTCTTGCGCAAGCCGGGTGGTCAGCGTGGCGCCGATCATTGCATAGGGAAAACCCGAGGAAATCCCCAAAAAAAGCGCTGCCAGCGGCGCGCTTTCTGCGTAAGGCGCCATGCCAGCTGGTAAATATCGACGCCAGGTGGGCGCCAGCGGAGCAGGATTGATCATCCTAGAAACCTCAATTGACCGCTCATCGACGGTCATATCCTGTTGATTTAAATCAGGTTATTGCCGCTGAGTGGCTTCACCCATCGGGTGAGCTTCGCTACGGGGCAGATTGCACGGTCCTGGATGCGCATGGCTGCGTCGCAACTCGGAGGACTGGAAGAGCTATTCCCCGGTCTGGCGGCGCAGCCGCCAGCCGTTCAAGCCGGCGCGCGGCATGCCGCGCAAGCTTGCCGGCTTTCACCCTCATTGCGCTTATGCCTGCACACCCATAACCGCACACTCTACCCCGTCCAACTGAGGTTTCTAGGATCATTTAATATTTCCACGTTGCAAGGCGAAATGCGAGACAGTAAGCACTCTGGGAAGCAAGCATTCTGGACAGGCCCGCGCGCTCCACGCAAGATCGCGTTGCGGTGAGTAGTTGAAAATGGCAGGCTGTTACCCGTTGCGTGTTTACCTGTGGCGTTGAACCTAGAAACCTCAGTTGACCACTTTCGAGTGGCGTAGCTCAATAATTCTTGTGACATTTCAGCAGATTGACTCGTTCACCTTTTGGGTGAGTGCGCCACGGGGCAGATTGCACGGTTCTGGCGGGTGAGAACCGGCTTGCGGCGCAAGCTCGCCGGCTTTCACCCTCGTTGCGCTTATGCCCTGTTCCGGCCTGCAAGCACAGCTTGCAGTCGTTCAAGCCGGCGCGCCGCATGCGGCGCAAGCTTGCCGGCTTTCACCCCGATAACCGCACACTCTACCCCGTCCAACTGAGGTTGCAAGGTTGAATCGAACTGTTCAAAGCGAGGCTGAAAGTGTGCCAAGTGTCTTCGGCCTCACCGTCGCGCGCCGTTCTGCGTTCAGTCCAGACCCCTTATGCCTGATTACTTAGTCCGTGGCATCGACGACAAAGTGGCTTCGCGCATCAAGGACTACACGCGCGACCGCAACATCACGCTGAATGAAGGCGTGCTGGAGTTGATTAGCGCCGGTTTGGATTCGCGCGCAGCCCACGTGGGCCTCAGCGGCGGCGCCCGCGCGGCCAGCGTCGAATCGGAAGTGCGCATGCTGGGAGGAAGTTGGAACTCCGATGAAGCCAGCGCCTTTGCCGACGCGCTGCGCGCCCTGGAACGATTGCCACGCTAATCGGCAAACCCATACGGCGACTTGGCAGCCTGTCGGGCTTTCAGCGTGAGATGCGTTGTGTGGATGAAAGGATGGCTGCAAAGCGCGGCGCGCAGCCAATGGCTTTCCGTTGGGGTCGCAGCGCACACGCCGTTGCGACGCTCAACCCGAAGGGCCGGAAGCGCTTTTGGCGCACTGCGGGGCAGAAAGACGAAAAAATGCAATAGAACTTCCGGAATATTCGTCACCGATCTGCGCCAAAAGCGCTTCCGGCGCACTCGCGATGAAAGTCCGACAGGCTGCTAGGACGACTTAGGCTTCACCGATCGCGCCGAGCAGCGCGTCTTCCAACTCCGAGGCAGCGATGACAATGTCCTCGGCCTCATCATCATTGATCGGAAACACCAGCACCAAGGTGCCATCCTTTTCCATGCCGGGCGTCCAGCGCGTCAACCAGGCATCTAGTGCGATCGCTTGCGGTGTGCAGTCAGCAAGATCACCCACCGCCCAAGCCGCGGCGAAGTCCGGATGCGGCCAGACCGGGAAACAATCGTCGCCCTCGGCTTCAACGACCGCCCAACCGCCCGCACTGCGCAGACCCCAGATCTGCTGGTGTGCGATCACGCGCGAGACAAACTCATCAAAACGTGCGGATGGCGGCAAACTGCTGATGTGCCGAAATTGCGACGGATCCAAAACGTAGCTCATGCAGGATTCGACTCGATAAAACCAGTGCCGATAATGCCGTCAGATCAGAGCGACGGCTACCGAAGCAAAGCCAATCCCGCCCTTTTTCCGATTCCCAAAAAAGGGGCGGCCATTGGCCGCCCCTTCGTTTAACCCCGATTGCTCAGGTTTAGCGCTCGCGGCGTACCGCTACGAAACCCATTAGGCCCAGCATTAGGCCCAGCAGCGTCAAGCCATAGACACTCAGCGTTGGGATGCCTTGGATCAACAAGCCAACCTGTACCGACACGGCGTTGGCGTTGTTGTTGGCGAATGGATCAGTGGTGGTCGACGTGGTGCTGGCATTGACCGCGCTGATGCCTTGGTTGTTGCTAAACGCCGTCACTTGCAGCGTGCGGGTCACACCCGGTGCCGTCGCGCCGGCCCAGGTGCAGACGATCGCACCGGTGTTGCCGACCTGCGGTGTGGTGCAGGTCGCGCCAGCTGCTACCAGACCGGTGAAGCGGAAGTCCGGCGTCAGCGTGATGGTGATCGACACGCCTTGGGCATCGCTCGGGCCGTTGTTCAGGCTGGTGGCGGTGAAGGTCACCGGCACATTAGCCGCCACTACCGCTGCCGAACGGCTCAAACCCAGTTGCAGATCGGCACTGGTGCTCACCGTAGCACTGCTGTTGGCGCTGTTATTGCCCGGCAGCGGATCCGGTGAACTGGCGTTGACCGTTGCGGTTGCGTTGATCGTGCTGCCTAGCGGCGCCGCTGGCGCTACCGCCAATACGATCGTCGCCACGCTGGAGGCGCCCGGCGCCAGACTGGTCGGAACCGTACACACCACCGGGCTGCCGCTGCAACTGCCGCCACCGGCGACTGATCCAGAAACAAAGGTGGTATTGGCCGGCAAGGGCAAGGTAATCGTCACGGCAGTCGCCGTGCTTGGACCACTGTTGCTGACCGTCGCGGTGTAGGTCAGATTGGTGCCAGCGATCACCGGATTGGGCGTGTTGCTCAACAGGATTGCCAGATCAGCCGATACCAGCAGCGTGGTGGTGTCAGTTGCGCTGTTATTGCCCGGTGTCGGGTCAGACGCTGCGCCACCGACGGTTGCACTGGCCGTGTTGCTGAGCGTACCCGTGGCATCCGGTGCGATGGTGGCCGACACGGTGTAGGTCACTGAGCCGCCGACTGGCAGGCTTGTCACATCACCAATGTTGCCGGAACCATTGGCTGCGCAAGTGCCACCCGCGGCACCCACGCACGTCCAGGTCACGCCGGTCAGCGTGGCCGGGAAGCTATCCAACACGGTCACGCTGGCGGCGTTGCTGGGGCCGGCATTGCTGGCGACGATCGTGTAGCTGATTGATGTGCCAGCGGTATCGTCGGTTTGGCCGTCAGTTTTGGTGATCGAGACATCGGCCGACACCATGACGTTGGTCGCCGCGATATCGGTGTTGTTCAACGGATCGCTGTCTATCGATGTGGTGCTAACCGCAGCGGTGTTGTTCAACAGACCTGCGGCCACGTTGGCGTCTACGCTAACCACCAGCGTAAAGGTCGAGGTGCCCACCGCAACGCTTGCATTGCTGCAGTTGATGGTGCCGGTCGCGCCCACTAGTGGCGTGGTGCATGTCCAGCCGGCCACGGTGCTCAGCGATACAAAACGCGTGCCTGTCGGCAGGGTATCCGTCCAAACGGTGTTCAATGCCGGCTGCGTACCCAAGTTCTGCACCGCGATGGTGTAATCGAGGTTGGAACCAGCGGCAACCGGATCGATATTGGCGACTTTGCTGATCGCCAGATCGATAGGCACAAAGCCATTGGGCGTCAGATAAACGACCAACGGATCGTGATCCGCCAAGCGATTCGGCGTCGCCGCATTGTTACGCTCCAATTCGGCAAAACCGGAATTGATCCGGGCATGTTCCAAACGGGGCGCAACCGTGCCGCTAATCACCGAGGCGCTGATC
>Ga0209181_10004903_pt1 | contig 19591 bp, 23 predicted proteins | sample MAT05_FD_187208 | JGI IMG/M metagenome (GOLD analysis project Ga0209181, IMG submission 187208) | Freshwater microbial communities from Lake Fryxell liftoff mats and glacier meltwater in Antarctica - MAT-05 (SPAdes) (version 2) | ecosystem: Environmental > Aquatic > Freshwater > Ice > Liftoff... | reverse complement strand
CATACTCCTTACACCGTTGAACTAAGTATTCCGATCTACGGCAATAAGAATATTACGGTGATATTCAACATTTTGCCCATGAGCGATAACGACCATAAGTTGTTCATCGATATTTACAGTAATGTCATATTTCCAAGGCTGCTCCTGCAGATTGTTTTACATCTTGCGTCCAGCTTGACCTTACTAGAGGATTTGCCCTACCTCCACAAACTAGCCAAGGGCAAGATTCATCGTTCAGGTAAGGTCGATCAAGGCTCTCATCACACCATGCAACTGTTTGAACGATTTGCTGATCTATATGGGTCTAGCCTGGAGCAATCTCAATCTAGTGGCGCTACAGAACTGCTCCCAGTATAAGCACTCCAAAAACAAGTTGACCTCACTAATGCCTGTTTTCAAATTAACGCGATCGCATTCATTCAATTAATCTCCCTTTTAATGTCGTACTATGCTTATTGCAACTTTATCTCAGGTCACTCCACCAATTACAAAAGTTATTTTTCTAGTCTGTATTGGGCTAATTTTATTGAGTTTCTTAGGGTCTCTCTGGAGTGCTTGGCGGCAAGGATGGGCACATCTTCAGCGATTACATCAAATTCCATGCAGTAACTGCACCTTTTTTACCGGTGAATACAACCTGAAATGTCCACTCCATCCCTACAATGCTCTCACTGAAGCTGCGATCGGTTGCCTGGATTATGAAACCTCTGCACTTCTCCAAGAGAATACGGTTTATCGATAAGAACTCAGGCAACGATGACTTGATCGAGTGGTCGTCTCAGCGATCGCGGGACACGGTTTTGGTAATGTCAATTTTGCTGACCATACGATTCCTTCTTAATTGGACATCAACATCATCTGGTTTAGAACTAATGATGATCGATCGCTTACTTTCCACTCGCCTCGCAGCGGCGTTTGCTTTGTCGCTGCGAGGCTATTACAGCCTCTTTAACGCTAATCCATCAGACCAAGCCACTTCACAGTGAGCTGATTGTCCACCGAGAACACCCCTGGTGCAGCCCAGGCAACTCGTTCGGCTTCCTCTAGTTCAGCAAAGTTCCGAAGGTTGCCACAAAGGATGACCTTGCTGCCAGACGTTTCCACTTTGATGTTGTGAGCATCCAGCAGCGCATTGCGTTTGAAAGCCGCTTGAATCGCCGTTTCGACTGCCGTTGCTGTTAGTTTGGGTTTAATGGCAATCAGATTAGACACCCCTTCGACACCCAACAGATAATGCACGACATCTTCGGCGGCGTTCCGCTGATACCACCATTCCATCTCACCATCGAGTGTGATCCAGCCGTCGCGCACGGTGACGACCACGCTGACTGTTGACACTAAATTGCACCGCTCAATGTGCTGCACGGCAGCGGCGGCAATGTCTCCATCGGTATGCAGCAGGGGATGCAACAGCTTGATTTCGATGTCGTCCGCGATCGCCTTCACCCCTGTCACTCGCTTCACAGCCTGCACAGCTTCTCTTTTCTCACTGTAGTTATTGGCGAAACCATTCAGTGTCACCGTGCCATCTTTGACCAAAACACCGATATCTGTGACCTTGATCCGTGGCTCATATGCGAGTTCAGAAAGCACATCAGCTTTGAGTTCTGTATCAGTTCTGCCGATGGTGTTGAGCATAATCATCGTCTTTAGCCTTGATTTACGAACGGTGCTTTGTAAGCAACAGAGGGTTTAACGCCTTAGACCGCTACCGACAGGCTAACGTCATGACTGATTCTGTTTAGCATCTGCTTTGCCCGACTGACATCCGCCTCGCTGCCTGTCACCAGCAGCACGAACTTGCCTGCTTGAATTTGCATCTCGTACTTCAAGACCTCGTGCTCTGGAATGCCTAGCCCTGCCAACGCGCCTGCCAGCCCGCCGATAGCCGCCACACCAGCGCCACCCACCAGCGTGCCTTCCAACCAACCGCCAATACTCGTTTTAGTAGAACTTAGACAATTCACACGCTTGCTAAAACATCATGAAGCAAAATGGCGCTGAGATGGCAAAAACTGGGCGTTCTCACCAAGGCGCTGGTCATCAGTAAAGTTCTGCTGGTTCATTTGATTCATGACAGCCTCATACGGATTTAAAGCATGACGACACATTCTGTAAGGGCAGGGCAGTGACTTACCCCTACAGAATGTGTCGCCTTTTCAATTCAAATTGGTATCACTCAGTCCATTTGGGCAATCCTCTCTGTCTTTCCCTCTGATGTCCACACTATGCCTGTGCCCCGACCCAGAAAGCCTTCAAATTTAATCACTTCAACATCTCCCAAAACTTGAGTCTGACAAGCTAGGCGACGATCTGCCATGGGAGAAGAGAGAGGAAGCAATCGCCAGATAGTTTCTATCCAACTACGATTGGAAACTTTGCCATCAACCCGAACAGTACAGGCACCGCAAGCACCGATGCCCCTACAGTTAGCGATCTTTGCATTGCCATTGTAAAGTTCGACGTTATTGGCTAGTAAAACTTGACATAGATTATCGCCGACTTCGCATTCAAACGTTTTACCCTGAGCTGTAACTTTTGGCACAATAATCTCCTTAAGGACGACGAACAGTAGTTTAGAACAATTGCTAAAGATAGCAGCGTAGATGTCTTTCCTGAACCGAGACATTGAGCGTCGCACCGCTATTTCTAATTCATGGGGCTTTGCTTCAATGTCAACTTGAGTGTTCACATCCTCGATCGTATGCTGACAGAAGCCGCTCCAGATTCTCTCTGCCTTTGGAATGTTTTAGCAGAACTTATACAACTCACACACGATGCTATACATTGCTTTGACTACACGTTGACAGGTACTTTTGCTGCTGCCTCTGGGGTCTATATGGTTTCTGTCTGGATTGCGGTGGTGAGTGAAAGCTTTGATGCGATCGCCGATTGCATGAAAGCAGGTCTTGTCTATGAAAAACGCACAGCCTAAATCGTTGCAGCGGCTGTCTTGCCATTCGTAGTGCTGGTGGCGCTACCGTTACTATTTGTACTGCTGATGAAGGAAGATTGTTCAGCACTAGATGCGGTTGTTTCCAGATCCGACAAGAGACTGAAGCAAAGAGAAAAGAGTATGATGCCGTCGATAAGCTAACAACCGCTATGGAGGATGCAATCAGAAAAATAGCGGAGGCTGAAGAAAAAGCAAATCAGAAATATCAAGAGGCATTACTTTGTATAAATGAACAGGAATTAGCAAACTTTTCTTGGAACGATGGCAAAGTTTTATCGAGCGAATGTCGAACGCGGCTTGCTAAAACTGGGTCTTTAGATGAATTGATAGGGGAAGGACCTGATGGACTAAAATATAGAACGGAACTCGTACAAACACCATCACACAAACAGCAATCCAAAAAGCGGTAGGCAAGCTAGAAGTTGTTACTTGCTTCTCTGCAACCTCAAAATAAGCTAGAGTACGAACATCTTGGAGTAGATGTATGGCGGTAGAAGAGCGCTTAGCAAGGCTAGAGGTGGATATGCAGGAACTTAAGGAGTTGGTGCAGAGTAATGCTTTGGCGATCGCAGCTCTTTCGCAACAGTCTGCCAGAACCGATCAAACTTTGAATCAACTTGGGCAGCGCGTTGATAGCTTTATCTACGAAGCACAACGACTCTTTACCCAAATTGGTGGCTCAACAGCAGAAGCAACAGCATCAGTTGAATCACTGGTAGCCGTTACTCGTGTTCATTCACGGCACATTGAAGAGATGCAGGCAGAGGTGAGAGGCTTGCAGACCGAGAACCGTCGTATCCTGGAACGCTGGGATCAAGAAGGACAGTCTGATTGAATTAACGTTTCACTCCAGTGTAATGGTTTGTCCTGTTTCTACCGATCGTCGCGCCGCATCTGCCACTTTCAGCGTGTACAAACTTGCTTCGGGCGTAACGTAGAGTGGTGTACCGTCGGTCAGGTAATCCAGCACCATTGCAGTATCTTTGGCAAAGATTCCCTGACGACTGCCCAGCACGATCGGTTGGCTACCCTCAGCCTGCACTAATAATCCCTGCTCTCCATCAAAAATCAGTGCGCCTGCTTGACCATGCACTTCCATTTTGCGCTCTGCTTGCCATAAGGCTTCCCCCTTGCCATAGATCACGTCTGCCAACAGTCCTGACTGAAAACGCAACTGGGCAGTACAGTAACAGGTTGTGTAGTAGGGATCAGACGCTTCGTTGCGATCGCCAAACTGCGTCTGGCAGCTTACGGTTGCTACAGCGCCATACAGATCGATGAGACGATGCAGGCGAGACAGGGCACCCATCAACGGGAAGCCGAATAATTCAGGGTGATACGTCCAGCGTTTGGGGGCATGTCTTTCGGGTTTGATCGTGGTGTAACGGGCGTAAAAGGGCGTGCCGATCGCAGGCAGAGAAGTTCTCAGCGCTTGATGCATGTTGCCCAACAGCTCGATATGCTCAACATGCAACAGTTTCGCTTGAGCCTTTGCTAACGCGATTAAAGCGGTCGCTTCGGCAACATCCAACGCTAAGGGATATTCCACAATGACGTGCTTTCCTGCCTCAAGCGCCGCACGGACGATCGCACCATGATCTCGATTCACCGTAGCGACAATCACTAGATCAAGGGACGGTTGCTGCACTAATTCTGCCCAAGAGTCGCTCGGCTTTGCGCCATAGGTTTGGCTAAAAGCTTGAGTGGTTTCGAGCGTGTGTCCAGCAACGGCTGTTAAGGTTGCTCGTGGTTCTGTCTGCAAGGCTTGCGATCGTAGCTTGGCGGCATAGCCCGTGCCAATCAAACCAATCTGTAAAGGGCGTGAAAAAACGTCAATGGTTTCAGTCATCAGCGGCGCACTCAATAGACCGACTGTCAAACGTAAACGGTAGAGGACAGATACACCTGTCGTTTACCGTTTGGTCGTACTCCAGATCGGTGGTTCATTGTTTGTAGAAGCTTTATCTGTAACGCTTCTACTCTATGGCATGAATGGCCGCTAATAGACTTGGGCTAGTAGACTTTGAAGATGCCGCGCAGTTCACCAGCACGGTTTTGCTTGGTGTGCAAATCCATGTACAGCGTACCGTTGGACAGCGCTTGCAGTTGCTCGTCTGTCAGCGTGTACTCGCCCTTAAATCTGCCGCTGAGTTGATCGGCTCCTGGCTGCACCTCTAAAGCGTATTGGAAGGGCCCGTTCTTCGAGGGTTCGCCTTTGTGAACATGGATGCCCGAATTAACATTGGGATTTGCTGGATTAACGGGATCGGTTGCAAAGTCACGTAGTGGGCTATTCAAACCACTGAAATTGCCGCGAACGACAAAGCGATTGCCAACCAATACAGCGCCTGCGGAGCCAAACGCAAAGGTTGATGCAGAAGGCACGGTCGCCTTGCCTGTCATCACAGCGACATAGCTGACCATCGGGGCACTTCGCATCGGAGCCATGTCCGTAGGCATCGGTGCTGGTGCTGCTGGCTCCGCTTGTGCCAGCAACGCCGTTTCCGCTGCTTGCAGGTGCATTGCCAATTGGGGGGCAGCATCTCTGATGAGGCGGCTCTCGGCGTCGATCGGTGCGATCGCAAGACTGTCAAAACTCTTGCTCATGGAAGGTGTTGAGACACCCACAATCATCAGGCAAGTTATTAGCCCGAGCACCAGGCTAACCAAACTTTTTCTACTTCTACTCATGATATTCCTTGTAAGGTGAATAATGGTCTTTGGTTCCTACCCTGCTCTAGAGAATGGTTTGGGCACTCAAAAAACTCGCCTTTGCTAGTCACTAGGGCGATCGTGCTGGCAGCTAAAAGTCGAAAACCCAGTACACCCTACAGAGTTAATACGGGGTTTCAGGGTTAATACGAGGTTTTAGGGTGTTTGGATGCATTTTGCTAAGGATCGTGGATTCAATAAAACCGACAAATTGTTCGTAGGTAGGGGCGCACAGCCGTGCGCCCCTACGGAAAACTGCGTTTCATCACTGTGGCGAAGCGACAATTTCCGTACTGGCTGCGTTGATCGGTGCGATCGGTGCATGATCCTAAAGGCGCTACTTAAGCTCAGTGAGAGGGGGCACCCAGAGGCTTGACCCCAGTGAGTTGGCTTCCCAGCAATCGTTTCCCTTGCTAGGAGGCATCACCACACGGGTCGTTATATAAGCTAACTAGATTAAAGCTGGTACTTTTATTACGAATACCATTCATCCCACTGATACATTGACGTTTCTAAAGCCGTTGTTTTCCCGTAGTATCAAGAGTAAAGCTGATTTAGGAAGCAGACTTTATGCACACCAAGCTACAGAGCCAGCTTCCAATGAGCTTAGAGTGCTGTTTCCATTAATTGAGAGGACCACTGCATGGCAACTTTTAAGGTCACGTTAATCAACGAGGCCGAAGGGCTGAACACAACGATCGAGGTTCCTGAAGACGAATATATTCTCGATGCCGCCGAAGAGCAGGGGCTTGATCTACCCTACTCCTGTAGAGCAGGGGCTTGTTCAACTTGTGCTGGCAAAATTAAAGAAGGTACAGTTGACCAATCTGACCAATCCTTCTTGGATGACGATCAGATTGAAGCGGGCTATGTGCTTACATGTGTGGCTTATCCCACCTCTGATTGCACCATCATCACCCATCAAGAAGAAGAGCTGTACTAACCACACGCCTTGATTGCATTAATCATGTGGCGAGAGGTAAAGAGATAAGCACTCTTTACCTCTTTTTGGTTTTTGAGGCAGCAGTCAGACGTTGTTTTGAACACTGCTGTGATCTCGCTCTAACCGCCACTGCCCTTGCGCGGCTCCGTTCGCCACAAGGTGATCGCATCGCTGAGCGGCTGAAGCTGAGTGCCAGGAAAGTAAAAGCTAAGGATACGATCGCTCGACCAACCTAATTTGCCCAAATTATAGGTGCCTGTTTGGCTTAGCCCCACCCCGTGCCCAAACCCGCCGCCAACAAACGTGTAGCCTTGCAAGGTTCGGTTTGCGCCATAGAGCGGCTCCAGATAGAAAAGGGTGCTGTTGGGCGCGTAGAGCGCTACCAGAATATTGTCTTTTTCCAGCACTACGGTGCCGCGATCGGTTGTAGCAGTCACTTGCAAAACCCGTCCGGCGGGCGATCGACGCGTCACATCAAGGCGCTGAATTGTTTTGAAGGTGGCTAAGGGGCTTTTGTTCGCCGTCAGATAGCGCCGCAAGTCCTGCTTTAACGATGCCATGCTGCTTTCAATGCGCCAACGAAACATCTTCTCGCTTGCTTCGTTAAACCCTTCAGTTTGGCTAATAAAGCGGCGAAAGTTCTGCTCATCTGCCAAACTTTGGCGTGACAGATCCCACGGCTTACCCACGGAATCGATGATTGCCCGCAGGTAAGGACGCTCGGCACCAGACCAAACGTCGTTAAATGGAGCCGTGATGCCGCCTGTGGAGGAAGAGTAGACAGCATCCACCAGTTCGTTGTTGTAGGTTAAAACTTTGCCACGAGTAGTGGCGATCGCCCGATCCGTGGCAGGATGAACGCCTGTGAGTCCCTTGTAGACCTGACACTGAGTATCCGCGCAAAGCTGGTAGCTATCGATCGCAAACCGTCGCAAGTTACGAAGGGCGTAGGTGCGCGCCAGAATTGCCTGTACCTGTAGCACTGGTTGCACTGCCCATGTACCAATCTCGTAGGGCACAACACCGCGTAAGTAAGTCTCCAGCGGCACCTGATTCACGAGCGTGTAGGTGCCGTAGGTATTGGGTTGCAGCCGCAAACTGCCTCCATAGAGATTGCGGGTTTTGTCGCCGCTTTTCTCAGTCACTCGAATGATCCCCTGCCCGGACGAGATTTCGATGCGATCGCGGGTATAGCGGTAGCCATTCACGACTAGCGACGCGCGCGGCTGTTTTGGCAAAAATTGTGTATCGATATAAGCCGTTTGAATGCCTTGTGCCTGCAAACTTTGCAGCAGCAGTCGGCGCAAGAGAGGACTGTTGTAAAGATCGCGCTTTGCCCACACCTGCCAGCGCTCTGGCTGAGCAACTTCTACGGGAATCCCCTGTGCCAGCCAACGGTTAGCACTATCTTCAGCACTCTCAAAGCTGCGATGCGTGCTGAGCACGACCCGCTCTTGCAGCGTCGGTTCTGGTAAGGGTTGCTGGACTACATCCAAAGTGGCGCTTGTGCCTGCGATCGCTTGCGCTTTACCCTCCGTCTCAAAGCGGAAGGTGAGACGATCGCCCGCTGGTGCTTCCAGGATCAGTGCATCTGTCGCCTTACTGCCAAAGCGCTGCTCGATGCCGATTTGCAGGTCAACATCCTTGCGTGGAGCGGCGACCCCCGACTTTGCTGCCAGGCTCAGCAGACAGGCAATGGCTAGCACTGCCCAGGAAAGTCTCTGCTGCGGCAGGAAGATAGGCAGTAGACGCTGTAAGGCATAAGTGCGTTGATCTCGTTGCATCCGACATCGTCCTAAAGATGACTCCATCCTACGATAGTGTCCGCCAGAGCAAACTGCATAGATTGGATTGTGTTCGATTGATCATCGTTCGATCGCGCTGACCTTTGCCCGATAGAGCAGACGATCGGCTTGACGGTAGCCTGCATAACGCACTTTGACACGATCGCCAGCTTGAGCCGTCCCTCCCATAAGCTGATGCTGCTGGGGATCATAGGGAATTTCAGCACCCACCGGGGCGATCGACTCAATGCCCCAGTCCTGTAGCAGCCGATCGAGCGGACGTAGCAACGGGAGTAGCTTGACCGCAGGAGCCTGAGGATTTTGCTGCGCTGCGTATGCTGCTGTGGGCAGTTGGAGCAGCAGTGATTCCAAAACTTGCACACTCGACTGCTGAAACTCTTGCCACAAGTCTTGGCGCTGTTGCACTAGCTGCTGCTGAAGGCGATCGTACTCGTGCCTCAAGTCTGATAGTTCTGAGAGAGAGTTTTGAGTTTTGAGTTTTGAGTTTTGCTTTCGACCTGAGCTCAAGCCGAAGGGAGTGCTGACTCCTGACTTCTGACTTCTGACTTCTGACTCCTGACCTTCAACCTCATCCAACATCACCAACAGATCCGCCACCGATACCTGCAACACCTGACTCAGTTTCAAGAGCGTCTCAACCCGCAATTGAGCTACTTCGCCGCGTCGTAGTCGTAAAAGCTGCTTTTCTGAGACGTTTGCCGCTTGACGTAACCCCTTAAAACTGGAAAAACCCACCGACTGCATCAAGGTGCGCAAGCGGTGGGTAAAATCGTTGGACATAGGGAAAGAAGTTTTGAATGACAAGTTTTGAATTTTAATTGTGACCCCTAACTCAAAACTCAAAACTCTTAACTTTCCCAAACTCTTAACTTTCCCAAACTCTTAACTCTCTAAAAGGCTTCTCAGCATCCAGGCGGTCTTTTCATGCACCTGCATCCGCTGGGTCAAGAGGTCAGCCGTGGGTTCGTCGTTTACCTCCTCAAGGATCGGGAAGATTGATCGCGCAGTACGCACAACTGCTTCCTGACCTTCAACCAACTCGCGAATCATGTCTTCTGCTTTGGGAACACCTGTCGTTTCAGGAATCGAGCTTAACCGCGCAAACTCTGAATAAGTACCGGGTGCCGGAAAACCAAGTGCCCGAATGCGCTCAGCAATCAGGTCTACTGCGGCTGACAGTTCGGTGTATTGCCCTTCAAACATCAGATGTAACGTTTGGAACATCGGTCCCGTAACGTTCCAGTGGAAGTTGTGGGTCTTGAGATAGAGGGAATACGTGTCTGCCAGCAGGTGGGAAAGCCCTTCTGCGATCGCACCTCTCGACTTTTCGTCAATGCCGATGTTGATTGGAATTGCTGCGATTGGAACTGCCATACTGTCCTCCGGATTGGATGAAAACTCGATTGAATTGAGCGAATGAAAATTGTAAAGCACGTGCTGTGGAAGCTTTGGTAACCAGCTTTGAGTGCAGTGGCACTTACGCAGAGAGACGTATTAGCGTGCGATCGAGCCATCACTCATTCACGCACCCTATGGTTAAGTTAAGCCTAAGCTAAATGGCGTTGCAAAACTGAACGCGGCGCACGGCGTACCCTGCAAAGGATCGTTTCTTGTTCCAGGCGGCTGCACGCCTCGTAGCGATGGCAACCGGAAAACCCATAGTATTCACCGTCAACCTCTAACACGTCGATCGGCTCCTGTAGACCGATTGCTTGAATCGACTCCATCAAGGCGGCGACTTTCGTCTGGTCGTTTTGTCGAAACAGGGGACGACGAATCTTGCTGATGGGGATTGCTTCTATTCTGACCATATCATCTCTCTCAATCTCACTCTTAAATCATACTCGTTATGAGTACGGATTGCAAATAGAGGAGAGGAGTGAGGGGAGAGGGGAGAGGGGCAGGAAGTTTTGAGTTTTGCTTTCGACCTGAGCGCTCAAGCCGAAGGGAGTTTTGAGTTTTGAGTTTTGAGTTTTGAGTTTTGAGCCTTCTACACTTCACTCCTCCCCTCACTCCTCTCCTTCTTCCTACCGACTCAACCACGCGATCGCGCTGCGAATCCACTCTTCCGCATCGGCAGTTTTGGAAAGGCTGCTGCTTTGCCCCACGGTTTGTAGCGCCTGAGTGATTTCGCTATTGGTGTAACCTAGCGCCAGCAGCGTCATTTCTACATCTTCTTGAATGGAGAGTGTGGGACCCGCAGACGGTGTGGTGATCATGCCAGCCTGCTGTCGCCATTCTGCTAGCTTGGTTTTGAGTTCGAGCGCAAGGCGTTCGGCGGTTTTAGTGCCTACGCCTGGAGTGCGAGAAAGAGCGCGGGTATTGCCAACGACGATCGCCTGCACCAGGTCTTGCAAGCCCATCGTATCTAGAAGTGCCAGCCCTAGTTGAGGACCAATGCCGCTCACACTGACCAGTTGCCGAAACAGGTCTCGCTCAGCGGCAGAGTCAAACCCAAACAGCACAACCTGATCTTCGCGTACGTGCAAGTGGGTAAAGATTTGCACCGTCTCCCCTACACCAGTCAACTGCTGCAATAAACGCGGCACGATTTGAATGTCATAGCCGATTTGATTGACCTCTAAGGTCAACGTGACGCGGTTACTGTTTTTTTGAATGTAGGCGACAGTGCCTTTGAGATAGCCGATCATACAGATATTTGATGGTTGACTGTTAACCTGGTTGCCTGAGACAAGTGTCTCAAAGCCTTGTCTATTCTGATACCGATTTGCAGAACAATCGCTGATAAAACTGGGCAAGGGCATGGCATTGCCATGCCCCTACAAGCTCTGTCTTTTAAGGTGGACGATGCGTAGGTTTGAGCAGGCTATGCCAATGCGCTCAATCACAACGTTCGTCCGTAGCCTATATGTGGTTGCGCTGGCGAGTCGATCGCAATAGCATAGCAATAGTTTTCACACCGCGTTTGACCTTCTATTGAAGTACTGCAAAGAGTCTCCTAAACCAGTCGAGCAACGGTTTGCGGTTGAAGCGGCTCAAACGAAAGGCCTTTGAGCGCACTTAAATACTCCTGTGTGGATGTCACCCAGCCGAAGAATTTCTCGACGTTGAAGAGTGTGGCTTCCTGAATCAATGGGGAACCAATGTGCAGTGTGGCATCGGCGAGCATGAGCGCGAAGTATTCTAAAAAGAAGGCATCCCGCAGGGTCGATTCAACGCAGACATTGGTTGCCACGCCTACAAAAACCAGATTGCGAATGCCTTTGCCCCGCAAAAACATATCCAGGTTGGTGCCAAAAAAGCCGCTGTAGCGAGGTTTTTGCACGATGTAGTCCTCTGGCTGAGGCTGAATCGCGTCAATGAAGTCGTAATCCCAGGTGCCTTTGATGGTGAGTTTGCCTTGCAGGTCGGCATTCGCGCGCATCAGCCGCATGGCGTTGGATTTGTGCCAGTGCGGTGAGGCAGGGGAACCTGCTTCGTGCAGGCTGGCGCTCCACCCGTTTTGGAGAAACACAATTTGCATTCCCACACTGCGAGAGGTTGCAATGACGCGTTGGATTGACTCAACAACGGCGGGGATAGCTGACAGATCAACACCCAAAATGTCTAGATAGCCACCTTTAGACGCATAGGCATTTTGCATGTCTACTACGACCAAGGCTGTTTCGTGGGGGTTGACAGTGATCGCCTCTGGTTTCGCAGGTACGGTCAGTAGTGAAGCCATGATGATGCAGGTTAACGGCTAAGATGGGCGATCGACGAAATTTCGACTAGAAACTCTGGCTTGACCAGATCGGCGCGAATGCAGTAACGAGCAGGGCACGGGCTGGGGAAGTACTCAGCGTACACTGCGTTCATCTGGGGATAATCAGCAAAATCCTTTAGGAAAATCATATTGAAGGTGACATCTGCCATCGTGCCACCAGCGGCTGCAACCACGCGTTTGATGGTTTCCAAAACCTGGCGGGTCTGCGCGGTTGCATCACCCTCACCGACGAGCTTTCCGTCTGTATCAAGCGAAAGCGTACCGGAGACGTAGAGCACTTCGCCTGCTGCCAGCATTCCGGGCGAGTAGGGAGCGAGGGGTGGCGGTGAGCCTTCGGGGATGATGGGGGTTCCGGGCATGGGAGGGGAAGAAGAAAGGATAAAGGATGAAGGATAAAAATTTTGAGTTTTGAGTTGGGTGAGAGGTGTGAAGAGAGTTTTGAGTAGCTATAGCTCTTTGAGAGCTACTTCGTAAGTGCGCCGACAAGCTAGAGAGTTTTGAGTTGGAAGAGGAGTGAGGAGAGTTTTGGGTTCAGCCTCTTCTTTTCTTGGATGACCACAGGGCTTTACAACCAACAACTAACAACCAACTAACAACCAACTAACAACCAACTAACAACCAACTAACAACCAACTAACAACCAACTAACAACCAACTAACAACCAACTAACAACACTTTCTGCCCTCTGCCTGCATCATGCCGCGATCGCCCGTTTTGTCTTCTGGCGACATTGCAATAAGGGCATAACGGCTTCGCCAAAGGTCGTGATGTCGTCTACGAAGTTTGGGAAAGTAAACAGTACGCCGTCAATCGTGGTTTCGGTTGCGAGTTGATCGAGTTTAGCGGCAACGGTGGCATAGGAGCCAATGATAGTAGGAATTCCCATAAACATTTCTGCCTGCATCGCTTTGGACATACCGCCCTCTTGGTCTGTGGCTAAGGCACCGCCCCAGGCTTGAATGGCAGCGATATCCGCGTTTTCGGCTAGTTCCTGCACTCTCGTCTGTGCAGCGGCATCGGTAGGAGCGGCAACGACGGTAAAGAGAGCATAGGTGCCAACTTGACGGTTACAAGCAGCAGCTTTCTTTTTGAGGCGAATGTTGATATTGCTCACGGTTTCGAGTTCGCCTAATACAAAGTTGTAGTTGCCCAGTTCAGCGGTGAATTGAATGCCACGATCGGATTGTCCTGCACACACAATGGGAATCTCGCGCGAGGGTGTTGGCTGGCAGAGACAATCAGTTAGCTCAAAGAATTTTCCTTTATAGGTGACTCGACCAGTTGCCCACAGCCTTTTAAGAATCTCAACATATTCCGTGGCATATTCGTAGCGGTACGACAGATAGGAATCGTCTGCCAAAATGCCCATTTGAGCATATTCAAGTTTGTTCCACCCGGAAACAATATTGATGCCAAATCTACCTTTACTGATGTCGTCGATCGTGACTGCCATCCGTGCCATCACTGCTGGATGAATGGTAGGAATGGCAATGGACGCATAGAGGTCGATCGTGCTTGTCACAGCCGCCAACCCTGCCATTAAGGTAAACGACTCCAGAGCATAATCCCAATGCTCAATTTCACCGCCGTAACCGCGCCATTTGACCATCGAAAAGGCAAAATCAAAGCCGTAGGTTTCAGCGCTTAGCGTAATCTCTTTGTTGAGTTCAAAAGATGGCATGTATTGCGATGCCTTGGAAATAATCCAACCATTATTAGCGATCGGAATAAAAATGCCAAAATCTAAATAATTCATAGCAGCCTGTTGCATTCATGCTGATTTTTTAAGCGTCAGCATCATGATTCGGTGCCATTGTAAGGACATGAGCCGCTTTAGAAATGAAGCAGATGCTACAAAAGTCCTGCCTGACTGTCGTTGCTACGCGATCATATCAAGCGATGAACCAGCAGTTCTCACTGCAACTCCACATCCGTCAAGCAGCTATAAAGTATCGTCAAACGATACTGACATGCCAATCAGCAATGCCAGTTTGCGTTGCGTTGTGGCTGCTAATGCCTGCTGGTAGCATTTTACGATCGGTGCCAGCGTCAGGTCACCAAACTCCAATGCGCCAGCGTTAAGCCCGATCGTTGTAGAAAACCCCGTCGCTTCATGTTGACCGCCAGCTATGAGCCGTCAGGTATCAGGGGAGAGGGGAGAGGGGTAAGAGTTTTGAGTTTTGAGTTGCAAGTTTTGAGTTAATTCCACTTCTTGACTCCCTACTCCCTACTCCCTACTCCCTACTCCCTCCTCCCTACTCCCTACTCCCTACTCCCTACTCCCTACTCCCTACTCCCTACTCCCTACTCCCTACTCCCTACTCCCTACTCCCTACTCCCTAAATCTCATACGAAACCTCCGGAGCCTGCATCGCCCTCGACAGTTCAGCCGCAACCTCTGGACGAGAGAACTCTGGCGGCGGCAGCTCACCTTTGCGGAGGAGTTCTCGCACCTTGGTTCCTGATAAGTGAATGCGCTCGTCGCGGTTGCTGGGGCTGGTTTTTGTCGTTGCCATCGACTGAGTGCGCAGGCAGTAGAAGGCATGTTCAAACTTCATAGGCGTGATGCCCAATTCGCCTGGTTCAAACTCGTCGAAGATGTATTGCGCGTCGTAGGTGCCGTAGTAGTCCCCCACACCAGCGTGATCCCGACCGATGATGAAGTGGGTGCAGCCGTAGTTCTTCCGTACAAGCGCATGGAAGATGGCTTCACGCGGTCCCGCATAGCGCATTGCAGCGGGATTGATTGCCAAAATAACCCGATCTTTGGGAAAGTAATGCTCCAGCATGATTTCGTAGCAGCGCATCCGCACATCAGCGGGAATGTCGTCTTCTTTCGTGGCACCGACTAGAGGATGCAGAAACAGCCCATCTACGGTTTCCATAGCGCACTTGATGATGTACTCGTGGGCGCGATGGATGGGGTTACGGGTCTGAAAACCGACGATCGACTTCCAGCCTTTGCCCCGAAAGAGCGATCGCGACTCCAGCGGATCAATTTGATACGTAGGAAACAGCGTGTGTGGATTGCGTTCCAGCAACCAGACATCGCCTGCCAGATTCACCACACCTTGCCTGTAAACAACCGATACGCCGGGATGCTTCTCTTCGTTGGTGCGGTAGACTAGCAGCGCTTCGTGGCGTTTGTCGTAGCGATACTTTTGAGTCAACTGCAAAACACCCACAAATCCATCGTAAGGATTGTCTAACCGGATCAGGGTGCCTTCTTTGAGCGGTGCAGCAACTTCTTCCGATACAGGCAGCGTGATGGGGATCGACCAGGGCAAGCCATTCGCCAGGTGCATATCATTAACGACCCCGTTGTAGTCTGCCTCATTCATGAAGCCCGTGAGGGGACTAAAGCCACCGATCGCAATCAGCTCCAGATCCGAAACCGCTCGTGCTTCCAGTTTCACTCTGGGCAAAAAGTCGGCTTTGTCGAGAAATTCGGCGCGCTGTGCGGGTGTGGCGATGCGGTTAATCAGTTGCCCACCGTGGGGAGCAATGCTGTCAGAAGGCTGGCTCATGGGAATTGTGGATTGCAGTGTGTCGATCGCAGAATGTGCTCACCCATCCATCCTACTAGGCTGCGCGATCATTCCTCTAGCTGTCTAGAAATCGGGTTTCTTCACGAAAGATGCTGTTAATATCCAAATGATGGTCAGAAACCCGGTTTCTCTCGCTGATCGCCCCTCATGCTGATGGCGTTTTCGATCGCCTGCTAATGCAACTCGCTTGACCACAGCATTAGAACAATCATAGGCAGAAATGATTCAACCTCAAGCGATCAATGAGCTGTATAAACTGCTGAGTAAATAAATTTATGAAATATGAGAAAGCAGATTGAGCAAGCAGTCGATATTATCAGAGAAGTTAGAAACAAATACAACTCACAAGATAAAAGTGATAAACCTATCGACAAGTTAGTTAATGATGCTATGCATATAGTCGAAGAAAAATGGAACATTCCAAGCTTCGGAATTGCAGATGTTCCTTCTAGAAAACTTCGACCTTATATACAAAACACTTCTCACTTTAAAGGGCTTGTTAAAGATTGGCTAATAGAAGGATCGGATGAACTCAAGCACTGCCTTTGGCTCTCCCGGCTTTGCGCTGATAAGACAACCTTATATCAAACTATCACTGGGTTTCAGCCGTCGATCGGGCGGCATTTTGTAGCCTTTCATACGATTTCAACCACAGATCCGGAAGAGCCCTGCCTTTTAAAGAAGGCGCAAAGTGATGTTGCCGAATGTAATCTTATTGAAGATTTCTTTGGCGAGGATGTAAGACGGTCATCATCCCCAAACATCAATCAAGATGAAAATTTTGAAGAATTGATATTTTGTGAATTTGGATTGAGTCCAAACAGTCGCCAGTATCAGGAAGGAAAGGCTAGATTTCGCCTTCACATAGTAAAAGAACGTAATCGCAAATTGATTGAAGATGCAAAGAAATTTTGGAAGAAACAAAACGAGGAGCCAATAAGATGCTCGGTTTGCTCTTTCTCATTTAAGGAGAGGTATGGAGAAATTGGTACTGATTTTATTGAAGCTCATCATAAGGAGCCGATTTCTTCACTTACGGAGGAAACGAGTATTAGCATAGAGGATTTAGTTCCTGTCTGCTCGAATTGTCATCGGATGCTGCACCGTGGGAAATTCCTTCTCTCCATAGAAGATCTGAGAAAGCAACTAAATTAATTCAATTTTTAATTCAATTTTAGTTGATAGAAATAGATCTGTTGAGAAAAAGTATACACAGTATAAGCTGACACAACATAGTTTGTGATCTGCTTTCGACGAATATAGGTTTTGCTGCTTCGCTTTCCAGCAACCTCCGCCGTGGGATGAGTTAGCGCCAGCGTAACCCAGACGGCTCAAGGTCTTTGGTTTCCCATCAGCGATCGCAGTAAAATACAGCCACGCGCAAGTGCACACTCTGAAGGCAACTCATGAGCCTTGATGAACTTCTCAACGCTGCTACTCAACTCAGCGAGACTGATTTAGAAACCCTCGTCAACGGGATCTTTCTGCTCCGTGCGCGTCGCAAAGCGCTAATTCTCCCCTCGCAGGAAGCCTCACTGCTGCTACAAATCAATCAGGGCATTCCTGCTGACCTGCATCAGCGTTACCACGTCTTAACCGAAAAACGAGATGCTGAAACCCTGACTCCCGCAGAGTATGAGGAACTTTTACATCTGAGCGATCGCATCGAACTGCCGACGGCTCAACGGGCAGATGCCTTAGTCAACCTCGCAACCCTGCGCCAGATTCCCCTCCTGCAATTGATGGACGATTTAGGCATCCAGTCGCCCACGTATGCCTAAGGACTATATTCCTGTTGCTTTGAAGCGCCTCGTGTTCGATCGAGCAAAGGGCTGCTGTGAATACTGCCGCAGTCAAGCCAGGTTTGCGATCGAGTCATTGGTGATTGAACATGTCATCCCCACCAGCCGGAACGGTGACACGATCGCTGAAAATTTGGCGTTAGCCTGCCAGGGCTGCAACAACGACTACAACCAGGCTCCCGTTGCTAGCTAACTGGCTCTAGATTCCTGGCTTTCAGATCCCCGGCTTCTCCAAGAAGCCGGGGATCTGGGCTTTACATCTGCTCGATCACCCATAGCGCTGCTGCTGATGTTGCTGAACTCGGTGAATGATTGACTGCATGATCCGATTGACTGCATGATCCGCATTTTCGTAGCGTTGACGACGCGATCGCGCAAGTGCTGACTGGTCAGTTCGTTCAATACAAATCTAGTCGTTGCAAGACCTTGACTGCTTGACTTCAAACAATGAACACAGTATCTACAACTAAAATGAGTTGATGGATAAAAGCTGCCATTAGTGGGGTTTCTCATCCTTAAAAGGATAGTCAGTCAGTTAGGAAGGATTAAGTTCGTGGATTTCACCATTCAGAGTGCATTGGTTCCGGTTGAGCAAGGGTATGAGACGGTTGATGTGCAGATTGTGGATGGGCGCATTGGGGCGATCGCTCCCAGTCTACCCGTCGTAGGAACTGCTGTGGATGGGCGCGATAAGCTGCTGCTGCCCGGTTTTGTGAATGCTCACACTCATTCATCTGAGCTGTGGCAACGGGGCATGATTCCTCCTACACCGTTGGAACTCTGGATTGCCGAACTGTATGAATTTGAGCCGCTTGACCCAGAGCAACTCTACCTGAGTGCTTTAGGCACAGCCGTCGAAACCTTGCTGTCAGGCGGCACCAGCGTTGTCGATCATCTGGTGATGATTCCGGGGCACGAACTGGAGTCGATCGCGATGGCTGTGCGCGCCTATCGCGAAGTCGGCATTCGTGCGTTTATTGGGCCGTTGATGCAGGATGAACCGCTTACCGCCAGCATTCCGTCGGGTGGCATTGAGCGAGAGCATGTTCCCTATCAGCGGACGACGCAAGAATCGATCGCCATTCTTGAAGCAGCGATTCTTCAGTTCCACAAACCCGACGAGGGCATTGTCATTCTGCCTGCCCCAACGGGATTGCAGTTGAGTTCCGATGCTTTGTTTGAAGCGTTTATCGAGTTGAGCGATCGCCATAAGCTCCCACTCCACACCCATTTGTTAGAAACCAAAGCGCAGCAGATGTTAGCGCACGAAAAATATGGCTGTAGTGCCGTTGAGCATCTCAAGCAACTTGGCTTTCTGAGCGATCGTACTTCTCTGGCTCATTGCGTCTGGTTAGACGATGCCGACATTGCGATTCTTGCCGAAACTCAGTCCACAGTTGTTCACAATCCGCTGAGCAACTTGCGTTTAGGCAGCGGCATTGCACCCATCCTGAAATATCTTCGAGCAGGTGTAAATGTTGCCTTTGGCTGCGACGGTTCTGCCAGCAACGACTCTCAAGACCTACTAGAAGCCATTAAGATCGGCTCCATTCTGCACAACGTCACCGACATGGACTATCGCCACTGGATGACACCCCGCGAAGCTATAGAAATTGCAGCGATCGGCGGTGCAACTGGGCTGGGCATGGCAGATGCATTTGGTTCACTAACCATTGGTAAGCAGGCAGATCTGGTGCTGTATGACCTGAAGAACCTCTCGTTGCTACCGCGTACCGATCCGATCGGGCTGTTGGTGTTGGGTCGTCCGACGCAAGCAGTGGATAGCGTTTGGGTGCGGGGCAAGCGTATTGTCGCTGACGGTACTGTTGCCACCATTAACGTAGATGACTTACGGCAAAATTTGTTCGATCGCAGTCAGTGGATCACAAACCGCCAATCGACCAAAATTGCTCAAATCGAAGCGCATTATCGATCGGTGATGAACCTGCCAGCGCAGACGAAGGGATATTCGTGATGAGGGCTGAGGGATGAGGGATGAGGGATGAAGGCTAAAGGCTAAACTCAAATCTTCCTCCGCTACCCCTACTCCCTACTCCCCACTCCCCACTCCCCACTCCCTACTCCCCACTCCCCACT
>Ga0209181_10004902_pt1 | contig 19595 bp, 14 predicted proteins | sample MAT05_FD_187208 | JGI IMG/M metagenome (GOLD analysis project Ga0209181, IMG submission 187208) | Freshwater microbial communities from Lake Fryxell liftoff mats and glacier meltwater in Antarctica - MAT-05 (SPAdes) (version 2) | ecosystem: Environmental > Aquatic > Freshwater > Ice > Liftoff... | reverse complement strand
CGGGGATATAATATCCTTTGGTAAAGAATACTTTTTGGCTGGTATGTTGTTTTTCAAACACATAACAATTGTCTTTTCAATTGCCTAATGTACGGGATTTTTATAATACTACAAATAAATTTATTATCCTGATTTCGGAATATTTATTCGTGTGTTGTTTTGTTTAATGTGGTTTAATTTATTTATAATTTCGTTCAACGTGAGCATATGCGCCTGTGCTGCACGTCGAGCATTGCGGGCGGGATTTGTGCGGCATGGGCGTATATGCGTTGTTCTAACTTTTTTATATTCTATTGGTTTTCAGTTAGTTGCGAGTTAATATTAAATCAACCTCACCGTATTTTTCAGTTGGCAAAGTATCAGTATGATTAAATAGTTCGGTTTGTGTCCGTTTGCTAAATGGTTGTTTTTCTTCTTTTATGTTATGCTTTGGGAAGCACTCTTTTAATATATCTAATGTTGTTTGGTAAGTAAATTCTCTTGCATCAGTTCTAACGAAGATTGTGCTTTTCTTTTTCATCACCTCAGCCGAAGTTTGGAAAACAGTCTGCAAAAGGTTGGCATAATCTACTTTTGAATGAAAGCGTCTTTTATGCTTATCGGCATTTGTTTTTGGCTTTTCATCTTCACCAAGTAGCCATAATCTTAACCATTGGTCGGCGTGATAATCAACTATTGAGCAATACGGGGGCGAGGTAAAGAGCAACGAAAATTTTACTTTGTTTTTCTTCGCCCTTTCCACCATTTGAGGTAATTCTGACGTTGCATCGCCAAAAGCAACTGCGCTATCACCAGATAATTCAGGAACCCCTTTTGCGTATCTCCAATCAATTTTTTGCATTATGAAATTGAGGGGGTCAATTTTCGGCGGCACTATCATTCCTTTATCTTTCCACCAATTTATGGAATAGTTGTATCCCATTGCTTTGGTTTGGCGCAATTGGTTTGACATTCCTTCGCCCAATTTGCCATGCAGGTAAACTAAAAGGACAGAAATTAAAGTAGCATCGGTACTTTCTTCTTTCCAATTCAAATTTTCCCTTGCAGAAAGTAAAAACTTCAAAACTTCATCACAAAAACATAACTGATAAAACTCTGGCATTTGCTCGGCTTGCAGTTGATAATTGTTGCGCTGATTGTAAATGTCCATTAACCTATCCGTTACCAAATCTTTCGGGGCAGGGCTTAATTTTGTGCTTCCGTACAACCAACCCAAAGGATTGATTTCAATTCCTAAACTATTGCGTCCCAATACGCCACCTGCGTACACGCTTGAACAACGCCCCGCAAAAGGGTCTAAAATATAGTCGCCTACCTTTGAGTATTGTTCAACAACACTAAAAGCAAAGTCAATTGGAAACATTGCGTAGTATGGTCCGAATGTCGCCCAACGAGTTACAGCATTGCTATTGCCTTTTAAATTTCCTATACTTGCTATTGTCTGCATTAATTTTATGTGCGTTTTCTGATTTCCCTCGCTATTTCCTCAAAAAGCCGTTTGCCCAGATTAAGCGGTATTGCGGCTTCCGAATGTGCGGCAATCAATGGTGTTACAGAATTTGGATAGCGATTGGATGTAACTTGGTCTAACAAATTCATCGCATCGGCTAATCTTGGGAACTGATTTGGGTTTGCTGTTTTCAAGTCTTGCTGATAATCTGTGAACGTAGCAATACTCGAAACTACTTTGTAACCCGTCTTAGTTTTGTAAAAGAACTTCCTGCCAAAATAAGTATATTTTCCATAAATTTTCTCGCTTTGAGAAAAAATGATATTCTTTTTGATATAAGCATCATCAAGCAATAAAGCGGATTGAGTAGGGAATTTGTCTTTACTGCCTTCTTTGTTGGTGTCTATATCTTCAAAATGATTGACAAATGTTCCCGATTTTTCAATGCCAAGTATCAACAAATCTGTTCCATTTACTGCTTTTTGCAAATCGTTGAGCCGCATTAATTCGGCTGTGATAGATTTTGTGAGCCATGAGGATGTACTATAAACCGCTAATGTTCCGTCAATCATAAACGCAAGGCGGCGCAAAGTTGGAAGCCAATTTTTGCGCTCAAAAGCCCTCAAAATATGTATTAACCAAATTCGCTCCAAAGTGAACATGATTTGCCCATACATTTCCCCGCAACTACCAGCGGGGTTGTGAAGTTCATGCAAGCGCATTGCATCTGTTGAATAAAGCACTTTTCCACATGAGGTACAATCATACTGACCGTAGCCGTATTGGTAGTCTCTTTCTTCTTCGCAAGGACATTTCGGGGCTTTGCTATCGCCTCCTTTATCCCGTTTAAATTTTAAAAGTGCTTCGTATGTTTCAAGCAAAGTCTCCCCCTCAGTAAAAACGATGTTTCCGAGCAACTGCTCGAACAAGGTTTTTCGCATTGAAGCCTTTGCGCTTTCTTCCTCATCAACAATCACATTGCAACCTGGGAAAACAGCGTCAATTGTCGAGGCTTTTTCTGTTTCCCTAAATGCTTTCGGGGCGATAAATTCTTGCTTCTCCAATTCACGGATTTTGTCAAGCAAAATCAGAACCGAAGCAACCGTAATATAACCAAACTCGGCTCCGGGAAAACCGTTCTCCGCTTTGGCAGCGTGGTAACTGCCGTCAATGCCCAAAATCATATCGGGTTGCCAATCGCTCGGCGTGAGTTGGCTCTTGTCGGTCAACTGGGTCAAAAAGTCATCTTCTTGCCCGTCTGACTGACGAATTTTGAAGCGGTTTTCAATCGCTTTCACCTTGTCGCTTTCCATTATGCGACGCAAAGGCTCGTAACTGGCAAATTCTCCTTCAAATGGCATAACGAAATTAAGTTCGGTCTGTTACATCAAATAATTTTACCTGAACTGGAATAACGAAATAGTTACTCAAAGTTTTGACCCGCAAAAACCCTTTATCTTGGGTTCTTCGGATTGAGTTTTCAAAGTCGGCGAAGTCGTAGTATTTGCAAAGTTCACGGGTTTCATCGGTGTTGTTCAAATGTCCAATGAACCAATTAGCCGTGTTTTTCAAAACGTTTCTTTGGATGCTGCTAACTTCTTGCGTCGAGTAAACCATGCCGATATTGTACTTCGCTCCCTCTTTTGCAGTTCTCACCCATACGTTTTTCAAATCCAAGTCACTTCCACTCGGTAGAATATTGTGCGCTTCTTCCACATACATTAATATTGGCGTGATTGGTTTGCCGCTTCTAAACAAGTCTTGATTATTTTTAAATATTTTCCACATTATTCTATCAGCCGCAGACTGATTTACTTCTGGTTCACCGCTGGATTGGTCAACAATAACAAGTTTGCCCGCAACCAAATCATCGTAAATTTCCTGTGCGTAGTCTGCGCTCGTTGTTGTAGTGTGTTGGATATTTACACCACCTATTAGATTTGTTCCTTTTGAGTAATTGAACATTTCCAAAAGAGTTTCCAAGTCCGCTTCTGCCCAGCCTTCTCCGCTTCCGTCATTTTCCTCGTCGTTGTCTCGTCTGTTTATGTAATTCTGGTTAAAATTATTGTACTCCCCTGTTGACAGGAAATGAAACAAGCCTTCAAATGCGGGTGCCAGACTATCCCAACTTACTACATTTTGGCTTAAAGTCTGACCTGCGGCATTGATTAGCCCTTGTTTTCTCGTAAATTTTTTCTCCGTGTAGTTAATCATGGCATTTCTCAAATCGGCATTGAAGTAGCCACTAACTTGAGCATTTCTTTCGGTTATGGTGAACTCCGCTTTGTTCAACAAGGCTTTATAGACAAGCACACGTCTTTCGTATCTTCTCAATTGTCCACGATATTCCTGTTCAGTTTCAAAATCAGCCTCTTTGGGCTTTTCAAATACAATCTGCCTAAAATTCTTAAAATATTGGGCACTCTGGTCGGCAATTTTGAAGTCAATAATCTCTTTTCCAATTTGCAAATTTTCCTCTTCATAAAAATTAATTTTCATCAACCTCCGGAAAGGGTCTTTTGGATGAGGAAGAATACCGTATGTAACGACTTCTTTTTCTACGATTTCTTTTATTTCATTCCAAATTTTCCTTTTTTCATCTGGATTATTTGCGTTTAGGTATTGGTCTTTGAACTTATCTGCTTTTGCTTTTAACACATCATTCTGCCTCCAAATATTTTTCAGAGCATTGGGGTTTCCTTTTCCGTCTTTGTCTTGTTCATTCTCGTTTGCGTATTCCCCATTTGGGTCTAAAATGATTTGTCCAATCCTTAATGACGCATCTTCTGCTCGTTTCGGATTTCGCAATTCATAAACTGATTTCGCGATAATTTTTACTGTGTTTGATTTGCCCGTCCGTGTCATTCCAAATACAGCGGATTTTTGAGCAAGCAAATCCGAAGGGAAAATTTCTACTTTAACATCATCAATGTTTTGGTACTTCCTATTCGTAGAAGCGTACCGAATATGTCCTAATTTTACCCTTGCCGTGTTGCTGTACCTTGCTTGATAGTCCTCCAAAACAAGCGGGTCAATGTAGTTCACTATTTTTTCCAATGCCTCTGCATTGGGTTTGTAAACCTTTAAACCTCTGTTTGGGTAGTAATTTGAAATATCGCACCCGAATTTCAACATCAAAGGTGCTTCTACGTTTCGGGAATTTTCATCCAAGTAAAATGTTCCGATGATACGACATTCCACCGCAGCGTAACCCAAGTACACTTTGGTTTTAGCATCCATTGCGTCTTTGCTATCCCAATGCTTTTCGGTGTCTCCGCTCACTCGTTGGGCAGTTTCAACCCTAATCCGCTCCGCTTCGGAACTGTTGGGCAATTGGGTGGCATCCATGACACGCAGCAAAATAATTGAGGCATCTTCTGTTCTAAAATCAACATCTTGGATGGTCGGCTCTAACCTTGTCGCTATCAAAAAACTGAGGCTCGGTATTCCCCCAACTTTCTGACGGTCGCTGTCATGGATTTGAACCTTTGAACTTTCGTAGTTGATTGAGTACAGTTCACCTACATACTGGCTTGGCTGTATGAGGTTCTGAAATATAGACTTTGCGCTGTCAATCTGCAAAGTTTCAAGTGATGCCGAAATGCCTTGTTCAATTCCGTTCATATTTTGGTCGGTTGATTATTTTATTTTTATCGTAGAAACAAAAACGCCGGCTTCGCCGGCGTTAGACATTGGGGCGGCTTCGCCGCCCCAATGTCTAATTTTAATTTCTATATTTTCTTGGCATGGGGTTTTCATCTTCCTATTTTATTTATTTTTATATTTTATTATTTCTTTTTGATTGGTGAGAACGTGAGCACTCACGCCGTGCCGACGTTTAGGAGGCATGGGCGTGAGTGCAAAGATGGGCGTATTCTTTATTTATACCATTCTGTTTCAAATTTATCAACTTCTTTTTTGGGTAGCATGCAAAAACAGTTTGTTTTGAATTGGTTTGTGCTAACAGACAAAACAATGCTTACTTTTTTACAATGAAATTCCCCCATACCCACCCTACATTTCCATTGAAATTGATTTTACACCACTTTCCCGTCTCACCACTGACGATTGAAGTGTGGTCATCATATCCTATAATGATGACTGGCGATGCGTCGGGTACATTAAGCAATATTTCGGAACTCTCCGATGGCTCTTTTCTCATCCTTAAAGTAGAACCTGTCTTTGTTTTTACATAACCAATCGAAACTGCTGATTCCGTTACAGGAGTTGACGTGCTTGGCTTACTTGTTATTGGCACCCTAGTGTCAACTTGAGGCTTACTTTTAGGTTCAGTTTGAGTAAGCACCTTCTCAGGGACTGAACTTTTGGAAGGCATGAACTCAAAAACTAAAACTGCAGCAATGAAGATCGTTGAACCGATGATCAAGGCCCAAATCCAAATATTCGACGATTGGGCATTTTGTGCATTATTAGAGGTGTACGGATTTGCTTCTGTGCGAAACGTGGCTATTTGTTCATGCACAGGCGTGGCGTAATGTTGAACTGACGGATTGGCAGGCGGGTTATGTAATACAGGAGGGGCCGGAGACGCTATCGCCTCCGGTACGGGTGGTGTTGGCAAAACGGGCGGGACAATTTCCTGTGCAGGTGGAGGGATAGTAAAATCTTGAACCGCAGGAGTATGCGTTGGCTCGCTCCAAGAGGCTGGCTGGTTGGGTGGCGAGGGGTGGAATGGCACCGGTTGGAGAGCCCTGTTTTGCTTGGAGCGCAGAAAACTTATGGCCCCAGCGGCTCCAAAACACAAAAATGCCGCCCAATACGGGAAAAGGAAATTTACAACCAACATGCCATTACCTTGCTGTTTTACAGATGAAGACAAGGTTATATTGAGAAGCAATAGCGAAGCGACACCTATTCCGCCAGCAATGGCACCGATACGGTCTTCCTGCCTGTGTTTGATTAAATATATAACAAGTCCGCCGAGCGCAGCCAATAATGCAAAAATGGCCCAAATATTACTTGGCATTTCCTTTTCATCGGGCTTTGAGGGCTCTCCAAAGCCAAATGGGCTATCTGATTTTGGCGTTTCTATAGTCGTACCGGTTGCCAAAGAAAAGCCTGATACAGCAGCCAGTCTTTGACCCTGACAACTCAGTTCACAAAAATTAAAATAGAAAAACAGAAGGGCTATTCCGAACAGCGTTGGGATATAGCTGCGCCGACCAGTGATATTTTCAATGGTTGGGACTTCGAGGGTGATTTTTTTTGGATTCTCCATTGCGTATTGATTTATTTCAATGTAAAAAGTGGCAATACGGCGACTATAGTTGGCTTTGCGGATTGTGCTTTAGCCGCCATTTAGGCTCATGTAGTGCCACATACCTTTATTTATGGCTTCAAAAACTTTCCAATAGCCTCTCCAGATTCAAATATGTCATTGAAAGTGAAGGAGTTGCATCTAACGTGGGCATGACTGTCATACCGCTGCGTTTAGCGGGCGGTTGACAGTCATGCAGAGTTCGGCGTTCTTTATTTGGGTTCTATTACCTGACCATCCCTCTTAATACACCTGACACTAACAGTATATAAACCTACTTTACCAAGGCCATTACCTGGATGATAATTTGAAATTCTAATGGTATATATGCCACTAGCGGATAGAATTTCTGACTTTACAATTAAACTTTTTTTATCCGTACGATACATGGTATTTTCTTTAATATCCATAATTATCGTTCCACCTGGATCTATAACTTTGGCACATACTTTCAGATAGTTCCCGATTGGAATAATATTGACATCTAAAATGTCACCTGCTGCCAAACGAAGTTTTACATCTTGGGCTTCATTATTATTAGTAAACTCCGATTCAACAACTTTACCACATTCGGTAGTCACTGCGATTGTAGGCTTTTGTCCTACCAGCCAAGTGATTGGTGCAAGGGCAAAAAGAAATGAAATCAAAAATGATTTATTCATATTTAGAAGTGATTTAGTGACATGATTTTATCTTTTCGCAAGGAACCCAACCTCTTCTTCCATCGGGTAGAGTGATTTTGCGCATTCCATTTTCAATCGTTCCGAGAACAACTTTTGTACCTGCTGGAATTAATGGCTCTTTGCTTTGGGTATGATTTAAAGGTGCATCGAACCATTGGATATCAGCATCAGTTTCACCAACAATACATCCGAACCCTTCTGATTTATTTCCAACAGGCTTTTCTTGTTCTTCATTTTGTATTTTTGGCGAATAGTTTGCATTCCTCTCGCTTTCAAATCTGATAAGCAGATGCTCGGAAGGTTTACCTATTTCATTATATGTTGGTTCTTCAGTTTTGATGGACGGAAAATTTCGTTTAATATTATAATTTTCATTTGACTTGTCTTGTGTCTGTTGATTCGTTGTTTTGATGGATTCAATATTAGAAGTATTCTCTGCTGTCCATTTGTTGCTGGCTTCATTCGTTTTTTTTATTTCACCAACCGGCAATTCTGCAATTTGACATTGTTTTACACCAACAACTAAACTCCCAATTCCAACCAGAAGGCTTATAATGGCAATTCTTGTGTCAATCTTCATATTCTTTCATATTATATTTTTTATTTTTCTTGTTTCGTCGAACGTTACCACTGCCGACGTGCCGACGTTTAGGAGGCATGATAGGCAGTGGATTGTTCTCGGCTTTTTATATTTATTTTTGAGCGAAAAGGGTGGGGTTTTCTATCTTTTTACTTCTTTTAGGTTTCGGTTCGGTAATTTTTTTCGCACTTGTCCTTCCATTAATTTTTTTCTCAACCTTAATCGTCGGCTTAATATCCTCTGGCTCTCTTAATACGGTAATTTCTACTTGTGATTTTTGAGATGCACCATTTATATTATTTTGGTACAGCGAATATGATGCACTTAATCCATACTGTTTGGCAATATTATTTACAAATTTCTCTCTTTCATCAACAATCCCAATATGCTCTCCGAAAAGTTTGAAGTTTGGTATCTTCAATGGCTCTACATAGACTAATTTCCAAGAAAATGGATTATCAAGATATTGCTCTCGAAGTTGCATGAGCAATCTACCCAACGCATTGACCCCCCTCAGTATATTTTCATCTTTTTTATCTCTTACTGCTCCCCAAAAAGCGTCTTTATGACTATCTTCAACTATTGGTCTATTATTCGTGCTAAATAGTAATTTGCTAAATTCAAAGAAATTTTGAGCGAGTTTGACACGCAAACACCAACGCATAATGTCAACTTTTACACTTTCAAAGTCTTCTCTTGATTGACTTTTGTACGGTTTCCCAACCATTTTGGCTGTCATTGGGCTTTTTTCTTTGATTATCGATTGCTGTACTTCGGGAAGATGTGGGAAACGGCAGGCTTGATAAAGTGCTTCCGAAGTCAAGATTGGTATTCCGTTTATTTCAAGCGGAAAACCTGCTGCCATGTTTGACAAGCCACCAAATGCTTCTTTTGTTTTCTTGAAAAATGCTATTTCAGAAGCATTGTAAATTCTTTCTTGATATTTTGAATTTTCCATATCAACTACATTAAAAGTTAACTCGTCTCGCAAAATTACCAAAATCCTGTGTATTTGTTTGGTTTTTCTCAAATAAAGGTGTAAACCCACCTCCTTTGTACCAAAATACCAAAGGTGTATTGTTTGCAATATTCCTCCATGTGAAACAAAGTGTTCCAAATCCAAAATTCTTTTGAGATGGTAGGGAATAGCCCAACGCTCTCATATTAGGAATGTTAGCGTTTGCGTTCTTTAAAATATCAATCCCTTTTTGAAGGGTTATTTTCTCAAATCTTTTTCTGTTCTCCGCCGATGTAAAAAGTGTTTCAGTTTGCGGTTTTCCTTGCGCTCTATAAAACTCTTCAATGCTTTTTTTATAACCCTTTGTTTCCGTGTAATTGTCAACCTGTGTAACTATCTTGACCTTATATTCTTCAACCGCTTCTGTCTGTTCGGCTTCTAACGGAAAAACCAAGTCAAATTTTGAATTGAAATTGTCACTATTATCGATTTCAACCATGCGGTACATTTTGTGGTTATCTCGTAAAAAAGCATCAATTTTATGACCAAACTCTGCTTTCTTCTTGTAGTAGTTTTTTAGATGAATAAAAATGTAAGCAAATATCAAATTTGCCGATGATTTTTTTAGGGCATCAAGATTTGTTTCCCCAGTTGCATATTCAAGTTTGCACCAATCTTGAATGTCATCGGAAAGCGTCTTGCCTGTACAAAGGATATCATCTACATAAATGAAATGCTTTTTTGCAGTGCTACCACAATCTACTAAACTCAAACCATAGTTTTCTTGCACTAATGTATCTAACTCTGACAGCATTTTCTTTTGACTTTTTCCGTTCGGTTGCAAATCAAGGAATACACAATTTTTCAAAAAATCGGGTACCGAAGCGTATTTTAAATCTTTCGCAAGAACTTCAATTATTTGTTTCAAAAATGCTTTTGCATCTTCCTTTGAACAATACCGCTTTTCAAAAATTGACTTTAACTCAGATAAAATGAAATCTCTTTCAGTTTCTTCAAACTGGCTTACCCAAAGTTTAATTCTTTCGGGTGTCACCTTTACATTTTGCCGACCTTCATCTGCCCGATAATCTTGAATGATTTCAAAAATTTCTTGAATAAGTTGTTCCATACTCTGGTGTTATTCTATTTATTTTTTTGGTTTATTTTTATTTTTTAGTTGCCGAGAACGTTAGCACTCCTGCCGTGCCGACGTATAGGAGGTATGGACAGGAGTGCATTGATGGAGGCATATTTACATTTTCACAAATCGTCCCGACTTTTGCTTGCCTTTTTTATCTATTGCTTGCCAAAAATAGAACCCATTTTTAAGTATTGATACATTAATCCAATCTCTTGGCTGTGCATATTGATGGACTATCTTACCTGATGCATCAAAAATAATGACTTGATCAATTTCGTTATTTTTCAGAATTAGCCTTTGTGCATCATAGGCATAGTACATCAGGTTTTCATCTGACTTTACCACAGGTGATGCGCTACTTATGCTCAATTGCATGGTCTTGCAATACGTATCCGACCCATTTTGATTGTTTACGGTCAGGCAAGCTTGATATGTCCCGGCGGTATCATAGACATGCACCGGATACCGTTGCCAAGAGGTATCGCCATCACCAAACTCCCAGTACCAGGTTTCCGGCTCATGATCCGCCAGTTCCGTAAACTCAATGCGCAGGTAATCGCTGCTATCCTTATCGTATCTAAATGCAGCCAGCGGGATATTGTCAATACCCAGCGTATCGCAAGGGCTGCCGTCTATCGGGCCGAGGCGGTAGTTGGGGTTGTTAGGGAGGCCACTAAGTGTAACGGTGTTCAGGTCTATTCCATGCTGGACAAAATCGCAACCATGCCCTTGTCTTTCTGGATGATTTATTACGTGTAAATTTTTGCATACTCCACCTTGATAAAAATTATTATTGAGATAAATCCTTCCATCGGGTGCAAGTTGTGGATTGCTAAATAAGCAGCGACCGGGATTCATAAAACCGTCGTAAGTGGCGATGAAAATTTTTGTATTCCCAATACTGGTGCTTTGCAAGTCGTATTGATACAGATTAAGCCTGTCAGATACATATACAAAACGACAGTCGCGCGAAGCAGATAAGCCACCAAAATACCCTCCGTCAAAATCAAAATTTACTAATTCCGGATTTGAAAAAAGGCCCGAACACCGGTCAAAGTCAAATATCTGCAATCCAACTTCATCGCTAAACCTAAGGTATTTGCTTCCATCGTTAAGAAATATTGATTGAGAGGAAATATCAAGAAAAAGAGGCCAGGTGATACCAATAGATTGCGAAAAAGATTGTACCATTGAATCCTTGGAGATGAGCAATGTATGGTAACGGTTAGAGACGACTTCCGGTACCACTATCCACCAGTCCCGACCATTGGCGTGTTTGGTCGCAACAATACCTGCATTGGCTAATGTGTCGCTGATTAATAACCTGTTTTTCTCAATCACGCTTCCCAACCCATTGTTTCCTGTTTGGTCAATCTTTGCCATATACAGATGAAATGGTGCCACGCTGGAAGAGTCAGGTGCGTAAATGTATGTGTCAAAATCCCAGTAGAAAAGCAGAAATTGGTCCGTATCCTTTTGCGAAGGAAGTGCAATGCTCCCCTGTGTGAACGGCGCGCCAGTTGTTGAATAGAGATTGGGCAAGATACCAAGTTCAAACCCTTCGCTATTTTGCATGGTATCCAATACCTTGTCCTGAATATTTAGTCCGTTATAAGAGAAAACGAACTCACCTGCCTTGGAACTCATTGCGACAATTGTGTTATCAAATGGAGTAGATTTATCAACCACGGAGATGCTAAGTTCAAAATCGTGAAAACTTAAAAGATCTCCTTTCCATGGACTAATCCCCAATACCCAATTAAAGTCATGTTTTTGGCCAAATGCTAGACTATTCATGACTATTACTAAGAAAAGGATGAAAGTATTCTTCTTTGACATAGCGAAAACGAAAAAAGCGTAGTGGTTGCCCGGGCAGCCACTACGCCAATGTTAAGAGATAGGAATTAGCGGGTTACGACAAAAGAGACCGTACGATTTTGGCCACCAATGCCCACAATGCGGCAGAAATAAGTACCGACATTTAAGTTGCGCGAGAAACTGAACACGGTAGTTTCAGCACTGAAGCGCTGCTCTTGGATGACGTTGCCCAGCACATCGTACACGATAACCCGCGCCCCTGCGAGGTTTTCGGCATGTATCAGGAACTCCCCTTGGTTAGGGTTTGGAACAATGCGCACGTCGTTGGCCACTTGGCCAGATGTCAGTTTGCCTGATCGCTCCTGTGATGGGTAACAAACGCCTTCGTTGATGTTCTCCAGTTCGCAATCGGGCAGGATGCCCCGCGCCTGATACACCGCCATGCCGCCGTCGCGTGGACATTGCGCTGCGATGGATTTCAGTGTACTGATTTGCCCCTCACTCAACGCACCGTTCATTGCCAGTGCGATTACAAAACCATTGACCGATTTCGTGTTTGCTTCCCACGCCGCCGCCGTTGTGATGCCATTGTTGGCGGCCTGTGCCGCCTGCAATTTGTTGGTCACCTCGGCCTGATACGCGGCATCTATCGTAGAGGCCTCTCCTTGCTTGACGGCCAAGTCTGACTGCTTTTGCTTCCGCTGGGTCATCAGGCTGGCCGTTTCGCCATTGGCAATCTGCGCGTCCAATTGCTCGATGTCTTCCAACAAAGCGTCTATCTGGCCTTTTTTCTGCGCCACCTGTACGGCCAACGAGACTGACGGGACATAGGCATCGGCGATCATCTGCTGCACTGCCGAAAGTTGAGCCATCGCAGAGCCGTCTTTGGCCGATTTGAAGGTCTGAAACCCGCTCCAAGAGTTCAGCAGCGCAGCGTCACTGTTTAACCGTTTGTATAAATACCGCTCTGATTCCCATGTATCGGCGGGGTTGTCGAGGGCTGTGGCCAAAGTGCCGTCCGCTATGCTGCGCTCCAGTGGGTTTTGGGTTAAGGCAAATACGCAATCCGGTTGCGGGCCGCCTCCAATGAACCAACCCGAACTTGGGTTGATCATGTTCGGGAAAAAGGAGTTGGTCGGTGACTGCTGACCAGTTACAAAAAATTTGGAAAATGAAGCAAAACTCGGTGGCGTGCATTTTGCATCAAAGGCTGGCACTTCCCCATTTACCCACTCATTGCCGTTCACAGAAAGGGGGATACCATTAGGATCAAGTGGCCCACCTTGTGGCCCTATGATCGCACGGTCCAAATTGAGCAGCATGTTCCCGTTTATTATGTCGTTGCAGAGTGTATTGGTGTTTTCGTTTGCGCCGTTGAAGTAGAAGCCCGTGTTACTTTCCCGAATGATGTTGTAATCATAGTTGGTGTTGTCGAAGTCAGCAGCATAAATACCAAAATCATAGGCTCGGGCTACTCCTATAATCCATTCGTCAAAGTCAAAAATGTTCAGCGCTACGCGGTTCTCACTGCCTGTTGAGCCAATGAGACGGATAGCCGTCTCTCCACGGAGCGAGAGTTCTTCGTCAGTGAAGTGGTGGAAGTTATTGCCACCGATAGTCAAGTTATTATAGTCGCCATTGGTGACATTGATCGCACAAGAGGGTGCGCTCTCCAACCACTGATTCTCGAACTGAAAATGGTTGCCAAGTATCGTATTTTCCGTCTGTGTGTGTATGCCGCCAATGACACTCACAGCCCTTATTTCACCCGAAATATTCGGGTTGGCGTAGAATCGCATATGGAAGTCGTTTCCATCAATGTAATGCTCGCCCGTGGCTCCATCCGACGCACCGTACATGCTGATGCAGTGAATGCGTTCGAATTTGGCCTGGTCAAGAAAGGTTACGTCGAACCGGTTTTGAGAAATCTGTTGGTCATTGTAGATGATGTTCGAGCCGAAAGGATTGAAACGGATGCCCCAATAAAAGTTCTTGCCGTTGGGGATGACGTCGTCGGTGTAGGTAAACTGGCAATTCTGCACATGCAATTGATCGGATTTTAGTACATCAACACCTCGTAGTCCGTTATTGATGAACGTGCAGCCCAGCACATACATAACCATTGCGGGTTCGGTATAAATACCCGTCGTGATAATCTGGTCGAATTTTGAGTCATATACATTTAGGAAGGTCTGCCCGAGAGTGACCGACTGGCTGTGCTGGCCCACATAAACACCATATTGGATTTTCTTGAACTCACTAACCCCATTAAGGGTAGTGACTCCGCTGATGCGCTGCACCAACACTCCGGCAAAGGTGATTTCCGAAGGCGTCGTGTTGATCGGTGAAGTACAGGAGAATACGTTGCCGCCAAAGTTGACTACTGCCACGCTTGTTCCCGTACCGGCGCCTGTTTTACCGATTTGAACCCCAACGCGGTTGCGGTTGAAGGTCGTGTTTTGCAGCGAAAGCGTATTGGTGAAGTTGTTGCCGTCGGCGATGATGGCCGTCGTGGCATCTTCAATGCGGCTGCCATTGTTGGTATTGACCCGTGCGCCATCCTCCATATCAATTCCAGCCCAAAGGCCATTGCAGCAGAACAGTCGGGAGTTGTTGACATTTAGAAGCGGTTCAGCGACAACTCCGTTGTTGCCCAGTTTGATTTTTTTGCCGGGCGAAATGCTGACCCAGCAGTTGTTGAACTCAAAGTTAGCAAGTACGGTAAAATCCCCCTGAACATAGACGACCTTGTTGGTCAGCACGGTAGTGCCGAGTTGAAAGTTGACATCGGCGTCGGTCATCCAGCCGGGTACGCCCAGCACGATGGGTATCGGCTGCGGCAGTTCGCTAAACTCTTGGCAAAGGGTGGGCGGGTACTCTGGCGGGAGTGTGAACTCCGGGATGTTTTCGCACTCGGGAAGCCGTTGTGCGGAGGCATTGGTCGCAAGCAAAAGGCTTGCGAGAAGGGCGGTCAGGCAAAAGTGCCTGAAAATGAGATGGTGTCTCATAAATCGGATTGGTTAAAGTGTGAAAAGAAATATGTGCGTTTTGTGAGTTTTTTTTACTTCTTATTGCCTCCAACGGTTGCTTCCCTGCCAAACCGCCGCGTTTAGCGAGCGGTTGGCAGGGAAGCGTTAGTTCTGCGCTTTCATATTTTATTGATTTTCATTGCTTTATGATTGAAATGGTCTTACTGAAATCCTTTCCAGAAACCTTCAAATGATAAGTTCCTGCGGGAATTTCATCAACCTTCATGCTGCGAATTGAACCGGCCGGGGCGAATGAATTGTCTTTGAGAAGTAACCGCCCCATATTGTCTATTAATTCAACCGAGGATGTTGAACTGCCCTCACACCTTATGTATATTACATCGTGTGCGGGGTTGGGCGAGACGGTTATTTTATATTTATTTTCTTGGTCGTTTGTCGAGGTGGTTATGGTTACTACGACTGCATCCGTTGCCGTACAACCTGAATTGTTCGTTACGGTGACGGAGTAGGTTCCCATTGTCGTTACCGTAATTGTCGGCGTGGTTGCTCCGGTTGACCAGAGATAAGTAAGCCCCGTACCTGTCGCATCAAGTACAGCCTGCTGCCCCTGCTGAAAGGTAATGTCTGCCCCTAAATCAACTGTTGGATTAGTCAATCCGATTACGGTCGCTGAACCTACGATTTGGCAGCCGTTTCCGTCTGTTGCGGTAACAGAATATGCTCCTCCCGGAATATTTACCAAGTTCTGTGTTGTTGCCCCATTGTTCCACAAGTAACTGGAAATAGGGCTGCCACCCGCAACACTGACCGTCACTTTCCCATCGTTGTTGCCGCAGGTAGTATTGGTTGGTGCGAGGGTTAAAGTAGCAACTGGTGTTGCACTTATAGTTGCCGAAGATGTGACCGTGCAACCATTTACATCAGTTACGGTCACGGTATAAGTTCCGGCGGCTAATCCAGTTGCTATTGGGTTAATTGCCCCGTTGCTCCAAAGGAAACTTGCTAAACCTACGCCATTTTGGGAATTTACCGTCGCCGTTCCGTTTGCGTTGCCGCAGGTTGCATTAGTTTTGGTTGTCGAAACAGTTGCAATTTGTTGGGCGGTAATTGTTGCGGTTGCTGTGCTTGTGCACCCCCCGTTTGCAGTTACGGTTACTGTATAAGTTCCGGGAGCGAGGCTACCAGCCGTTGCAGTTGTAGCCCCATTACTCCATAAATAGGATAAATCAGTTCCGCCCGTCGCATTTATTGAGATTGAGCCATTGGGTTGCCCGCAAGAGGCATTAACTGTTGAGGTGGTGAGGGCTGCACCTGAAAAGCAATTGAATGAAATCAAGACCAATTCATCCCTTGCAAAATCCGCAAAGACGAATTCATTTTTACCATCGCCATTCGTGTCCGCAACATCCAAGCCCAAAACTTGTGGAGTACTGCCGGCTGCACCAACATCAGAAAGGGTTGAACCAACTAATCCGTTAGGTGTTTGCAGCCACATCCTCGCCCGGACTTGTACACTTCTTCCAACCACAAAATCCATGTCGCCATCGTTGTCCAAGTCGGCAACTTTAAGCCCCGTTCCTTTCTCGGCGTTGATTACCAATGGAGTTGTAGTAAATGAGTTGCCGCCATTATTTATTAATGCCACCACTTCTTGCTGTGGGTTGACGGGTGAAGTGGCAGAAAGCGTAAAAATAATATCGGGCTTGCCGTCATTGTTCCAATCGGATATCTCAATGTCAAAAGCGGTTTTTCCTGTAAATGCAACTTGCTTGGTAAAACTTTGCGAACCATTATTGGTGTAAATAACTACTGCATTTGCCATGTTTCCACACACAAGGGCTAAATCCATATCTCCGTCGCCATCCAAATCGGCTGCTTCAATTTCTCTTGGAGCGTCAACGTTTGCATCAACCACCAATTTTGTAAAAGCCCCTGCTCCACTATTTTGATACCAAAACACTTTATCATCATTATTAGCGCAACCCACTACGTCAACTTTATTGTCGCCGTTTACATCTACGGCACGGATTCCAAGCACTTGATTAATGTTTGCATCAATTATTGATAAATGCCAATCTCCTTTTTGTCCATCGTTTCTAAGCCAACTCAAGTCGCTCGCATCCCTTGCAGATACAAAAAGGTCAATATCTCCATCGCTATCTATATCCGCTGGCTCAACATCTGCTGCATAATCAAGACTATCGCTTAAGCGCCAATTGATAAAATTCTTATCTCCTATGTTTTCATATAGCAACAATTCATTTTCAGAATTGCCAGCACCTCCTGAAACAGTCACTACAATATCTTCATCTTGGTCATTGTCAATATCAACAAATTTTGGAACTCGAACCCCATCAAGATAAGAGTAGATTTGATGCCTGTAGAGTTGACCATTGATATTCTCCCACCAACTTATATCATCGTTAAATGCCGTGGAATTACTTGCTATAATTAAATCATTTTTTCCGTCACTATTTATATCGCCAAATGCCATTTGGCTCCCACCCATGCCTTCAAAGTAGCCGTCAATTACTTTTCGGGTAAAATTAAAGTCTGAAAACTGGTATATGATTGTAATGCGATTTCTAACTTGATTTTGCCTAACAATATCTAGAAAGCCATTATTGTCAACGTCAAAAATTAAAAAACTCTCGTTGTCATAAGAGCCATTGTTATCATTATCAATAAATTTCCTCTGATAATTATTAGCACCATCCCACATAAAGATTCCATCGCTAATGGAGCCTTCAAAAGCGACTACATCCTTGATGCCATCAGCATTAAAATCGACTATTTGAATATCATTATCAATATCGGCATAAAAGGCATAGGAAATCAATATGCTCCCCAAAGTAAAATTGCCATTGCTATCATTTAAAAGTATTCTTGATTCATTAGGAGATAACCCACTCGCACCATAAACCAAATCAATATCTCCATCATTATCAATATCCCCTGAAGTGATTACTCCATTGAGCTGAAGGTTTGAAAGAATATTTACTTTTGAAAATATACCTCCGCCATCATTAAAAAATACATTGATTGAGGTCTGGTTGTAACTCGTTCCTACAATGTCGAGCGTTCCATTCCCATCAAAATCGCCTAATACAGATCTTTCATAATTAACGCCAGTTTCAATAGTCCATTTAATATATGTACCATCGTTTTGGCGTTGAAACCATGCTAACTCCCCATTTGCACCCCCAGTACTACTAATCACATAGTCTATATCTCCATCACCGTCAATGTCTCCCAAATCAATATCCTCCGGAAGGTCTGAAATGTTTTCGGTAATTATGGGATGTTTTGGGAATTGTTGAGTTGGTTCGTTTTCTAACCATATAACTTGATTGGGATAAGTGCCAGCCATAATAATGTCTAAATCACCATCGCCGTCATAATCTTGGGAAAGAACCGTATTTATTTTGATAGGTTCTTTATTCAAAATTTGAGAAGTAACGGACTGAGCATTTGACAGAATTGAAAAGCCGAAAATGAAAATCAAGGTTGTGAAAATTTGGTTCATGTTTATTTATTTATGATTTATGCGAATAATGGGTTGAAAAGCAGAGGTAGTCGATTTAGATAAAATCAATATGTTTGTAGTTCTCACACTATAGACAATTGATTATGAATGACTTAAATCTCATCCGTCTTTACTTCTACCTCTGCGATTGCAATGATAAAGTGTTATCTGTTCACTATCAACGATTTAGCAACAATTCTTCTCCTAGCAATGAAAAACTGACAGACGTTGAATTGTTGACTATCTATTTTTATTGCCGCAGATTCGAGAAAAAGCACACTAAATCAGATATTTATGACTTTGCCAAGCGGTATTTGCTCAGTTGGTTTCCCAATTTGCCTGCTTATGCCAATTTTAATTCCAGACTTAATAACCTTTGCAGCGCAATGCCTTACTTGGTTCAATTGATATTAGACGATTTGAAAAACCTTGAAAACATTTCCTTTTCAAAAGGTATTTCTGTGATAGATTCATTGCCCATTATGCTTTGTTCCGGTAAAAGATATGGCGTAGTAGCCCCTGAACTGTCCGAAAAATCATATTGCGCCACAAAAGGCATCTACTATTGGGGTGTGAAACTTCATGTAATTGCATTTTCTCGCAAAGGCAAACTCCCTTTCCCGGAAGTTTTGGGCATCACTTCCGCTGCCGAAAATGATTTGGAGGCGGTTAGGAATTTGTTACCCAGCCTATTCAACAGAACCATTTACGCAGACAAGGCTTATTCGGACAAAACACTTCAAGAAAATCTAAAACAAAGAAACTCCGAATTGTTTACTCCCATAAAACTGGTCAAAGGTGATTCAATTGAAGTTCGTCAATTCAAAAAAGCAGCGGATGACCTCTTTTCAACAGCAGTTTCAACTGTAAGACAGCCAATTGAAAGTCTTTTCAATTGGCTCATTCAAAAAACTAATATTCAAGATGCTTCAAAAGTCAGAAATACCAAAGGGTTGTTGATCCACACTTTCGGCGCAATTGCAACAGCTTTGCTCTTTTGGCTATTTTAACCCATTATTCGCATGATTTGATGTTTTTGCGCAGAACGTGGGGATAGCCGCCGTGCTGTCCGTTTAGGCAGCATAGGCGGCTATCCGGTGTTAAGCGCTTTATTTAGTCAATAGGAGTCCAGCACTCTGGGCTTATTATTTCGACCAGATTTCCTTCGTCA
>Ga0209181_10004901_pt1 | contig 19596 bp, 11 predicted proteins | sample MAT05_FD_187208 | JGI IMG/M metagenome (GOLD analysis project Ga0209181, IMG submission 187208) | Freshwater microbial communities from Lake Fryxell liftoff mats and glacier meltwater in Antarctica - MAT-05 (SPAdes) (version 2) | ecosystem: Environmental > Aquatic > Freshwater > Ice > Liftoff... | reverse complement strand
GTCGAGCATCGGAGCGCTCTTCCTGCTCGCTGGCTGCGCGGACACCACGCCGCAAGAGCGTGGCGCAGCGTTGTTCGTCGCGCCGGATCTGTCGGGCTCACCGACGAACGCTGCGTCGTGCGCGACGTGCCACGCGACGGGCGCGATCCCAGCGACCTGGATCCCGGTGGGCGGAACGCTCGCCGGAGTCACCAAGCGGCCGAGCTTCTTCGGTGGCGGAGAGCTCGACCTGCGCACCGCGATCAACTTCTGCCTGCGCCGCTTCATGCGCTCACCCGCGATCGAGCCGCTCACCGAGGACGATCCGCGCGGGCGCGACTTGCTCAGCTACCTCGAGACGCTCGAGGGGCCAGCCGACGCAGTGCCGTGGACGCTCGGCGACATCGCGGACGACCTGCCGACCGGCGACGCTGCGCGCGGCTCGGTCGTGTGGGACGCGGCCTGTCGCGGCTGCCACGGAGAGCCACGCAACGGCGCCGGAAGGCTCTCCAGTCTCGTCGCGATCCTGCCAGACGAGACTCTCGAAGAGCACGGCGCGGAGGCGCGACTGCGCACCATCGAGAAGGTGCGCAATGGTCAGTTCTACGAGGCCGGCGGCGACATGGCGCCCTACTCCATCGAGCTGCTCTCCGACCAGCAGCTCGCCGACGTGCTCGCGCACCTCGGTCTACTGGAATAGCGCGCTGGTTCGCGAGGGGTGGCGACGGCGCATGCGCAGCGCGACGAGCGCGACGACGACGGCGAGGAGCGCGCCGGCGCGACCACCGCCTGAGCGCGTCCCGGCGACGGCGCAGCAGCCACCCGGCTCCGGCGGAACGACGGGTGTGCCCGCGTCAAAGCTCGGCCCTGCGTCGAGCGCGCCAGCGTCGCCACCATCGGTGCCCGGACCGGCGTCCCTCTCCGAAGGCACGAACCTCGCGCGCAGCTCGGGGAACGCAGGGCCGCACGACATCGTGACCGGCGAATCGGCCGCGCATTCGGGGACTCCGGCGATGAACTTGAAGCGCAGCACCGGCTCGAAGCTCGCGCCGCCATCGGTCGAGCGACCGAGCGTGAAGCCGTCGACGAAGTCGTTCCCGCAAGCCCAGAGTTCGTCACCGCGCACCGCGAGACAATTCACCCGCGCGATGCCGCCGGTCACCGGCGCGAACGTCTCGCCGCGATCGAGTGAGCGCCAGAGCCCGCGCGCGTCGCCACCGGCGTAGACCGTCGCGCCATCGTCCGAGCGCGCGAAGCCGCGCATCACCGGCATGCGCAGCACCTCGCGGAACGACTGGCCGCCGTCGTCGCTGATCAGCAGGCGGTCATCGGGATCCCCCGAGACGCGCACGAAGATGCGATCCGGATCGTCCGGATCGATCGCCGAGATGAAGATGTTCTTGTCGCGCTGCGTGGCGGTTATCTCGAGCGGGAATGCGTAGCGCTCCCAGACGAGCCCACCGTTGGTGGAGCGGAATACGAACGGCATGCGCGGCAGCGTGGACGTTGGCGGGATCGCGCCGGTGAGATAGAGGCGCTGCGGATCGGAAGGCGCGACCTCGATGGTCTCGAACAAGATCGCCGACTCGAACGGATCGCCGACGGGCGTCCACGTCGCGCCATCGTCGTCGGTGCGCCACGGCTGGTTCTCGCGGCCGCCGCTCGAGGTCAGCGCGTACGCGCGATCGACGTTCGACGGATCGACGCAGTTGTCGATGACGATCGAGCTGCCGAGCGTCGCATCGGGCTCGACGAAGTCGCAGTCGTCCGGCGTACCGCGGTGCAGGCCCGCGAACAGCGCGATGAGCGTCGAGCCATCGCCCATGCGCGCGATCGGCGGATCTTCCGTCGGGCGAAAGTCGAGCGCTTCTTCGCACACCCATGACCAGGTCACGCCCGCGTCGTGGGTGACCAACAAGCCGAACGTCGTGCGCGCGGTGATGACGCGCATGTCGCGCGGATGAAACGCGATCTGGCTCGACTGCGGGAAGCGTCCGTTCGCGCGCGCACCGGGCGCGACGAACGAGCTGGCGGCGAGCAGCGCGAAGAAAGCAGCGAAGAAGCGGCGCATCGCGCTGAGCATAGAGTTCGCGCGTAGCCCGAGCCAGCGCTGCGAGTCGCGTGCTAGCGTCGCGCCCCGATGACCATCGACAAGAAGATCGCGTTCCTCGGCGCGGGCAACATGGCGGGCGCGCTGGTCAAAGGTCTGCTCGGCGCGCGCGCGTGCAGCCCCGAGCAGATACTCGTGACCGATGTGCGCGAGGATCGGCTGGCGCAGCTGCAGCGCGATCACGGCGTCGCTATCAGCACGGACAACGCGTACGCGGCGGCGTGGGCCGACGTCGTCGTCCTCGCGACCAAGCCGCAGGTCTTCGATCGACTACTGACGCAGATCGAGGGCGCGGTGCGCGCGGAGACGCTGGTCGTCTCGATCGCGGCTGGCGTCCCGGCGAGCGCGATCGAGGCGCGCCTACCGAAGGGTACGCGCGTCATCCGAACGATGCCGAACACGCCGGCCATCGTCGAGGCTGGCGCGACGGCGATCGCGGCCGGCACGCACGCGACGGCGGATGACCTCGCGGTGACCAAGGCGATCTTCAGCAGCGTCGGCGTCGTCGTGCAGCTCGACGAGTCGCTGGTCGACGCGGCCACCGGCCTCAGCGGCTCCGGCCCCGCGTACATCTTCTTGATCATCGAAGCGCTGTCGGACGCCGGCGTGAAGGTCGGACTGCACCGCGACTCTGCGCTGCTGCTCGCGGCGCAGACGGTGCTCGGCTCCGCCAAGCTGCTGCTCGACACTGGCGAGCATCCCGGGCGCCTGAAAGACATGGTGACGTCGCCCGGCGGCACCGCGATCGCCGGGCTGCACACGCTCGAGGCGGGCGGCCTACGCACGACGCTGATCAACGCCGTCGAGGTCGCGACGCGTCGTGCGCAGGAGCTCGGCGAGCAGACGGTGCAGAAGCTCGCGAAGTAGCGCGGAGTAGCGCGGCGGTGTTGGCGGCGTTTCGAGGCGCGGTGCGCGCGTCATGCTGGCGCTCTGTCCGCGGGCGCGCACGCGGCCCGATGAACCGACGCACGCGGGCGCGCTCAGGCGCTGCACGGCGAACGCAGGCGTTCCTGGGATGGCGCGGGCGTTGCTGATGAGCAGCGCAGATGACGGCTCGCCTAACCCCACCATGAGGACGCGGATGATCAGAACGACGCACGGACTCGGCTTGGTCACGGTGTTGGCGGTGGCAGTGTTGGTCGCCGGATGCGGGAGTCCCGACGAGCCCGACATCGACGTTGGTGACGTCGATGGCAGCGCAATGGACAGCGGCGGGGCCGACAGCGGCGCAACCGACAGCGGCGGGTCCGATAGCGGGGCGGACAGCGGCGGTATCGATGGTGGCGACGTCGACGCAGGTGAGCCCGTCGACGGCAGCGCTATGGTCGACGGCGGAGAAGGAGACGGCGGAGCCGCGCCCGACGGCGGCGCGGGGCCCGATGCCGGCACATCCGTGGATGCCAGTGTGCTGCTCGATAGCGGGGCACTCGGCTGCACGCCGACGAGCATCTGTAGGCCTGCTGTGTCCGCCTGTGATGTAGCCGAGCGCTGCGATGCGACCGGAGCGTGCCCGATCGATTCGTTCGCTCCATCCGGCGCCGTGTGTCGGCCTCCGGCCGGTCCGTGCGATCTCGACGAGAGGTGCTCCGGTTCGAGCGCCGCGTGTCCCGCAGACGACCGCGCGCCGTCGACCACGGTGTGTCGCTCGGCGGCAGGCGCATGTGATGTTCCCGAGACCTGTACCGGCGCGACCACCGATTGCCCCGTCGATTCGCTCGCTGCCGCGAGCGCCGTTTGCCGTGCAGCAACCGGGATGTGCGATGTGGCGGAGCGGTGCAGCGGCAGCACGAGCGCGTGCCCGGCCGACGCGCTCTTGCCGGCCGCCACGGTATGTCGAATATCCGCGGGCGCTTGCGATGTCGTGGAGTCCTGCAGCGGGACCGCCGCGGCTTGCCCGACCGATGGGCTCCGTGCGGGCACGTTCGAGTGTCGCCCGGCCCTGAATGCGTGCGACGTGAGGGAGACGTGCACGGGAGCTGGCGTCACATGTCCAGCCGACGCCTTCGCTCCGGCGAGAACGGTCTGTTCCGCAGCGAGCTGCACGGCTGGCGCAGCGCAGCCAGCGGAGAACTGCTCGGGCGCGGCGGCAGTGTGCGTGTCGGAGCCGACCATTTCGTGCAACGGCTACGACTGCGGCGGCACCACGTGCGGCAGCGCATGTACCGCCTCAGCGACAGGCGGCGCCGGCTGCGTCTCGACGCACTACTGCCTCGTCACGTCGTGTGTCCAAAAGAAGGCGAACGGACTGGCGTGTACTGGCGCGACATTCGGCTATGAATGCACGTCTGGCACATGCAGCGGTTCGTATCTCGACGGCGACGGAGATGGCTACGGTGCCGGCGCGATTGGCTACTACTGCACCGCCACGGCGGCGAGCCTCCCACCGGGGCGGTCTCCGATCAACACCGACTGTTGCGACAGCGACGACCGCGCCCATCCGGGTCAGCTGACGTACTACGCGACGCCCCGGACGGTGTGCGGTGGCTACGACTTCAACTGCGATGGCGCGACATCGAAGCAGGATACCTCGAGTCTGGCATGTCAATCGACCGGCACGTGTGCAGGACTCGACAGAGACTGCGCAGGTGATCCTGGCTTCACGGGCGCAAACCCGGCGTGTGGCGCTGCCGGGACCTATGCGACTGCGTGCAACGTCGTCCCGAGCTGCGGTGCTGCGTGCGGCGGCTCGTGCTTCATCTGCCGTGCGGTGACTTCGTCCCGGACGCAAACGTGCCTTTGATGCTCACTCGGCGCCGAGCGCGCGGTCGATTGGCCGATTGGCGACCCGAGTGCTGCGCGTGCTCCTCGGCGCGTGCGCGCTAGTGCGGCGCGGCCGCAAGCCGTCGCCAGCGCTCAGCGGCTGCGATATCTCTCGAGATCGAGTCCATGTTGTTCGATCCAGCGATGGACCTGGCGGCGTGAGCGACCCATCGCACGCGCGACATCAGCGATCACCCCGTGATGCTCGGTCAGGAGTCCGTCGAGCGCGTCTCGGTCGGGCGCCCGTCGGGCTGCGGGCCCGACGTCCGACGACATGCGTGGCGATGAACCCAGCTCCGCCGCGCTCGATCTGCGCTGCTCCCGCGCGATCGGCCCGAGGCCCGGCCCCAACATCGCGAGCTCGAGCCGCTCGCTACCCGCACCGACGATGAGCAGCTGCGCGGCGACTTTGCGTAGCTCGCGAACGTTGAACGGCCAGTCGTGCAGGAGCAGCGCGCGGAGGAGCGCGGGCGAGAGCGGCGGTGCGTCGTCCCCGAGGTCGCGCGCCAAGAGGTGCAGGACATCCTCGGGGCGAGTCCGCAGCGACGGCAGCTCCAAGCTGAAATCGGAGACACGCGCGTAGAGATCCCCCCGAAAGCGTCCCGCGGCAACGTCGTCCAAGACGTCACGATTGGTCGCGGCGATGACGCGCACATCGACCGGCACCGGCTTGACGGCGCCGACCGGGGTCACGACGCGCTCCTCGAGGACGCGCAGTAGTTTTGGCTGAAGCTCCGCCGGTAGATCGCCGATCTCATCGAGGAAAAGCGTGCCGCCTGCGGCAGCGCGAAAGAGTCCAGGGCCGTCTTTGGTCGCACCCGTATACGAGCCCGCGACATGACCAAAGAAGTGCGCTTCGGCGAGCGCGGAGGGAATCGCGCCGCAGTTGACCGCGACGAGCGGCCCGCGTCGTCGAGAGGCTTGGTGTAGCGCCTGCGCCGCCAGCTCTTTGCCAGTGCCGCTCTCCCCGAGCAGCAGCACGGTGGCCTCAGTCGGCCCTACGCGGTGGATGATGCGGCGGACGCTGCGTAACGTCGGTGCGTCGCCGAGCAAGCCCCAGATAGGCACGTCGTCGTCGGGAGGTTCCGGTGGCATCCAGCGGAAGAGAAGCGCGCTGCTCCCCATGAACACGAGCGAGCCGTCGAGCAGCACTTCTTCGCGCACCGGATGGTCGCCGACTTCCGTGGGAATTGTGCTTTTCGCCACGATACGTGCCCGCCGCGCGCGCATATCGAGCTCGATGACGGCGTGCAGTCGCGAGACGCGCGGATCCGCGAGCTCGACTCCGGGGCCCTCGATGGCGCGCCCGATCGCTGTCTGTACGCTCGAGAGAAACATGGGCTCCGCGCGCTGAGGAACGCCGGCGACTGCGAGTATCCGCAACGTCGGTCGCGGCCGCGCAGGCTCGGGCTCGAGCTCACCATCGACGGTCGTATCCCAGCGTTCGTTCAAGTCAGCGCCTCGATGTTGCGATGTTGGAGCCCGGCACCCGCCGAGCATCACGCCGGGCCGACACCTGCCGAGCATCACGCTGGGCCGACCCTGCCACGAACCTCGCGCGCCACCAAGCGCCGTGCGCACGTCGACGCAGCACGCTCAAAACGCCGATGACGGCGGAATGACGACGTCGGCGTTCGCCTCGAGGATTTCGTTGCGTTCGTAGGCGACGTCGTGGGACGAGAAGGCGAGCGGTGGTGTCCCGAGCAGCGCGCGGCCGACCCGATTTCCGTCGATGAGGCCGCCGGTCAACACGAGGCGTCCCTCGTTTGCGACGAGCACACCCGCCCAGCGCGAGCTCGACACGCGGAAGTTGTTCAGCGTGACGATCGCCTCGAACACCGAGACGACGCCGTGCCCAGTCGTGGGTGCCGGGCAGGCGTCGGCACAGGCCTCCTCGCGGGTGCCGTTGATCCAGACGTCGTCGAGCGTCACGCGCGTGCCCAGATCCGTCGCCGACAGCCCCACTTCGCGCGCGTTCGAGATCGTCAGACGCGAGCCGCGGATCACGGCGCCACCGGTGGCGTCGATCCCGCGGCCGCGCGCGCCGTCGCTGCTCCGACCCGTCAGCTCGGCGATCGCGACATCGGTGATCGTGAGGTCGACGGCCGCTGTGCGCGCGACGATGCCAGCGCTGCCTGCGCCGTCGATACGCAGCCGGAGGAAAGTCGCAGCGGCCGCCTGAAGATCGACGGCTGCTTCGACGGACCCGCGAAAGATGACATCCGTGCAGAAGACGCGCGGCACAGGCTGCTCGAGCCCCGTCGTCCCTAGGCTGAGCGCAGTGCCCACCCGCTCGACGACGACGCTGTCGAGAACGAGCTCGGCGCCGTCCGCAACGCCGAGGGCGTATCCGTCCTCTGTGCTCTCTGGGGCCACGTCGTGCACACGTACATCCGTCATCGCGACCCGAGTACCCGCGCCGCTCGCCACCACGCCGTGGGTGCCGGGCGCATCGATCGCCGCTCGTGTGATCTCGGCGGTGCCACCGCCGATCGCGAACACACTCACCCCACCGCCGCTGCAGCTCCAGTCGGAGATCGTCGCCGACGAACCCGCGCCATACGCCCCGACGGCCGCACCCGCGGCGTCGCGCACGACGATGTGCTCTGCGCTGATCTGACCGCCACCACGCGCCGTGAGCGCGTCGGAATCGGGCTGCGTGGGACTGCCGATTCGCTCGAAGATCACGTCCGTTGCCACGATGGAGCTCGAGGGTCCGCCCGCGAGGAATCCGGTGGCGATGTCGTACGCGTGCGCGCGCCGCACAGCGATGGTGCTCAGCTCGACGCGCGCCGCGTTTCCCGAGATGCGCTCGAGCTGGACGTCTTCGGCGTCGATCGCGCCGCTGTCCCATGTGAAGAGCGCGTCGCGGACGTTGCGCACGACGCCTCGCTGCACCGTGATCGTGCCGCCGCTGCTCGCCGCGAGGCCGAGCCCGCGACTCGCGACACCGTCGACCACGACGTCGGAGATCTCGAGCCGTGCCTCACCGAGCGCCGCGACGGCACAATAGTTGGTGTCGAAGAGCCCGAGTCCGCGCGCGATGAGCGCTCCTTGCGAGATCAGTCCGTAGCTTTCCCCGTCGGTCCCCGCGCGGGTGTCCCGGACGACCACGTCCTCGAGCGTTGCCGACGTGCAGCCGCCGAGAATCTCGACTCCGCGAGAGATGTTCGACTCGAGCAAGCAGCGCGTAAGGGTGAGCGTCCCGCTCCCCCAACACGTTGCGCCAGCGGATTGTGGGTAGTCGGCAGTCTCGCGTGTCCCTCGCAAGACCGAGTCGACGAGCGCGACGCGCGAGCCCGCGCCAGCGGACGCGCCGATCCAAGTGGCCTCGTCAACAACGACCCGCGCGCCTTCGATCGTGCCGCCCTCGCGCGCGACGAGGCCTCCGCTGTGGGTCGTCGGCCCGAGCCGCGCGCCGATACTGGCCACGCGTACATCCGCCAGGGTGATCGCCGCGCCTCTCGCAGCGGTGATCCCGCCTCCGAACCCACCATCGACGAGTACGCGGTCGATCGACACCGCGTGCGGACCGTCGACGAAGATCGGATCGTTCACGTCGCCTGCGCGCAGCGATAGATCCTCGATTCGCAGCGCGGTCGCGATCGAGAGACGCGCTCCTCCGGTGGCACTGAGGATCGTCTCAGCCGCGCACGCGCCACGCAAAGAGGCACCGAGATCGATCGTTCCGCTGATCGCGTGCGTACCGCGCGACAGCGCGATCGTCGCGCCCGGTCCCGCCGCTGTGAGCGCCTCCGCGAGCGTCGCGAACGGCAGCGCCAGCGAGCCGTCCCCACCCAAAGGGGCGCCGGCGAGGACGTAGAGCGCTCCCGCCGGCAGGTCCGCGGCGAAGTCACTCGACGGACAGCTCGGCGAGAGGGGCCGACACGCAGGCTCTCCCGGCACGCGCATCATCGCGCCGGAACACGTCGGCACGTCCGCCGCCCATGGCTGGCATCGATCGGCAATCGGCGTCCATCGAGCAGCGCAGCTGCGGGCGATCGGCGTGCGTCCCGCCATCCACGGAATATTCGGAGCGACGACCGGGGGCGTGTTCGCTGCCAACCACGCGATGGCAGGCGGTGTCACGACGAGAGGCTCGGGTGCGGGCGGAGTCGTCGACTCGCCACAGCCGAGCGCGATCGTCACGATCAGAGCGACGGCGATCCTCCCGAGAGCGCGGGGTTCGTTGGTTGTGCCCATCTACGGTCACACTATCGGAAACGAGCGGTGGTGTCAGCGCGGCGCAAGCGTCGGCGGCGCCTCACGCGCGCGCCGCAGCGCCAAGCGGATGGGCTCTTCGCTTTCGTCGCCGACCGACAGCGTCTCGCGTCGGTAACCGCGCAGTCTCAGCTCGATGATCAATGGCTGCGAGCTGACGTCGATCTGGCAGGGCGTCGTGCCGAGCGCGCGTCCAGCTGTCGAGAGCGTCGCGCCCGCCGGGTCCGTCACCACCAACCGCTGCCGGATCACCGTTGGCGTGATTGCTCCACGCGGCAGCACACGCTCGACCGAAGGCTCGCGATTCGCTTCTTCGACGATGCTCTCTGGCTCGCGCGCGATCGGGGCGAGCGCCGGTGTCTCTCCGAGCTGGCTCGCGCTGAACACCCATACGGTGAACCCAGCGACGACCAGCAACCCCACCCCCACCAGCGCCACCGTGCGCGGGTGTGTCGTCGGCGGCGCGCGCTTCGCGGATGGCGCGGTCTCCGCATCGCGCGGAGAAGTCGCAAGAGCTTCCGGTACGCGTGCCGACGGATTGGTTGCCGATGGTTCGACTCGCCAGGCTGACTCCCACGCCTCGCGCATGTGAGCGACGTCCGCGTAGCGATCGGCGGGCTGCTTCGCCATTGCACGCTGGAGGACGTCGTCGATCGCAGCGGGGAGATCGGGCCGCACCAGCCGCGCGGGCGGTGGCGGCTCAGTCGCGTGTTTCACGATCATCTCGTAAATGCTCGTCGCGTGGAACGGCAGGCTCCCCGTCAAGAGCTCGTAGCAGACCACTCCGAGCGAATAGAGATCAGAGCGCGCGTCGACCATGGGTGCGCCCCGCGCCTGCTCCGGGGCCATGTAGAGCGGCGTGCCAATGATCTGACCGTCGCGTGTGAGTCCAAGGTCTTCGCTCTCCGACGAGCGCGAGATACCGAAGTCGACGATCTTCGCACGCGGCCGTCCGCTGTCCTCAACGACGAAGATGTTGTCGGGCTTCAGATCGCGGTGAACGATCCCCGCGGCGTGTGCCGCCTCGAGTCCGCTCATCACATCAGCGACGAGCGCGCGCACGAGCGCGTCCGGGAGCCAGCGTGCACCGCCCGCGCCGACCTGCTTTTGCATGAGGCTGCGCAGATCGGAGCCAGCGAGCAGCTCCATCACGATGAAGAGAGCCCCCGATGTGGTCTGCCCGAGATGTGTGACGTCGACGATATTCTCGTGCTGCAGACGGCTCGCGAGGCGCGCTTCGTTCTGTAGGCGCGACGCTCGCTCGGTGTTCTCGAGGTGATGTGTGGCGACGACCTTCGCTGCGAACTTGCGCCCGAGCCGTATGTGCTCGACGAGGTAGACGATGCCCATCGCGCCTCGCCCGATCTCGCGTTCCACTCGGTACGCGCCGTCGAGGATCGTGCCCGGAACGAGATCGGCCCGCGCTTCGCTCGGTGTAGAGAGCACCGTCGCGGCGATCGGCTCGGCGTCCGAGTTGCGGAGTGGAACGAAAGGTCCTTGAACGTCGCCGGTCCGTTCGAAGCGGGCGGATACATCCATCTCGGCCGCGGGCAGCGCGGCGTCTCCGTTCCGCTCGACGCCGGCCAGCGAGATCTGGTCTAGCGCGTCGACGAGTTCCACTACGGTCGCGAAGCGCTCGTTGGGGTCTTTGGCGAGACACCGATTCACGAGGGCGATCAGTGGGTCGGGCGCCTCCGAAGGGTCAATTGGCGGCAACGGATCGAGCGCCGCTGCAAGCAACGAGGCAAGCGCGCTTTTGCGCCGAAACGGCGAGACAGCGGTCAGCCCTTCGTAGAGCACGCAGCCAAGCGCCCAGATGTCCGCCCGCGCATCGACGGTGCGCCGTCCGCGCACCTGCTCCGGCGCGAGGTAGGCTGGCGTGCCCACGACGGCGCCCGTCGCCGTCAGCTTTGCACTGCCATCATTGAGCCCCGCGAGGCCGAGATCGAGCACCTTCACCACGCCGTCCCGGCAGCGAAAGAGGTTCTCTGGCTTGATGTCGCGGTGGACTACGTTGCGCGCATGGATAGCCGCGAGGCCCACCGCAGACTGGCGGAAGACGTCGACGACCTCGGCAACGGTCATTCCGTACCTGAGAGCCTCGCGAACAGACTGCCCTTCGAGCAGCTCCATCACGATGTATGGCGCACCTTCTGCGTCGATACCCGAGCCGAGCGTACGGACGACGTTTGGGTGTTCGAGACCGAGCGAGGCCTCTCGAAGCATCCGCGCGACTGACGTGCCGCCGAGGGCGCTCCGGTGCAATCGCTTGATCGCGACCTCGCGGCCGGCCGGGTCGAGCGCGCTATAGACCGTGCCAACGCCGCCTCGACCGATCTCGCCCGTCAACCGGTAGGGTCCGATGCGGCCGAGAGGCATGGCGCAGAAGAATACGCGCCCCAGCCGAATGAGCAGAGCAAATTCCCCAGCGCGGTTCGTGCGCACCGCAGGTGTCTCGCGATGCGGGCGCCGCCCGCCCGCCCGCCCGCCCGCCCGCCCTCCGGTCACGGTATCATCGCCCGGTGCAGAGTCTCCGGCGGGTCGTGCTCCTCCTCCTCATGGTCGCGCTCTCCGCGGCCGGCTGTTCTCTCATCGCGGCGACGCGCTCGCCGACGCCGGAACGGGGCGCCATTGCTTGCTCGAACTTGCTCGATGACGATCTCGATGGGGCACTCGACTGTGACGACGTCGAGTGTGACGGCGCCTGCGCCGAAGAGACGCTGCGTGCGTGTACCGACGGGCGTGACAACGATGGCGATGGCGTGCTCGACGGGGCCGACGCGCGCTGCTGGCACCACGTCGCGCCAGCGGCGAGCAGCTGCGCGACGGTGCGCGGGTCGCGCGTCGAGCCTCGGATCGACGAGGGCGCGCTCGTGTGGCGAGGCGTCGCTGCGAATATCCCGGATCCGCGCGGCGGAGGGGGCTCTGTCTTCGCTGCGCGCGACAATACGTTTGCGATCGCGCCGGTGGCTTCGAGTACGGGCGCGCTCGACGGCCTGCGCGTGCAGGCAACCTTGCGCGTCTCGCGCGACGTCGAGACGACGATCGAGCTCTTACCCTCCGGCGAGCTCGGTGATCTCCCGGACGCCGGCGGCAGAACACGTTTCGTTCGCCTCGTGCTCGGCAGGTCGATCGAGTTGCTCAGCAATCGAACAGCGAGCACGGAGATGTTCTACTCGCCCTTCACCGCGCCGACTTGGGTCGACGCCGAGCTCGTGATCCGCGGTAGAACGGTCGCGGCCTCGGTCGCGCTGAGCGGTGGTACGCTGACACCAGTGCGGACGATTGAGCTCCCTCCCGATATCGTCGATCCGATCGAGCTCGACGTGCTCGTACGGGCCGAGCGCGCGACCGTCGATGTGCCGATGCTGGGCTCGCTCGCGATCACGCGCATCGCCCTGCCGAGTTGCGGTCGCGCCGAGGTGGTCCCCGAGATTCGCGAGGAGGGGTTCGATCTCGTGGTTGGCGTGGCGCGCGGAGGTCCAAGCGGCGCCCGACGGTGCGCGATCTCCACGGCCGACGGCGCGGGTCGCTCCCACTTCGCCGACGGCGACGGCGATTGGCAGCCATCGGCGCAGAATCTACCGTCGAGCGGCTTCATCGGGGCGGCGTTCGCATGGGATGCCGGCCGCCAGCGCTTCGTCGGAATCGCCGCGCGTGGGCCCGATCTCGTCGACGGTACGGCGACCTCGTTCGATCGGATCGAGAGCGACGACTGCGTCAGTTGGACAGCGGAGCCGCTGACCCTCCCCGAGGTCGACGGAGACCTCGGAGTATTCGGGCGCGGGTTCTACTACGCAGTGGACGCCGACGGAAGCCACGCAGTGTCTCTACTCGTCTCGCGAGACGGTGACTTCGGAATCCTCACGTTGCGATCTGCCGACGGAGATCCCGGGCTCTTCCGCGCAGACGACGAAGTCCAAGCCGTTGGTCCAGCGACAACCACGCTTTTCGCGGGAGGTGGTCTCGCTGCGATCGAGCGTATTGGCTCGCGCGATCTCGTATTGCTCGCGACGTCGAACGCGGGACTCATCGCGCTGACGCCGCGCGGAAGCGCGGCGCGATTCGAAGCGCTTTCCGAGCCGGTGCTCGCACAGTCCGACGTCCCCGGCACCTTCGATCGAGGTCGGCTCGTCGGGCCACCGCGTCTCCTCCACGCCAACGCGCTGCAACAGGCGCGGGTCTTCTACGGCGGGACGTCGTTCGGGAACTGCGTCGGCTGCTCGACGAGTGGCAGCGCCCTCTTTACGACACGGAGCGCGCCATGAGCCAGCGCTTCCGCCCGTCACTCGCGCTAGCTGCCGTGGTAGTTTTTGCGACGGTATTCGTCTCCGCGCGGGCACGCGCAGACGATGCCGAACAGGCGCGCTTTCACGACGCACTCGCACGTGAGCACTACGGTGCGCGTCGTTTCGAGCAGGCGATCCGCGAGTTCTTCATCGAACAGCGCCTCGCACCGAACCCACGGGTGCAATTCAACATTGCGCTGTGCTTCGATCAGCTGCGCCGAGAAGACGATGCCTATCTCTTCTTCCGCGAATACCTGGCACGAACTGACGACGATGCGGGGCGGCGCCAGCGCGCCGAGGCCGCGATCGCGCGCCTGGAGCCGCGCGTTGCACGCGTCTCCGTTGTGACCGAGCCAGTCGGCGCGACGATCTATGTCGACGGTCGCGACTACGGCAGCTACGGCACCTCGCCGCGCGTGCTCGTCTTGCCACCGGGGCCACACGCACTCTTCTTCCAGTTGGCTGGCCATCGCGACGCGCAGGTCGACGTCGAGGCAATCCGCGGACAGGCGGTGAATGCGGTGGCGACACTCACGCCGATCACCGGAGCGCTCGAGGTGATCTCGCCCGTTGCAGGGCGCGTGGTCGCACGGGATGCGGGCGGGCGCACGACCTTTGAAGGCGCGGTATCTGCGACCACCTCGAACACCGCCGCGCCGCTGCGCGTGCAGATGCCACCCGGTGACTACGAGGTCGCCCTCTTTGCCGAGGGCTACGACGATTGGCGCGGCCTAGTCCGGGTGGTCGCGCGCGAACGCGCGCAAGTCGTCGCGAGCCCGACGCGCACGCCCGCGCCTACCGGCGATCTCACGGTCACCGCCAGCGCGGCAGGTGCGTTGATCGAGATCGATGGTGACGCGGTGGGTTTCGCGCCGAGCGTGATCGCGCGGCTACCGATCGGTCGACACGACGTGCGGCTCAGTCATCCGGGGCTTGAGCCGTGGAGCGGTGAGGTCACGATCGGCGGAGAAACGCGCTCCTGGCTCACGGTCTCGCTCGTCCGCCCGTCGGAGACGACGCGCTCGCCTGTGACCTGGCTGACGGGTGGGGTCGGCCTCGCTTCACTCACCGTCGGCGCGGTCCTCGGAGGGCTCGCGCTCGCGAGTCAGAGCAGGTTCGCGACGCTCGAAGCGGAGCAAGCCGCATTCGCGCGGGGAATGGGCCCGGAGCCGACCGGGTCGCTCGCCGAGTTGCGCGGTCAACAGCGGCTCTGGAGCGCCGTCGCCGACGTGCTGCTCAGCATCGGAGGGGCGGCGCTAGTCGCCGCGATCGTGCTCTTCTTCGCGACGGAAGAGACCGAAGCGCAGCGCTCGCAAGGCACGTTCACGGAAGGGGAGCAGTGACCACACGCGCAGCGACACTGTGGCTCATGGCGACGCTACTCGCGTTCGCACCTGCGCGTTCACCTGCGCGCGCCGACGATGCAGCGGAGGCGCGCTTCTTCGACGCATTGGGTCGACGCGCGTACGAACGTCGCCGGTGGGACGAGGCGCTCTCCGCGTTCCTCGCCGCCGAGCGAGCGGCCCCAAGCGCACGCACGCTCTACAATGTTGCGCTTGCGGCGCAGCTCGCGCACCGCGATGCGCTCGCGTTCTCGAGCTTCGAGGGCTACCTCGCGCATGCCGACGCCGACGATCCGCAGCGCCGCGAGAGCGCACGCACCCGACGTGATGCCCTCGCGCGAACACTGGCGTTGGCGCGGGTGACCTCGGATCCACCCGGCGCCGAGATCTGGGTCGACCGGCGCGAGCTCGGCTCATTCGGACGGGCCCCCCGGACCCTCGTACTCGAGCCGGGCGCTCACACGATCGAGCTCACGCAGCCAGATCACGAGCCCGTTCATCTCGACGTCGTCGCGGTGCGCGCCCGACAACTGACGATCGCGGGCACACTTTCGCCCGTGCTCGGCGGCCTGCGTATCGATGTGAGCCCGCCGACCGCTAACGTCCGACTCACCCGGCACGGCGAAGAGCGCGGCGTCCCCGCCGGACAGGAAATACTCGTTCCCGTCGGCGCGTGGACCCTGCATGCGGCGGCCGAAGGCCACGTCGAACGTTCCATCGATCTCAATGTCACACTCCATCACGTCGAGCGGCGTACGATCTCCCTCGTCCGAATCCCCACCCCCACGGCGCGGCTCCTCATCTCTACCGGTGCGGTCCACGCCCGGCTCTCTGTCGACGGCGTCGTTCGCGCCGAGACCCCCGCGCGCCTCGACGACCTGCGGGTCGGGACACGCCGACTCCGGCTGGTAGCCGACGGTTTCGTGGCTTGGGAACGCACGCTCGATCTGACGTCGCTCCGCGCGACGCAACTCAACGTCACACTCGTGCCTGTGCGCTGATTTTTGCGACCGTGCGCGCCCGTGTGCACGCCCGCGTGCCCAGAGCGGTGGTCTGCCAGAATGCGCACCATCCGGCCGGCACACGCGTTGCTCTACGCCACCTCCTGCACGAACACAGGAAGGTCTCGGCCATGCAACCCATTTCGCGATCGCCGGTCTACGGCGTCATCCTGGCAGCGTTCGCTGCTTGCACACCCGCTTCCACGACGACGGAGGATGGTTCCGTCCCACGTGATGATGGCTTTGTAGCCCCTGATGACGCCTCGACCCCTCGCCCGGACGCGGGCCCGGGCGCGGACGCGGGCGCGGGCGGTGACGACGCCGGCGGAGACTCCGACGCTGGCTCGATCGGAGGTTGTCCGACGTTCGAGCCGGGCAATCCGCGGCACCGCGCGTACGGCCAAGAGACGAGCACACCCATCATCCGCGCTGACGAGGTGTGGACGAATGACAACGTCTATTTCGTTCTCTCGCTCTTCGAGGTCAGCAGCTGCACGCTGACGATTGAGGCAGGGACGCGGGTTTGTCTCGCGGCAGGCCTCGGAGTGCCTCCCACCATCAGCGTCTCTGGCAGCGGTGCCACCGAAGGCCGGGTGTTCGTCAATGGCACCGCAGAAGCCCCAGTGATCTTCGACCGCGCGGGCACCGATGAGCGGTATTCTGGCTTCTACTTCTCTGGTCCGTCAGACGCGCGGTTCGATCATGTGCGCTTCATCGGCGGCGGAGTGGGAGGCCTCGGTGCGCTTCGCTTCGGGGCAGGCCATTTGCACCCCGCGGTCTTGCGCGACGTGCACCTCGAGTCGTTCTACAAGACCGGCATTTCTCTGCAGAATCCGGATGGCCTATCCGCCGACTCCACGCTCTATCTGGACTCCCAGCAACCCCTGAGCACCGAGCCGATCATCACGACGATGCTCGCGTCGGCACGCACCATCACACCGACCACGACACACATCGCGGCGACCATTCCCGCGGAGACGCGCGTGATTCGGTTCATCGATCGCAACGTGCAGCGCGATCTGACGCTGTACGGGACGATTGGCGCGGACTACGCCGTCCAGACCGGGGACCTCTTCGTTCGTCGCTCTGGAACAGATCCGATTCCAACGCTGACCATGGAAGCGGGCGCCAGGCTGCGCTTCGGCGACGGCGAGCTCAGCGTAGGTTTTGTCGGCTCCGGCAACGAAGGAGCGCTGATCGTCGCCGGTACCCCCACCAACCCAGTCGTTCTCACGAGTGCAGCGTCGTCCGCCTCTCGCGGGCAGTGGAACGGAGTGACACTCTTCGTGGGCGCGCTCGGGCCCGGGACGGCGCTGCGAAATCTACGCATCGAGAACGCGGGCGGACCCGGCGGAGCGAGCTTGAACAACTGTCGCAGTGTTTCATCCCTCGCAGCGGGCTTGAAGTTGCGCCCGATCGTCAGCGCGCCGTACGCCGGGCCAACACTGGCCGGGATCGAGATCGTTCGTTCTGGCGGTGACGGCCTCGCTTTCGGCTGTGTCACCGCTGGGTGCCTCACGACCGACTACGCTGCGGCCGTTACCGGCTCAGACAACGCCGGCACGCTGCTGCGAGCCCTCGGCTGTCCGTGAGCGCTCATCCGGCTCGGCATGCGCGTCGCTACAGGGAGCCAACACCCGGGCGGGGCATCCGCGGGGGCTGAGCAGCCTCGGCGCCGGGCCTGAATCGTAGGAGCCTTTGACGCCCGACTCGGCCCTGGGAGTAGACACAGATGCGCCTCCCTCTCATCGCGCAGTACGCCGTCGTCGCAGCGCTGTTCATCGCCTGCGATCGCCGCGCGTCGACCTCGAGGCCGGCGCGCGGTCCTGGCGGAGCGGCGAATGCACGTATGCCCGCGGAATCGGCGACGACGCGCGCCGCGGCGGCAGCGCCCCTCCGCCGATGGACCAGGCGCGCTGAACAGCGCGACGCCGACCGTAGTCGTCACGCCGGAGCCGACGCGGGCGGTGTTGTTGCCCGCGATCGTGGCCGACGCGGTGGACGACGACGGTGCACCGCGCGTCGATCCCGCCACCGTCGGCGCCGAGCGCATCGGTGCGGGCTGTGGGTCCCGGCGGCGCGGTGAACATGACGAACAACTTCCCCGAGTGCTCGACCTGCGCGACCATGACGAGTTCGGCACTCTCGAGATCGACCCAGCCGACGGTCGCACGTTGCGCTCGGCGAGAGGCAAGCACTCGCGATCCCGCAACGGGCCGCGCGCCCACCGCACGCGTGCACGCACGCGCTGGCGCGTCTATCGACGCGGGTTTCGACTGGTGCGCGAGTTGCTCTCACTGCGGCGGGCGAACGCTCGCCACAGGAGAACGATGACTCGAACGACGATGACTCGGACGGCTGGGAACGCTTCGTTGGTGCTGCTCGCCGGGACGCTGCTCGCCATATTCGGTGCGGAGACGCAACTTGCGTCGACGGTGCAGGCGCAGCGGCCGGCGATCAACCTGGGTCAGGGGATCGGCATTCGCATCGAGAACTCGGCGAATCACGACTCGGGCTCGCCAGTGGGGCAAATCAAGCTGGTGGTGAACACACTGCTCGACACGAACTCGGCGGGCCCGTTCGTGGTGACGCTCGAGCAGGCGCGGCGGGTGCTCGCGACGGCGAGCTGCGAGGCGCAGCCGGTCGTCTATTCCGGAGAGGCGCAAGACGGCCAGGGCTATCTCAGCGAGTGTGTGACGAACAACATCCCCGCGGCCGCGCTGCGCACGAACGCTCCGGCGGACGTGGTCATTGCGGTCGTCGATGACGCGACCGATGCGCGCATTGAGATCTATCGCGGCACGTTTCCAGTCATCGCGTTCAGCGACTGGACTGGCAACGACAACGCGGGGCGTCCGGTGCACATCGAGCAGCGCGCGCTGCGTCAAGACTCGTTCTACGGAGTTGGCTTCGTGCGGCAGTACATCGCCGACGAGATCGGCTTCAGCTACGTCGACACACAGAATACCGGCGACCTGCCGCGCGAGAGCGCTATGCGCTGTCGCATCGGTACCGGCGAGTGGCGCGCTTACGAGGCGTCGCACGGCGCCCGATGGATGCAGACTGCGCGCAATCGCGCCTACGTCGGCGGCCGCGCGCACGAGGACGGCCCCGAGACGATCGTCACGCAGGTGGTGAGCTTCACCAGCCGCATGCCGATCGCCGTCGCCGGTCGCGACAGAGCGCCTTCGGCCGGCTCCTCGATGGACGGCGCGTGGACCTGCGAGTTCCGCTGGGGTGGCGCGGGGACGCGCGTCGTTGCGCGCGAATTTCGCTTCGTGGTGCGCAGTGGCTACATCGTGCCGCACGCGATCGAGTCACAGATCGCGCCGGGGCGCGGCACCGTGCTGGTCGCGATCGGCATGAACTCCGGGGCGATGCCAGTGATCTTCGATCCGGCGCTGGTCCGCGACACCGTCGCAGGCCGCCGTCTGACGGGCGCGACTGCACCCCTGGTGTCGACGATGCCAGGGCGTGCGACGAATCCGTCGTTCACCGTGCCGCGGGGCGGACGCCGACGGCGGTAAGGGCCCGCGTATGAATAACCTGGCCATCCGACGCGGACGCACTCCCGCCCGCGGCGTTGCTCCTCGCTCAAATACTGTGAGTATTCTCGGTCGTCGCGCCTTGCGAGCGGGGCGCCTCCGCGCCGGATGACGATCAGGTTATTCATACGCGGGCCCTAACGGTCGCTGACCGCGGACGGCGGCCCCGCCGTCCCGAGAGGAGCGACCGGCGATCGAGGGCGTCGCTCGCACCGTGACCATCCACCGCGATGCTGGCCGTGTTTCGAAGCGTGACCCATCAGCGACACCGTGAAGACGCTCGCGGCGCCATCGCGCATCGTATTCCGCATGACGACCGCGCGGCGGAAGATCCGGGACGAGGCAGAT